>ERZ1292630.3066-Hain-H41-02um-R3-3066-length-14985-cov-7_pt1 | contig 14985 bp, 5 predicted proteins | sample MGYA00564408_ERZ1292630 | MGnify/ENA primary metagenome ERZ1292630 (study PRJEB36523, sample SAMEA6512641) | groundwater metagenome | collected 2019-01-08 | study: AquaDiva: Metagenomics assemblies of 32 groundwater samples | reverse complement strand
GAGCTCCCCGAATTTCGGCTGTTTGTTGGTCAACCTAAGACGGGAGGTCAACGCAGAAAAACAGTTCGAAACAAGCAAAAATTATGCGAGCCTCTCCTCTTCCATGCCGTATGACTACGCCCAGCTAGCGAAGGCTCTGGAGCAGGTCTTCCCGGACATAGAGGCGCTCTTCGGTCGTCCGGCTTCCGCCCTCGTGGCCGTCAGTCCTCGGCCGGCTGGCCTGTGTCGTCGCGCTCCTTCTCCTTCTTGGGGGACCGGCGGGCTCCAGCAGAACGTTCGCCACCCCCCGCGCGAGGCAGACGTTCGGCTTCATGAAGAGCTGCGGGATGGATTGCGACGGGTGGCGACCAGGCGCAGGAGGCTTTTCGCCCGCCTTTTTTTTCGAATAAATGTAAAAGACACCGCGAAGCAGAGCACTTTTAACGGGAAGAGGTCGGTGCAAACGTCCCAGTTCGATCAACGTTTGCTCCAGGGAATTTGGAGTCACCGAATTTGCTGCTGGGGTTTCCTTCTGTTTCCGCATTCGCTATTTTGTGATGTTCTACGTGGTGATCAAAAATCCCTTGCCAGTCGGTTCGTTCGTTATTAGCGTCGGAGTTCATTCACGTACGAACGGAAGTGCCCCCACCCACGCGCAATGTCGGCGTCAATAGGCATTTCTCCCTGGCCGGCGGCAGGCGTCGCGCCACTGAACAGGCATTCTCCAAACTCAACGACTTCATCATCGAAGGCGAGGATGCTATCGTCGGTCACGAGGCAATACGCCCGATCGTTGTATTCGTCCTCGTCCACCGTTGCAAATAGGACACTGATCATCGCGCTCGCCCGCTCCGAAAGTTTATCCGCGATGTCCTCTCGACTAAACGCAAAGGCGAGCCCGAGGAGCAAGGCCCGCATTTCTTCGCGAGAACGAGCCGTCTCTCCTCCATCATCCGCCACGAGCGGTTTGCAAAATGGAACGTACATCAACTGCAAGAAGCGGGTGAAGTTGGCACGGGCGATGCGACTGTTTTCTCTCGACGCAGAGGTGGCCGCATAAGTGACGGCGCTGACCATGAACGCAGCGAGCAGTGCCGGTGTCGTCGCATCCGCGCTCGTGGAGAGCAGGTCAAGCAAGTCTCCACTTAGGCGCGCCACGTCGCCGACACCAGCGTTGTCCGGCGATGCAGCGACCACTGGAATGGACTCGGACGCTGCTATTGCCGTTCCGTCGGCACCCTCAGCACTGCTAGACGCAGCCACCCGCGAGGAAATGGGAGGTCCTGCGAAGATCTTCGGCGTGAACTCTAACACGATGCGGGTTACCTGCGCCGCCAGGTGTCCAAGTGGGTGGCGGTCGCCGCCTCCCCAGCGAGCCTCCGCGTCACTGTCGCAACGCTCACCCATGGCGGATGTTTGTTCATCCCCGCGAAGTTGCCTGACGAATCGCACGACACCTTCCTGCTTGCACCACCCCAAGATGACGACGGAATCGACGGATGTCGCGAATGCTTTTCGTTCTTCTTCGTCATCTTCGTTGCTCACGTCATTTTGCAGCGCACGCAGTTCCTCTTGAAACGTAATGATCACCTTTGTCGTCACGATCGGGCGTGGCGCAACCGGCGGCGGCGTCGTTGTGGTGTTCTTCGCGGCGGCGGCCGTTGGATCCAACGACGACGATGACCACGGTGGATGCAGGAGCAGTTGAAGCAAGCCGCCTGCCACGAGGGTGAATAGTGCATTGCGCGATGGGGCGCGGCGTCCGTCAACGCCTCCTTGATCATCGTCAGTCAGCAAGTCACTTACCGACGACGGCGTCTTGTGAAGCTCACCTCCTCCCGTCATCGAAGTGTCGAGAAACGGCCACGTGCTGTTGCTGCTGTCGGAAACACCTCCGCTTTCCGGCAATCGACATTCGTCGAAGAGACCAAGCGCGACGCCCCGGAGCACCGACTTCATGTGTTCTGCGACATCATCGTCCTCGTACGGTTCAGCGCCTGCGCGAGGAGGTCCGTAGATATACGGCAGTAACACGAGCTGGGACCACTTCGTGAGTAGATTGCCAAACTGTACGAGCGCTTTTTCCGTTGGGCTCATCGTGGTGGAGACGTCCGACGCTGTATCGGCGCCACCACCGCCGAAGCTCAAGGTCGACGCCGCACGAAACATCGGAGTGTTGGACGCTGAACCCGTGCAAGGCGGACTCATCTCCGTCCCACCACCGCCGCCACCACCATCTGGCGATGACGAGCCAAGCACGTGTCGCCGGACAAGATGCATCATCGCGCGGATCACGCACGCGACTAAGTTGCCATGCGACTGGTTCATTTGTGATCGCATCAAGTTGATGCTGCGGACGTGGTCCGCTATTTGAGTGGGTTGGCTGTGACGTTTCGCGAGATCTTCGACCGAGCGCAGCACGCCCTCGTAGAAACTCTCCAGTTCTTCGATCTCGGTGGGAGGAGGGGCCGTGTCGTTGCGAGTGCCACCGAGGTCGTCAAAGTGAAAGAGCGCGGCAATGTTTGTCCCGTTGGCATCTAGACCTTCAAACGCCGAGACGAGTTCACCCCAGCCATGCGCGCCGCAAGTTTCGGCGAAGCGAACCGCCCCGGTTGCGCGGTCCGGTGGCGTGCTGGTGACCGCGGCTCGCTTCTCCGTGTTGGCGTCGGCGGCAGACGAGGGAAACGCCGACGGGGCCGTCGCGCACGGCGGCGTTCCAATCGGCACGGATGCCGCGACCGAAGCGTTCCGATCGGTACGAAGGATGCCGGGGGGAAGCGTGACCCCAGGAACAGTGGCGGCGGGATGCACAGCGACAGGAGACATCGGTTTCGACGGCGTCCCTGATTTGTTGTTCTGCTGGGTGGCATCCGTTGAAGGACGCGGTTTTCCGCCACCGCCAAGCAACGTGCGAAAGAACTTTCCCACTCCATCCGTGAACTTGGAGCCGTCGTTCGTTGCGCTTGGCTCGGCCGCGCTCGCAACGCCACCTGCACTACGGAGAATATCGCCACGCCGCTGAACGAAGCTCTTCTCCGCGGGGCATTCGCTGGCGGCCTTCAATCGGATCGCGTTCAGCGCTCGGCAAGGAGGGTCCACTACCCGCACGAAGTCCCCGATCACACAGTTGTTAAGAATGATCCCTTCGCCAATGTAACAATGTTCGCCGAGCACCGAGTTGATGATTCGGCATCCGCTGCCCACTTCGGCCCCTTTCATCAGCACGGAATGGTGCACCTCGGTGCAAGAGTGGAGACGCACACCGTCACCCAACGCCGACCTGACCACGACGCAATGGCCGCCGATGTCGACCTTGGCGCCGACGACGACATCTTGTCCAAGCACGGCGGTGCCTCTCATGTTGTAGCCTGTGACGGAGCCGAGAAAGCCCGCGGTGGCGACGCTGGGATCGGTTCGCGATATGACATAGTCCGACTGCAGTGACGCAAAGTTCGACTCACGCGTCAGAGGGAACGCGGCTCGCTGCATGACCAAGACGTTCGCATCCAGGTAGCTGCCAATCGATCGGATTGGAACAGGGATGAGACGGGCCGTCCTTGGTGTGTAGAGTCCGCGGCCTGGATAGTCGTTCGCGAGCTGATGCGCGGCGTAGAAGGCAGCCCCGGGCTTCTTGAAGAACATTGCTTCCAGCCGTTGGGTTTCCATCTCGGACTGCAATAAATCGTCGCAGTACGCGGCGAGGCGGTCGGCGGGTGGGAGGGTCGACTCCGCGCCGCTCAGAGGACCGCTTTGCAGTCGTTGGCGACTACCACGGGGGTGGTGCAGAGCGGACATGGAGTTGCGGTCGGTGAACTGTTGAATCGGGGTGGACTCCAGGACGTCCACGGCTGCGCGATATGGGCATAAATCGCGGTTCTCGACTACGTAATGCAGTGCATCGTTGATGTTTTCACCCACTTGCGCTTGATGCGGCAAGAGGACATCGGAGACGAACTTCGACGTCATAATGCAAAGATCTATATCAAAGAGGTCGCTGCGCACAGCGCAGTTGCGATCGAGCGCGACACGTAGGACGTTGAACGTCGCCTCCTCCGCAGCGAAGTTTTCCGGACGAGGCGTCGGCTTGGCATCAGTGGACGTTGAAAACGGCGTCGAAGACTGACTGCCATTTTCGGAAAATGAAAGGTCCGTGAGTTTTTCCGCGGCGCGTGCAAACGACGACATATCTTCAATTTCGGATATTTCGTTTCCCTTGTCCGGTAAGAACGCGAGGCAACGGAGCGGAAGCGTCGACGACCTACATAGCCGGTGGTGATTGTGAGTGCTGCCGCTGCGGTCGTCGACATCATCATCCCCAATGATTGCTGCGTGCTGCGTTCGATCCTGAGGATGAGGATGAGTGGGCTGCAGATTGGAAAATGCATTGCGCTTCGCCATCGTTGGTGCCAGCGGTGAAGCACCACCGACAGTGTTGGTGGTGGACGACGGCGCGACCGAGGCGAAATTCGGGAGTAACATGGAAGCCGCCGCCGCGGCGGTGAGCGACGGTGACGCAGCGGGCACTGTTTGACTGGCTGTCTGGCTGGAGAGGCCGTGGTGATGCATCGATACCGGTGGTGCACCTCCAGCGGCACTGGAATATTCGCGTACCGCGCGAGCCGCCGCTTTGCGCATTTCATCTCTCGCCACGTCCTGAACGAACCCGGCGTTGGCATAAAATACGACCGACAACCCAATGCTAGGCGACGCATAGGTACGGAGCACGTGCCGGCACCACAACACACGATAGTCCATCTCGGCGAGAATGATGTCAGCGGGGACCAAAAAGAAGCAATCCGGAAGTTTGTTCTTATCGAGCAAGTTGCGCAACGCACCACAAACGTTTCGGACGTTGGCATCCAACTTGGTCACTTGCACTATAGCCTCTCGGCAGCTCATCCACGACTGGCCGGTGTACGTGGTGGTCTGATGCAAATGATTGACAATCGAGTCATGTGCGTAGTGCGTCGCGAGGTGAATGGTATGGACGCCGTTGACTACGAGACTCTCCAGAATGTAGTCGATGAGGGGCGTATTGGCCACAGGCATCACGGCCCGGGCGCGGTTCTTCGTCGCCGGTTGCATCTCGGATGAGAAGGAATCCAAGATGACAATCGCGGTCAGGTCCTCGGCAGCCATCTTTTGCGCACTTTCCAATCGCTTGTTCGACGCAGAAAATGAGGCGGGCACGGATGCCCCAGGGGCACCGACGGAAGCGCCAGAGGAACGTTTCTTTGGCGGCATCACGACCTTAACAAATTTAAAGAGAGAGAGAGAGAGAAGAGAGCGAGAGAGAAGGAAAGAAAGTCTTGATGATGAAATCTCACAACTCTCGCGATCGAAAAGCCATTCGGTATACTTAAGTATCAGACGGATACTCCCAAGGGATGAGCCAAAGTGGTGTTCAAAAATTTACGTTGGATTCATAGCGACGCCGAACAATGTCATCAGTGTCCTGCCATGAATGTTCGCTCACGGATGTCTCGGATGGTTGGAAAGAACCTCTTTTGCATGGCCAGAACGCTCAAGTCGAACGAGGCCAAGGCGCCAATCGCAAAAAGCGCCAAGTAGAGCCAATATTTCACATCCCCCATCAACAACATCGCGACATAGTAGAAATTCGATGACGGGTCCAATGCGTAGAAGATGAGAAACAGTAGATAAATGGCGATGCTCAGTCCGATCCCGACGAACGCCAACACATGCCAATATCGAACATGTAGCGCCATTTTCGCCAGCGAAAGAAACACGAGGATCGACACGATGAGCGTTCCGTGGCCTAGCAAACCGGCATTGTGTGCGCCTCCCTGCCCAAGATCGCCCCGGATCATCGTCGGCAACGTCGCAAAGAACAAGAAAAGCGAATATCCAATGCCTTGCAGAAACCACCGCGCCAATGTTTTCACGTCGAAGTAGAGGCCGTCTCGCAGTGGGGCATATAGTTCCGGCATCGTCATGGCCGCTTCCTCGGTGACGTCCTTTTCGAGACAGCCACATAAAAACGGCGTCGACGCCAGAAATAGCGTGTTGTAGAAGGTCATGATCCAGCCGTCCACGAGAGTCGTCGCGGACCATCCCGAGTAGAACGAAAATTGAACTTGCGTAAACGCGAGGCACACATTCTTGAAGAATGACATGGTGACGCACAACGAATTCCGGAGCAGCGAAAACCGGCCGTGAACCACGAGCAAGCGCTTGAGGTGCTTGAAGCGAGGGATCGCGTAGTCGGCCGCGAGCGCCGCTTGGGCGCCCTCTAGTCCGATGATGCCGATCCCCACTCGGCCTTCCTGAATCATGGGCACATCGTTGGCGCCGTCGCCGATGGCGAGCGCCGTGGCTCCCGTGAGCTGCTGAAACATGCCAACAACATCTGCTTTTTGCTTTGGAGTCAGGCGACAACAAACCGCGGAGCTCACCGTCTGGGCAATGTCGATAAACAAGGACGCGTGCCGACTTGTTGCGATCTGAAGCGCAACACCGTCGATAACGAAGGTCGTACGCTTCTTCGTCGGCGGAGCATGATGCCCTCCTCCTCCTCCTTCGCTCCAGCGCATTTTGGAGACGACGGTTTCCGCCGTTTCAATCGCCCGTTGCACATCCAAGAGTTGCCGCTGCACGAGGTCGCTAGCTTCCTGGGAATCTTTGTCCAAGGCGCCGATGTCGATGTGGAGCACATTATCTAACTGCGGGTCCATTAACGCCGACGTTGCGGCGATTGTCACGGCCGTCTCTCGCTTGTCACCGGTGAGCATCCAGATCACAATACCAGCTTGGAGTAAGAATCGTAACGTCTCTGGAACTTCATCCTGAAGCTTGTCCTCAATGGCTGTACAGCCAATCAGATTCAGATGCTTTTCGAGCTCTAAGCACACGACGTCGACTTTTGCCGCGCGGTCCACCAAAGACTTCCCGGCCTCTTGGAAAGCAACGCTCCATTCGTCGAACTCATCTTGCGACACCGATCGGCTGCAGACGACGAGCGTCCGGAGGCCGAGCTGAGCCATGGACGAGAGCGACGTCACCGTATGGGTGTCCATCGGGCGGCGTGTTGGGACGCTGGTGGTGCTTGTGGTGGAGGTGGACGTCTCAACCACTACCTGGTCGGTGCCGTGGCTTCCTCGACTGCCCTTCTGCGGCGGCGACGCAATGTAGCCAGGAGGGACGACAACGGCCGGAGGGTTCCTCCCGCCTCCTGACTCGGCGGTTCCGATTCGCGTCGCGTCGTCGCCTCCTCGACAGCCATTGTCGACGCTCACCTCTCCGGCGCTCACCGGCCGGCTGGCGCTACCGCCCACCATCCGGGGCATGATGAAGCTATCCGCCCCTTTCGTGTAGATGACGATGGGGCCCGAGTGTCGATGCCATATGCCGCTCGCTGACTTCTTTATCGCTCGATCGGAACCGATGGGGGCGCCTGCGGCGAGGACGGAAACGCTACTCTGCTCTCGCAGCAAAGCATTGGATGGCGAAGCCTGCGCGGCGATCGCGGCCGACGTCGGGGACTCGAGATCAAAGCGTCTCCGCACCACCAGACTCATCATCTTCCGGTCGGGTGTGAATTCAAGCGTGGACAGAATGTCGTAATGCTCCTCCCAGACGATTTCATCCTTCTCCTCCTCGTAATAGCCATGCGGATGTGACGGCAGCTGCTCCGTGCCCTTGGTGGCCTTGACTTGAGACCGACCGTGGCTGCTACCGCCGTTCGCTACGTCATCCGCGTCGCTGTCCGGGGGCGACATCGCTTTATGCGGACCGGGCAACGCGACACTACTTGGCCGCGGTACGTGGGCCCCCTCGGTGCTGCCGCGCTGCAATGCTGGCAACCGCACCTCAAGCACCATGCTGCGTAGCGCTCGCTTCGTTAACGTTACGCCAGCGTTGGCCGCCGCCTGCACGAGTGCGACCTCGTCCGGACTTGCGCCATCGTACTTCAGCCGATCGGGTCGTTTGGGGTCCACGAAAGGCTGAATCGTGTTGCACAAGGCCAAGGCGCGGTAGTACTCGAGCAGCTCTGGGTTTCGAATGGTGCTTGCCGCATCCACCGCTGGCACACGTTGTAGTTGCCTAACGGGTGACGCTGAACTCATTGGTACGTTCATTGGACTCGAGCTGGTCTCCGGACCGACAACATTACTACCCTTGCCCGCCGGCTGCGATGACGACGTCGCGGCAGCAGCGCTTGGCACCGCGACGTCTTCCTTACCCGTGTCGTTGATGATCGACAAGCCGCTCCATGTGAGTCCCTGTGCAAACTTCATGACGTTTTGGGTCAACGTGCCTGTCTTATCGGAGAAAATGAACTTCACTTGACTGAGCTGCTCGTTTAGATTGGACGTATTTGGCTTACAGCCGATCCACTGATTCCGTTGCTCGTCGAAGACCATCATCTGTTGGTCGAAGAGCATCAGCAACGCTTGCGACACCTTGCACAGTTCGATCGTGACGAACAAACTAATCGGAATCAAATACGTCATTAAGTTGAAGTAACTCAAAAAGCGGACGCCAAAAGTTTCGCCGCCTTGCGCTCCCCACTGATGCCCTACGGTGAGGTGCCAATTCAAGTACCAGTCCATTTCATGGTCACGGTTGAAGACGACGGCCATGTTGCCCATCACGATGAGGCACACGGCCTTCACGATGAGAATGGCGATGATGAGTTTGTTGAGCTTGACGTCCAAACTGCTAAATTTCGGCGGTTTTTCGGCTAAGTTGCGAAACATCTTGGTATCGACGCCTGCGTAGAGCACAAGACCATAGGCCCATTCGGTGTTCTTCAGAATGCTGCTTCGATACAAGAAGCTATGGATGCCCACGGCATGCTCTTCGTGGCCATCGAAGACGCACACACCTTGCCAATGCAGCAACTGTGGACTAGGCTCGCTCGTCATCACCTCCAGGTTCAAGTTGCCCACGTGTTCGTCCGAGGTGACGTGCCAAGTGCGTTCGAGCGCCTTACGACCCTTCAGGTTCGTCTCACCATCCAAGTTGCACGTTTCGATGAATGCTTGGCTCTCCTGTCCGGAAGCACTTAACAATAGTAAATCGGCGCGGATCTCCTCACCGTTGGTCACATAGACCACATCCCCGACACGCAATTCGCGGCTTGGTACTTTCAAGCGCTCCACTCCCTCTTCGGACGAGGAGGAAGTACGCTTTTGGACGGTTCGGCGGACGACCGTTGCCTCGATGCTATTCGCGCGATCGTCTTCACGATGCCGTTTAAAGTCCTCATACCCATCCTTCACCATGGCGACGGACAAGACGAAGGCCAGCGGCAATATGCTATTCACCGGGCTCAACGGCGTAATTCCAGGAATGAGTGCAATAACGCAGTCCATCAAGAAATAAAAATTACCAATCTTTTGAAATTGATGGAACAGATTCAGCGGGATGAACGTAAGCAAATTGTACTTCGAGGTGCGGATGAAGTTGTCTGGGTATTTTGCTGCCGTCGCGGCATCGTGGAGTCGCAGTTGGACTTGGGCGGTGTCGCGTAACGTGGCTTTCTTGGTAGGAGACGGAAATGACGCCTGATTTTCAAGGCCTTTCGGCGATGCAGCTTCACCAGGGCCCACGAACGTGTCGTTGTGAGGGTCAATGACGGGGACTAAGCCTCCTCCTCCCTCCCGACTCGCTGCCATTGCCGACGACCACTTCTTCGTTGAATTCTCCGGTTTCCTTTTGTGTGGAAAAAAAAAGATGAGGAAAAAAAAGAACCGTTGTGAGCGCGGACGTAGACAATGTCTTCTCCCTAGCCGCTCCATTTTCGTTCTTTCCTTCCGCCGAAGAAACGCTTTTCAGATCAGAAATGGGGCGCGAGCTTCTCGCACACACAAGCCACAAGGGGGTACGAGAGAGAGTTACTTTGGAAGAAGGGAAGAGAGAGGTGTAGGGAACCAAAACGGGTGACCACAAAGCGACATCATCTGTTGACAGCCCGAAGAATGACGGGCAGACTCTCGCTGCGCGTATCAATTCGGATCTCTTGTTGCCTTGTACAGTAATTTGTTGTTTCTTTCCGTGTGGATCTCACTTTACGGAGGGCGCTGCGACACCGTGGCGGCAAGCTGCCGCCGCAGTAGTCGCAGCAAAGCATCGCACATCTTCCGGGGATCGCTGCTGGGCGCATCGGGAGTCGTCGTAGAAGGCGACTCCGCGATGTCAAGGGCGCCAAGTGCCGTCGTCGCACTGGCACGGTGCTTCATCGGCCAGCGGCTAGGGGCAACACGCACCATTTTGACAAATCTGTTTTGCATGACCCAATCCCATGACTGCTCGCACCTGCGTTGAACAAGGAGCGGTGGAAAGGTCGAGACCTGAAGCACGGTCCCCCCGGCAAGACTCTGCGCCGCGAGCGGCGAAGGCCATTCTGGACACCGCAAACGATGGCAGGTTGCGGAGGGTCCCGCCTCGAAGCACGCGACTTGAGGCGGGAGGAGAGACTCCGTCGCGGCGGCAGCGACCGCAATCGGTTCGGATGATGGGTGATTGAGGGGGTTCACCGGTAGACCGTCGTCGGGAAGCGGCGCGACGCCAGTCCCCAAGTCCTCGTCACTGCGGCGATCATTGTTTCGGCGATACGAAATGATCCAAGTAGACGCTCGCAATTCCTCCGCGGAGATGCCCTTCCCCGACGCGACTTTGCACGTGGCCACGTACAAGGCACGGAAAGAGAGCGACGGGACTTGAATCGCTGCGGACGACGGCGGCAGCGTAGCTCCTCCCGTCGTCGATGTCGATGACGACGCATGGCAAGACGCGGAGGAGGAGGAAGGCGGTGGTGCCAACAGTGACTGTTTTCCGACGGCCCGTTGACATGAATAGATGAATGCATCCGCGGAGGTCCACGTGCAGCTGGTCGATGAACCGGGCGGCTGATCGTTGTGCTGACAATCGGACGACGACATGAATGTCCCCAGTGTGAAGGGAACATTTTCCGCCGCGGTCGGATGCAACGGAGACACCGACGACGCGGAAGAGTCCGAGGAGGACGATCCGAGTAGGTCGTCGCGGGCACTCGATGGTATTGGTGACCGAACGAACGCGGAACAATTCGGCGTGCGATCGCGAACGGTCGGTGGAGTGCCGCGGCGATGAGGCAGTGGCGTCGGGGGGCCGCCCCGTGCCGTCCACACGAAGGGCACCGCCGCATCGTCAAACGCTGCGTCGACGAGCAATGCCCAATCCGATCGCTGTCGCCAGAGGCGGAACAACGGCGCCTGCCACACTTGAGCGTCGGCGTTGAACACCGCGTTGCGAACTCGCTTGCTCACCAGGATGAATCGATTCACGTCGGTGACACGAAGGTACTGCGCGACGATGCCGAAGACGTCGGAAGGCGCCTTCGCATCGAGACCGATGTCAGTACGAACACTGCGGGATGCAGCGGTGCTTTCAGGGGCAGCCGACGGAATAGTGGTCGATGCAGGGATGAGGCGGGGACACAACGGACGGGGCGATACTTCGACTTGTGCTGCCGAAACAGTGTCATCCATAAGAGAGCTCCGCATCGCGCGCGGATTGGACGGCGCTTCTGCGCTGGCCGGTGGGTGTGACTTTGGACCTCTCCTCCCTCTTGGCTTTCTTTGGCCGGGGCCTCAGTGAAATGTATCTCTGCTGCCTTGAAGCGAAAAACGAACGTCTTTCTCGTCGGCGCTTCGCGACACGGATGTCACAGTGCAGAAGAATAAATGCTTGTGTTTTTTTGATGGGCGCTTCCGCCGAAGTGAAGCACTATTTGGCTCCAGTGCGGACGTGGGACGAAGTGCGCGCGCCGGAGTGAAGACTCTCCAAAACAGGCAGGGAGAGAAGCAGGGATAGAAAGAAAGAGAAAAAAAAGATTCACCTTTCCCGCCAGTTGTAATGCGCCAACGCAATACGCAACGATGAATCCTTACCGCAGTGGGGCACCGAAAGCGAAAGTGGTTAAACAACATTAACGACCAACAGAGAGAGCGAGAAACGCCCCCTCCCCCCCCCGCCGAACCCCCACGTCCTCACATGAACTGAGAAAATGATGACGATGCCGGCAGTCTAGTCGTTGGCAGCACCACCGTGGTCTTCTTTGCTGCGGCTGGTGAAGGCAGACCTTTGCTTGCCGGTGGCGGTCCGACCCCCTTTGCGACTCCCTCGCGACGGGAGTTGTCCTGAGGAGTGACACACGCCGCCACTGGCATATTCTTCGCGCTGCTGCCTTGCGGCGACGGAGTGGCTGCGACGTGATGCTGGGTGCCGCCCCGGACCTTCGTCGTCGAGCTCTTCGTGCTTCCCACGCGAAATGAGGTCCGTGGAAGATCGATGACCATCGTCCGACGGCCTGATGTCTTCAATGTGCGAACTTTGTCCCACCGGCGCAACACTTTTGTGACCTCAGTCGTGGAAAAAAACGGTTGTAGCCATGTTGGTCGCTGTGATACTGCTGCCACCTGCGGCTTCCCATGCTTCGGCTGCGATGATGATGATGCTGTTTGGATACCGCGACCTGCGGCGTCTTCCTGAATGCAACGCGGGCACGCCAACCACAAGTGACCGACCAACCGTTTGAGCTCCTCCGTCAGCGCATCCTCCTCCTGTTCGTGATCGCCGCTTGGCGCGTCGCCCCGTCGGGCTGTTCCCCCGGCAACACGGTTGGACGGTGATAGTGCGTCGTCGTCGTCTACGACGAGCCGAGTGGGACCATCCGCATCGCCACCATTCACGTCTGCCCCATCAGCAACGACGCGGTGGAGCAACGCGACGGCGCGCCGCACCTGTGCCAAACGGAAGGGTTGCTCCGGTTTGAGCGAAGGCGCAGAAAGGCAGCGGAGCCCACCATCGACGTCGGATTCGTCATCGTTCCTGTCAACGCCGTTGCGCACCCTTTTCCCATCGCCCCGGTGGTGTTGCATTTCTTCTACACGCTGGGCTCGTGATGGCGGCGACAGCCATGCGACATAACCGTAGACGACCGGCTGATGCTTCACGTCGGTGCTGTTGTCTTGATGCCCTGACACCGAAGCGGCCACCGCTCCCCGGCAGAGCACCATTCCACATGCATGACAAAATCTCAAGCACGATGGAGGTGGAAGAGCGCCTGGAAGCTCCGCGGCCGGGAAGGGCGAAGCCAACGAGGTCGCCGCGCACGCCGCTTCGTTGCGAAGAGGGATGTTGCCCTCTTCCTTAGTGGTTCGCTCGGCATTTGGACGCCGTAGTGCGCCACGGCGGCGCGTCGTGGCCGACGAATGCAAAATCAAATTGCGATCCAACGTCATTAACCGCCTTGTCGTCGTGGAGGTGGAGGAGGGGATGAGGGCGCTGGTGGGGCGGTTCCTTCTGGTTTCATCGGGATTCGAAGCTGTGTGGTGGGCGTTGGCCTGTTTTGGTATTGATCGTCTTCCCTCGGAGTCCATGTGCCTAGCAAGGCGGAGAAAGTCACCACCAAGAACAGCTCCCAGGTCGTCCAACGATGCAAAAGAAGAGCGACCCCAGGGGCGGGCGCGCTTCCGAGGGTGGTTGGTGCGATTACAGTCCTCCTCGACTCTTTGCCGCTCTTCGCCGCTGAACGTTGCCGCACCTGCCTCATCTGAAAATGATGATTCGGCATCGGTTGTCCGCTGTTTTTCTTGTTGCCGATGCAACCACCTTCCAATCTTCCGTCGATGCCGAACGCCGTGGCGGTCGGTGGTGCCTCCAAAATCCGGAGGGAGCGGCTTTGCGACCGTTGCTGAAAATTCGGCGACAGCGAGTGCAAGCGTCAAGGCGTGTTGGGCAACGACGATGGCTATTCCATCCCTGTCGCTGGTACGACTTGCCATGTTTTAGCGAACCCTTTGTGTGATCATGTGCCCCCCCCCAGCTTTCCACTCACGCCATCAACAACAATGCAGCGGTTTACGGTCACAAGTAATCAGTTCACTCAATAGGGCGTTGACCAACGCACTCATTCTCGGTCGATCATACGTGGGTGAAGAGAAAAACGGTTGTTTGTTTCGGTCAAGGTTGGAAAAAGCGTGAAGGGACGTTACCAAGGTGAGGAGCACTACAACAATCGTAACGAGTGGGCGCTATCGCGCACCAATACGCAGCAAACAGTGTGCGCCGAACCGTACTGTGACCATCCCTGCGGCAGTGCATCAGACCGTAAGATCGTCATCGTCGTCGTCAGTGCTCTCAATCGACGCGGTTTGATTTTTGTTCCGCCGTCGATTTCGCGTGGCGGCGATGCCCTCAGCGGTGAATGGCATGCCCTTGTAAGTGAGACCGAGAGCAGGGGGCAAGCCCGGCTCCTTGAAAACCGCGGACCGCGCGACGGAGGCTGGGATGCCCGCGGCTTCGGCCGACGCCTCGGCCGTGGCCGCCGCCACGGGATCAATCGCGCCCGCATGCACATAGCGTTTTTGCGCCGCATTGAACGCCTGCAGTCGATCGACAAGCTGTCCATCCGTTGCACTCTGAACCGTGCCTTCCATGAAGTCGTTATGGAACAAACGCGGTGGCTTCGATACGGCCCCCGCACCCACAGAGGACGATCCACTGGAGGTCGCAGAAGAAGAAGACGCAGCGGCTGTTTGGGAGTACCCAGCTCCTTCCATGGCACCACCATCCCGCCACTGGTGCAAGTCAGGATTGACGGGCCGCTTGACCTTCATGATGCGCTCCAGCTGTTCCGGTGTATAGCTGGCGGACGCGTGCCGGGCTTTCGTCTCCTCCGTGATTTTGACGTATTGAAAATACAGGTGCGTCAAGAGTCCGATGCAGGCAGTCCACTTGGCAAAGAGCCAAGCGGCTCTCAAACGAGCGACCCGGTCGAAGGCGGGCACGCCGTTGGGGTCCTCCCGCGCGTCGGCGTACTGCGCTTGAGCGGCGCTCCACCTTTTGAAGGCTGCCTCGTCCATGCCCTCGGTGTGGTAATGCCCGTGCTCGTCCACGCGGGTGCGGGCCGAGTGCATCCAAGGCCGGTGGTGAGGGTGGTCATACAGTACGTTACACCCCATTTGGCCACGGGGCAGAAACGGAGAACCATGTCAG
>ERZ1292630.3065-Hain-H41-02um-R3-3065-length-14987-cov-8_pt1 | contig 14987 bp, 7 predicted proteins | sample MGYA00564408_ERZ1292630 | MGnify/ENA primary metagenome ERZ1292630 (study PRJEB36523, sample SAMEA6512641) | groundwater metagenome | collected 2019-01-08 | study: AquaDiva: Metagenomics assemblies of 32 groundwater samples | reverse complement strand
CCCCCCCCCCCCCCCCCCCCCCCCCCCCCCCCCCCCCCCCCCCCCCCCCCCACTAGCTTTGTCACGTACGGTGCACACTGTTCACTGTATTGGAGAGCGCTTACTCGTTACCATTGTTGTAGTGCCCCTCACCCCCTGATAAAGGCCCTTCTCACCTTCTCCAGTTGGTAACGAGTTCACACCTGGATGAGCGAAACACTTCGAGGAGACGAACGAGTGACTGTGAAGAAGTTGGTCGACGCCGCTGCGTCGCCGCAGAGCCAACAAAATTGGACCACTTATTTAGCTGGTGGTTTTCTCGGCGGTCCCACTCAGTGGTACGAAGTACGTTGTCTGCAATTTCCAGAAGGATCGTCGACGACTTCACAGGTAAAACGTCGGTTCAACCATTTTTCGGGATTGCGATCGATCCTTCGCAACAAGTTTCCTTGGAAAATTCTTCCGAAGATCGGAGAAAAGACGGGGTCACGCACGGGAGACAACGACGTGGAGTTGATCGAGTTTCGAACGTTTGCGTTCCAGTATTTCTTGCGTCACGTACTTCAAGTCGACGAAATTGCTCGAAGTGAATACATTGCGAAGTTCCTGATGAATGATGAAGTCAGTTGGGAATCGTTTCAAAACAAGACGCTTCAAGATTGTGAGGCGTTCGCATATGCACCACCAGCCACCGAAGCGGTCGCTGCCTACGCAATGTCTTTGATACCAAGTGTCGCATCTGCCTCCGTAGAAAATGACAACGAAATCGCACGCCGGCAAGCTCTCGCTCAAGATTACGCGTTACTTTCAACAGCGTTACACGCAGATGATTTTACGCAAGGTCGCTTGAAGTCTGTGCGAGATTTTCTCCGTTTGATGGCTGATGATTTGAAACGAGTCCACGAGGGGATGTCGAATCACAGTTCGCACGCTCAAACCGTGTCAAAACGACTGGAAATGTTGAACGGAAGCATGGCAGCATTGAACGATGTGGGACCGCTTGGGGCTTTCACGTGCTGGGCGGAAAAAATGACAGGTACGTTCAAGGCCGTCGAACGAGATTACGGGTACACGATGAAATTTAGTGTCAAACTTTGCCAGGATCTCATAGTGGAAGCAATTTACGTGTTTGGGTGCTTGCTGGGATTGTATCAAGCTTCGCAAACGGCAAGCGGGCTTGTTCAAAACGCCAAGGACGACTTTCAGTATGTTTTGACGCATCAGTGTACGAAAGACGAAGTTGAAAAACGGAAAGTCGAATTGGCGCAGGCCACCGCTCGATCATCTGTGCTGAAAGCGGAACTTTCCTCCACCAAGGCAATCGTCAAACTCGAATTTGCATCATTTCACACGACTTTGCAAACACATTTGCACGCCATTGCGAAGCGGCATGGAAAGCGTCGTTTCGACTTCGTGAAAAAAGTGCTGACGGATAGCATGCAGCTGATCGACTCCCGCTAGGTTTGATGAACATTTCCGATCGCGTCGCAGTGGCGCATCTTGCTCCAAAAAATGTTTTTTTTGTTATCGTTGTCGAGACAAACAAGAAATTCACACAAACGTACATGGCTTCGGAAAATCAAGTGACTTTTGATTTTCGCGTCGGACCTGCTCAGCAACGTGCCGGTACCGGCGCATTTGAGCGACCCTATCGGTCATTTCCGCTCAAATGGCGCACAACAGCACCGTTTTTCTCGCAAAAAAGTGGGGAGGTTTTTCGACGGTACTCCCATTTCGAGTGGTTGCGAAATGAACTTCGTTTGCAGCATCCGTTCGTTATCATTCCACCTATTCCGGAGAAGGATTTACAAGGATCAATGGAAAAATTTGTTCAAACGGCAGCCAACGACACTTTCTTGGACTATCGTGGGCGTGCGCTGCGCAAGTTTTTGCTTCGCACCAGTGCGCACGCTCTGCTGTCACAAAATGCCATTTTCATTCAGTTTTTAACACTGGACGACGCGCAGTGGGAACTTGCCATGAAGCAACCAAAAGTGGCAAATGCGAATGCCCCCAAGTACAGTGATCCTTCAGTGGCTGCTGCTACGAATTGGGGAACGTCTGTATCAAATCCAATCACGGGAGCTGCGATTCCGCCAGTCGGGCCTCCCGTGCAGCTTCCATCGCATCCCCAAGTGTGGGAAGAAACGAAGTTGTACGTCACGCAACTCGAGGAAAGCATCAAGACGCTGAAGGAAAGACTGGAAACTTTGTCGAAGCGTCGTCGTTCCACCGGTTGCTCTTTACTCGAATTTGGACGAACGTTCTCAAATGTTGGAGAGATGGAGCGAAATTTGGAACAAACAGAGTCCGCATTGAGCGCAGCAGTCGGGACGGTTGGTCGTCACGCTCAAGAACTTTCACAAGTGTACACCGAGCATGCCGATCAAGAAAGCAAGCAGGTGGTCGAGACTTTGATGTACTACTCTGGAATGTGTGCCGCCGTGCGCGAGACGTTGGCGTACGTGGTGCAAGCCATGTCCACTCGTGACAAGGCGCAAGCAAACGTGCGAGAATTGATTCAAGCACGCGACAAGTTGGTGGCAAAAGGTGGACAGGTTGCAGCAGACAAAATTGGTAAGGCAGAGACAGATTTGGCCAGCGCAGTCGAAATCCACCGAAAACTTGCAGCCGACGCAGCTCGCGGCGAGGCCGAGTTTCGCGAAGAACTGCGAAAGTTCCATCGCGAAAAGCAGTACGACATGAAAGCCATGCTCAAAAAGTTTATCGAATTGCAAATGGACTATGCCGCAAAGATGCGCCGTCAATGGGAATCAGTGATGCCGTCGGTTGAGGCGGTTCGGCTTTGAACAACTTGCTGTTTGCTTTCGATACGGATTTATTTTTCTTGAACGTCTGGAACTGACCTTTCTTGAAGAGCCCCATGAAGAAGTGATTTGTTGCTAACTTCACCAAAGAATGCGACGCCAAACAAACAACCCCTTGTCTTTGAAGGGGCGATGGTGGCAATGCGACTGTCCGACGATCCAACGATCAATAGCTGCAAACTTTGATCCCTTGCTATCTCAAAACAACGACAACGACGAGGATAACTTTGAGAATTTGGCACTGACGTCTGCGGCGTCGACTGCGTGTGAGGAACGAGCGAGGCAATCGTTCGACTACTTTCTCACAAATCCCTTGACCAAGGCAATATTTTTTCAGGTGTCGCACAAAGCCGCGGTTGAGTCAATGAAGGATGTTTTTACCAACGTCCAATCGGCGAAAAAAATGCCTGTACGTGATGAACTCATCGCTGAGCTGCGACGTTGCCTGAGCGACGTGGGGCGAGTGGACAAATATTTCACTCACTTGAGTTCACAATGGGAGTTAAATCACGAATTGCGCAGGGAATTATGCGACCTCTTGGCTGCATGTTTGACACAAAGCGATGATTTTCGCACGTCGGTTACGGATCACGGAGACAGAGATCCGATCAAACGCGAACTGCTCGTGTCGTCAACGCAGCGCCTTCGTCGAGAAATCCTCCGACTGGAATGCCGCAAAGAAGGGCAATGCCCAAAAGTATCTTTGTCGCAAGATGTGGTGGAACAATTGTGCGGTGGAATTACGAAACGCATCTTTCCGTTGCTGATCGTTGCAGCCCTCACTTCTCATACATACATCGGAAATCAATTGTGCGAACTAGCTTCAGCGATGGTCACCGAAGTGATTGAAATGTATGGAAAGATGCCCCTTTTGACATGTTTGTGGAACAAAGTTTACGGCGCTGACGTCGAAGTCACTTCGGCATTCATCGCGCGCCGACTTGAATCTGCCATTGGGGCGAATGGGAAAGATGACGTTTCTTGTCTTATACTATCGGATGAAATCATCGGATCACGTTCAGCACCGTTGTTCCGTGACCTCACCCCTGAACAGCCGGAACTCGTTGTTGCTGGTCCTCGGTTGTGGCGGGAATTGCTGGATGAATCGCAATCAACGATGGCGCAGGCAAAAACCATTCTTGTTCACATTGACCGTTTGCGCGGGTTCATCACGAGCAGTTTGGAGTTGGTAGCAAATCAAGACAGCGTCCCTCAACCAGAAATTCTTGTGAGTCGTTCGGATATTGGCTCAAATACCAACGAAGATTGGATTGTGGCGTTGTTGGAAGCACGGAGTGCTTTGTGCAAAACATCAAACTTGGATGAACCTGGTGGCCGAGTGTCATTGGCTGCATCTCTCTTGCTGTGTGATGGAGCGAATTCCACCGGGCCAGCACTGGCTAGTACACCTCGCACTGAGACTCGTGACGAAATAATTTGTGATACTTTGCTCGCCTCACATGGAGCAATATCAACAACGAACAAGTGGTCTCAAACTGACGAGCAGTGTTCGGCGGGAATTCTGTGTCACGGCAATCCACCAGTCGAATCTTTCACTCAAACAACGACTAGCGAAGCCACGGAGGCTTTGTGCGCCATGATCGACGAAATCCAAGGTGATGATTCGGCTGATGACGTTGCTTCGGTGACCGCCAGTGTGTTGCTGCAGCACCGAGAGAAGCGACCAAGCGTTTCCTTGTTGAACACCGCGTTGCGAGCAATCGGGCGGGACTTGCAAATCAAACAGGGGCAACGTCGAACATGCGCATCTCAAACTGATCGATCCGCATGGGATCGCTTGTGCTATGAGGCCGCCGAGGTTGTCGCCACAGCTGAATCGTCATCAAATGGGCTCCCAGGAGAAACGTCCGCTCAGAAACTCTGCACGATTGTTTTCGCCGATCTCGCCAAACCAATCGCATCGAACATTCGTGACACGTTCGCGTCAGAGATTCGTTCCGTTCCTGGCATACCATCGCCGCCCCCGTGGCAAATCGAGTCCATGTTGGACAATCTCTGGGAATCGGTTACTTCAATGCGGCGGGAAATTGAAAGTCTGAAGAGCGAGATTGTAGCGTCCCGACGACGCGAAGCGGAGTTGTTGCGATTGTCCGACGAATATCACCATGAATTGGTGGATCTCCGACGCCAAGTCTGGGGCGAAATGCCCCCTGCCGGCAACAGGATGGGAACGTTGGCCGATCGAAATGCAATGCTGCATCGCGAAGTGGCCGCCCTAGTAGGCCGTGTCAAGGAGTTGGAAAGGGAAAATTTGGTGTTGTTGTACAGCAACGTAGTACTTGATCGGTGAGTTTTCATACATCGCAGGAAATCAAATGTACTGTAACACCCACGTCGTGATGATTCGTGTGCAAGGTGCATCCAACCTTTGCCGTACACACAGCGCCCGAAATGGTCGATTCACCTCATTTTCGGTACGGGAAAATGCCAGATTCGACGAGTCACTGGCTGATCGACAAACGTCAACCTGCATTCAAAAAGTTGAATCCCTCTCAGAGAGGCGACGCATGCTTGGCTTCGTCTTCTTGTTCTTCTTCCACTTCCGCGTCGCAAGAGGACCGAGTTCGATTGCGACGCAGCCTCTGGGTAGTGACCGAAAAAATTCATGGTTGCAACTTTTCGTTCATCACTGATGGCGAGTCGGTTCGTTGCGCCAAACGAGAAGCTTTTCTGAACGACGACGAGGATTTTTTCGGCTTTCAAGAAGTTCGCGATCGCCTCAGCGATAGTATCCGTCGTTCATATCACCGCGTTTGTCTGTCACAAGGTGCATCTGATGAAAGGAAAATGACGATGACCGTCTACGGGGAATTGTTTGGAGGGCACTATCCTTCAGCACCCGTCGCCGCCGTCCCCGTACGTCAAGCCGTGCAGACAGGCGTATTTTACTCTTCTCGGTTGGAATTCATGGCGTACGATATTGCCGTGTCGTCGTCAGCCAGGGAAACACGATTCGTTGACTTCGACGTTGCCATGGCCGCACTCGCGGCGGAAGGAATCATGACGGCACAGCCTCTCTTGATCACTGACTTTGCAGGCTGCTGCGATTTCAATTTTTCGTTTTCCACAACGATTCCGAAGTTACTTAAACTGCCCATCATCGAGGGGAATGATGCGGAGGGCATCGTCGCGAAGCCGATCGTTGCCGCCTTCGTTCCCACTGCACGAGGCGGCACCGACCGAGTCATTTTCAAACGAAAAATCGAAAAGTTTCAAGAAGTCATGGCAGCAAATGACATCCGGATCCGGCAATCTTGCTACGAGGACGCGGCGCTGCAGCAAACGTCGACCAGGATTATCCGGGCGATGTTAAATCACAACACGTTGACGTCGGCTGTGAGTAAAGTCGGTCGACCTTGTCGATCAAATCATGATGCGTTGGTCGAAGCGATCTTGAAAGATATCGTTGATGCCGTGACGGACACGCTTCTTCCCGATCCTACCGACTCGGCAACCAGCAGGTCCAAAGCCGACGCTACAGATATTGTCAAATCTTTTGTGGATCGCTGCAAAGTTGATTGGAAAGCGAAAGTGGAAGCGTTTCTCCGCGACGCGATTGAGTAAGTCATCAGTCGTCCAGTTGGAAAGGCGACACTTACATTTTCTTCCAGTTGGGATTTCAAATGAACACGGACGTTTTTCCTGGTTGCTGACCACTGTCCACAAAAGACAAAAACGAATAACAGAGGTCGATGAGCCGACAAACGGTCAAGGTGCCTGGGGCCTCTCGCTTGCGGTGCGTCCATCGATTGCAGTCGGAGTACGCCTCGTTGCATCGAGAACCATTGCCGGATCTTCTAGCTCGGCCAAATGAAGAAAACCTCCTCGAGTGTTTTTTTATACTGCAAGGGCCAAGTGACAGTGCCTTCTCAGGGGGCGTCTATTTCGGACTGCTTCAGTTTCCCTCGGAGTACCCGATGGCTCCACCGAACATCAGCTTGTCGACTCCCAACGGCCGGTTTCAAGTCGACACGTTGATATGCATGAGCAACACTGGGTTTCACAAGAGCGAGTGGTCGCCAGCGTGGTCGATTCGATCGATATTGATGGGATTTGTGTCTTTCTTTTTGGATTCCACACCGACAACCGGCAGCGTCGAGACCTCGGTATCGACAAAGCGACAATTAGCCGCGACATCGCACGCTTTCAACGCGGCAAACGCCAAATTTCGTAATTTTTTTCCTGAATTCGTGAATGTGCAGCGTCCTATCGTCGCTCGATCCATGGCTGAGGCCCCGCCCTCACAAACGAACACCACTCTTCTGAACGAAGAAGACACCAGCAGACACACAGGACAGGCGCCGAGCACAGTCTCCGATGTTGACCACACCACGGTGCAATTGAATCGTCGAAGCGGCACTGTCCTACCAATCCTAGCGAGGCTTGCGTTGACAATGATTTGCTTCGCCGTCGCGTCGCGGTTGTACTCCCAAAAGGCCATCATTTGGGGGTACGCCGCGCTATTGGTCGACGGCGCCAACCAAGCTGCACCTACAACGTGAACAACACAAACGCGCACATTCATAGTCAGTCGTCGTTGGCGTACCGAACGAGAATCTCGAAGTGTGCGTTTAGCTGAACAAAGGCGCGCAAATTGTCGGCACCTGCTCCACAGGACCTTCTTTCGCCTTTTCTTTCCGATCGTCAATATTTCCCCCCCTCGCTTTTCTGGTTTCTCCCCCTAAAAAAACAACACAAGATGTCGGCCGACGACATGTTCGGGATGGATTGCAAATCTCAGATGCAGCTGTTGTTGAAATTACATGAAGGCATGAGCCCGCGGGGGGGTGGAGCTGCCGAATTCGAAATCGCGTCGTGCTTCGAGGGACTCAGCAATGTCCTTGCAATGAGCATAGAAGAATATGTCCACAACTTTGACATCGCGTTCGCCATCAACACGCTCCTAACCATCGGCGGGTGCCCCAATAGTGAGTCCGAACCAGTGGCCGAAGGCGCCTCCGCGCCGCCAGTCGCGGTGAAAAAGTCACTGGAACGCGGGGATACTATCACGTTGTTACTGCGAGTCCTGGCGCTGGTGCTGGAGCTGATCCCACAAGCCGCTGTCCACGCCGCGAGCACACCGCGGGTGTGCGCGATGACGACCGGCCTCTTAGGGCGTTCGCGGCAAGTTCCATACGAATCCACCTCGCGAGCCGCGCTGCTGGAGGAAGGGCTGAGAGTGATCACGTTTTTGGCCGAGGAGGACGGACAGGGTCACGTGTTGAACGGACCCACATTGGCGGCCATCGCCTACGAGGCTAACCCCGTCGACAAAGCGGGAGCCGCCGCGGCCGCCCCACCTCTAACTGCTCTTCAAGCTCCTCAGGACCAGAACGCGCGAGTCGCTGCTTTTTGCTTCCACGCCATCGACACGCTTTGTTCCCGATTGCCGCTGAGCGATCTCGGCAGCACGGACGGTGCAAGCGGCCCGATCGCCCCGGCCAAGAAGACGCGTAAGACGAAAGACCAAACACCCGGTTACAACACTGCGCTGGTCCCTGCCCTCGTGGCAGAACTGCACCGCACGGTGCTGCCTATTCAACATGGCTACCTTGTTCAATGTGTCAAGGACGCGTCCTTGATTGGGACCGCTGAGTGGAATGCCGTCGAGCAAATCTTGCACAGCTACGCCACGATCACGCGCTGCGCGATGTCGCGAGGTCATGCCAATTTAGCGGCTCGCGTCACGTCGGCGGAGTCGGTTCGGATCGTGTTCGACGTCCTGTTGCACCTGGCAGCGACGGATTCTCGCCGCGAAGTCGTTCTGGAAACTCTTGCCGTTATGGCCCTCGCGAGCCGTTGGTCCACGTGGGAGTGCCTAGCGGAGCAATCCGTTCTCGATTTGTTCACTCAAATCTTTGATGCGGCGGGGCAGCACGGCGACACCGCCGATGGTACCTCGCTGAAGGACCCATTCCGAACCATGCGACGAGACGCGAACGGGACTTCCGCTACCTCGGACCCACATCAACGCCGTAGCCGCGTCGCATCGGCCTTGATTTACTTCCTGGGTCGATCATTGCCTCCCCTCTTCGAGGATGAAACGGACGTTCACATGGACCTGCTTCCGTTACACACGTGGGAATGGGCCGACGACATGCGGACCTTCACGGAGTACGCCGATGATTGCAGTCGAGCGTTGGACCGTGCCTATAACACCGGTGACAACGTCGCCCGTGTGAGCATTCGCGGCGCAGAATACGAAGTCGACTTCATTCGCATGCGCCAGATCAATCCTTCATCGGGAGCCTCGCGGCCCGTTCGGCGACGTTCGCATGTGAAGGAGTTTGCCTTGATGTCGCTGCATCGCGATGTCTTCTACGAGTGGGAGCGAAAGCGCACGGCGATGATGCAAGCGGCGACGTCGATGGTGTTGACGTCCAAAGGCAGCGCCTCTGCCAGCTTGCACCCCCCACACCAAGCAGCGTTGATGGTTTCGTTCCTCACCATGCGACCACTTCTTTGCCGCTTCGCTAACACGTGCAGCACGGAGCAGCACCGCGGCTTCGCAATGCGCCTGATTGCTCAACTTGTTGCCGCGGGACTGCGACCGCAACTGGACCCGCACATGTGGCCATCCTTGCTTGCATGCCAGGAGGAGTTGTTTGACTTCATCGCCCATGCGCTCGGTGTGCTCGATGACCTGATCTCGGTCGATGCCACGGCGGGCGTGCTCAGCGTCATGTTGACCTCGCTCAAAACGCACGCCAAAGAAGTCGCCGAGCAAACGGCCGGAGCGGTCACCCTCGTAAGTTGGTGTCGGCTCAGTGTCCGGAACGGCATCGACACTCGGCTCGCCGCGCTGATTCAACGGGTTCGGCGACTGGCAAATGACAAGGCGGCCGCCGCCGCGGCCGTTTCAGCAGCGTCGGCCGCGGCCGCTGCAGCGGCGGCCGCCGCGGCCAGTGCCACGCCGGCAGAAAAGAAAGCCGCAGTCACTGCTGCAGCTACCGCCGCCGCGGCAGCGACTGCCGCCGCCGCTGCGCAAAGAGCATCAGCGTCTTCGGACGACGTCCTCGATGTTCCCCGCTTGCTCGGCCGCTTGGAACACACCCTGGCTTGTGTCACCTCACCGTCGACGGCGGCATCGCTGGCTCCTCCCGCGGCCAACGCCACGAAGCCGTCAATGCGTTCGAGGCTTCTCTCGGCGTTCGGTCGAGTGAGTCCGCCACGCGAAAGAGGCCAATCTACACCCACAGTGTCCCCGCAGCGGCCGCCTCAAGCTCCTCCCACGACGCCATCGCGAATGGAGACGGACCAGCTGGTGGAAGCGCTCTTAACCGCCGATGTGTCGAATTTATCCTTTTCCTTCAGTTCTCCTGAGGTGTATCGCGAAGGCTCGCCAGCATCAAGCCGGAACAGTCTTGATCCCGACCGCGGTGCTCGCTCGCCACCGCTGGTGGAGGACGAGCAAGACGCGGTTACAGAGGAACTGTTGTCTCGACTGGGCCGTCGAGGTGGCAGCACGATCAACGACGGCTGCGCCGCCGCGGTGACTGCACACGAGTTTCGAAGTCTGCGAATCGCGGAGGCACTCGTTTGCTACTTGGCAGCGATGCCCAACGACCCAACACCGCAACGCACCAGTAGCAACAACAACACCGTATCATCACTGTCGTCATCGTCATCGTTGCTGACGTCTTCGACCACCCCTGTGGCGTTGCCAGAACGCATCAAAGTCGCCGATCGCCGTCGCAAGTTGTTCTTCTCGTTGCTTCAAACCATTCCTGGGGCATCCGCGCAGCTGCTACAGTTCTTGACGGGGGAACTAACGGTGTTTATCCGGAGCCTGCCGGAATACGAGTCGCGGCTCGCCGAGCTACGTGATAAGTCGAGCGGCGGTCTGCAAGCAAGATCCGTCGCGGATTTGCTGGAAACAACCAAGACCTACTTAAAGTACGACGTGACATTGTGCTGCTTCTTTGCCGAGGACAATCCCAGTTCACTTGCAAGTGAAGCTGCCGTTGAGGTCGTGAAGCAGCCTCCTGTGCTGCCGTCGGTACGGTCACCGAGCTCCGCCGCTCCTCCTCCTCCTCCGCCTCCTACGACGCTGACGACGGCCAAACGCGCGCCAGACTCCGACGCCACGCACTGTCCGGCTGGTCATGTAATGGCTCGGACCGTGGATGCGTCCTGGACGTGCGCGCGCTGTGGAAGCCAAGCGACCGATAGGGAGGAGTGCTTGTCCTGCTTCATGTGCGATGTTCATTTGTGCGGCACCTGCTTGAGCGACCCTCTCGGTGTTGCCACCTGGAGCCGCGCGGTCTCTGAAACCACGCGGGAAAACAGCTCGCCGTCGATGGATGTCGAAGCGCTTCATGTGAAAACCGAACGCGATACCACTCGACGTGGGGGAGGACCAACCCGCGGTGGGAAGAACAGCAAAGAGTCCGGAAGAGGTGGCCGAGCTGGCGCAAACCGGGCGTCGACGCCGCCGCATGACAAGGGTGAATCGCCCGAGGAACAGCTGAAGCGGTTGCAGCGCGGTTTTCCAGTCCACGCCTTCACCACCATGGGAGATATTGAGACATTCTTTCGACACTCCGAGAATTGGATGAAGTCGCCCGGCCCCGTGGAACCGGTCATGACGGCGTCGATGACGGCCCCTCCCCCCTCGGTGGCTCTTTCTGCCGACGACAAGCGAAAGCAGAGGCTTGCTCGCCGCAAGGCACGACTCGCACAGGCTGAAGAACAACGAAGTCAAGAACTGCGTCAGCGGCTCCGCGACGAACTCGACAGCTTTGGGGAGGGGGACTTGGGGGTGCTCCCAGAGTCCGAGTGGGAGGCTGCCCAGGCCGCGTTGCTTGGAGGGCGTTCCGCTATTTCTCAATTTCTGGACTGTCGCTCTGCGGCGATTCTCGCCGCCATGCCCCCACTCGCCGAAGAAAGTAGTGAAGAGGAAGCGGAACACGCCAATCACCCGGCCACGCCGGGGCAAGTTTCTCCGGCTAACTCGATCGCGCTGTCCCGCATGAACGCGATGTTATCACCAGTTGACACTGAGCAGCATGAGGGGGCGGAACGGCTCTTGCTCTATTCCACGCGACTTGGTCGACTATACTACCACGAGCCACTGATCTCCGTCTTGTACCATGCGTCGCTGAGTCGCGTGTGTCAAATTGTGGATGACGCTTGTGTGGCGGAGTTGCCAGAGGAAGCGAAGCGAATGCCGCGCCGAGCTGGATCGTCAAGTAGCCACAACTTAAATGCCCCTCCCCCGGTCACTACCGCCGCAACAGGGAGTGCCGCCTCGACGACGACGATGAGCGGGGGGACGGAAGCGGCGCGACAGTCCACATTGACCATGTGTCGCCTGATTGATGGATTGCTCACCCGGTACGCCAAGGTCGACACGGCGGCAACCGCTGTTGGACGTACATTTGATCGGTGTCTGAAGCTGCACGTTGGTCGTCCCGGCGCCAAGCGATGTGCCTGCGGCGAGACGGCCTGCGCAGACTGGACGGAGACCGCCGAACGACGCTACGTCGACCCGAGCACCATTGATTTCGTCATGACGCGCGATCACGCGTCGCAGCAGCAAAGGACCGGGGATGGCGAAACTCGAGAAAGTCGCAGCAGCACCCCACCCTCGACGACGTACAGTTTGCGTGACCTTCCCGCGGTGCAAATGCTGATGAGGCTGCACCGAACCATGCTCCCCGATCACCCGATGTACGAGAGACACCTGCGAGCCTCGGCCTCTGCAGCAGCACACGACACGACGGTCGACGATCAATTGCGACGGTTTGGTTTTTGCTCGCGCAACGAAGCCGAAAAGGCCTTCACCATACCCGACGCGACGAACAAGATCACGAAGACCCTGATCGCCAGCGCGTCGCGGGTAGCGTTGCTTCCCTATCGCTTCGCGGTTCCAGCATGGCTGCTAGAGGTCAGCGACCACGTTGGCTTTCTCATCCCAGACGCGTGCCGTCGCAACATTGCTGCGTTCGCTTCATTCGGCGCTCGTCGGGGCCTCTGGACGGCGATCCAGGATAGCTTGGGTCCCATTTTGGGTGCCTTGCTTGCGCCTCCTCCGATGCAGCAGGCAGCTCCCTCGGGACGTGGCGGGAGCGGCCGCGGCGGTGGGAGAGGTGGAGGGCGCCCGGTGGACTCGGCCGCGTCCTTGGGGTGGCCATACCGCGTTTGGCCTTTCGAATGGACTCCTGTCGTTGAACGAGGCCTGCCGCAGCAAACGCCGACTGGCCGCGGTGGCTCAGCGGCGGCCGCCGCCGCGAGCCGGGCCAACAAGCGCGTCAGCCACCGCCTGTGTGTGCGCCGCGACACGTTGCTCGAGGATGGGGTGGCAGCACTGCTCTCCCACAGCGAGCACCGGTATCCTTTCGCGGTTGATTTCGCCGGCGAGAAGGGCACAGGATTGGGACCGACCATCGCCTTCTTCTCTCACATCGCCCAAGAGCTGTCTCGCGCGGGATTGGGTCTCTGGCGTCAAGACGAGTTGGCAGCGACCGTCCTCCGCCAGGGTGGCCTTCCCGCAGACGCCGACGACATTGATGTTTTCCTAACTCCCGCGGAACCCTCGGTTGTCCCTATTGAAACGAAGAGAGCTCCCATCGTGGCCGTTCCGACGGAAGGGTATTATCCGGCGCCTGCACCTTTCATCACGCAGGACATTCATGCCTCGCGTCCTCCGCGGCTGCTCCGGCTTTTTCGCGCCGTCGGAGCCGCCATCGCGCGGTGTTACGCCGACGGCCGCGTGTTTCCCCTGCCGCTCTGCAGTCTGATGTATGACCATTTGCGCTCCCGAGCTACCGCCACCGGCGTTTCCCGGTGGAACGCCGAGAGGTCCGCCTGGAACCCGCTGTGTCCTCCCGTCCAACGCCCAATGATGCAAATCGCGCACCTTAACATGGTGGACGAGCAACTTGCTCGCACGTTGCTAAGCTATGGGACGGCACTTGCGGCGTCCATGGCCAAAGATGCCAGCGGAAAGCCCACCCCGGAGGCTTTGAAGGCGGCCTCCGGACTCCGGAGCACCCTGGAGTCGACCTGCCTGTCATTTGTGTTGCCGGGCGCCGATCACGTGGCCCTGGTGGACAGGGGTGCGGAAATGGATGTCGTCGTCGAAAACGTGCACTTATACTGCCAGTCCGTCATTACGGCTGTCACGTGGACCGCTGTCGCGCCCGCAATGCATGCACTTTTTCAGGGGTACGCCGACTCGTTGCCGTTCGAGCCGCTCTCGTGTTGGACCCGAGGCGTCTACTTCGCCGAGCACGTCGGCGGCTCCAGCAGTGGCGCCGGAGCCAACGCGCAGCCCCTGTTCACGAAGCCCGAGCTCACCTCCTGCATCGTCGCGGATCATGGCTACCGGAAGGAAAGTCGCGAGGTGCAGTGGCTCATTGTCATCGTCGCCGAATCGTTCACTCCGATCGAGCAACGCGCCTTCCTGCAGTTTTGCACTGGGTGCCCGCGTCTGCCCGCGGGGGGCCTTTCCGCACTAGGCGCCATCACGGTGGTGAGGAAAGACGCCGACACCAGCAATGACGCGCCGTCGCAAGCGCAAACCAATCTTTTCGGAGACGGCACGATGATGAATGCGACCTCCGCCGCGTCGTCCTCCTGTCCGTTGCCGTCGGTCAACACGTGCTTTCGGTATCTCAAGCTGCCACCGTACGCGGCCAAGGAGATCATGGAGAGGCAGCTGCGCTTCGCGGTCACGGAATGCGGCGACCGATTTGATTTGTCGTAGTCGCGAAATCAAGCGGAATCCTAAGGAGAAGAGGCCAATCGGTTGCTTGATTCAAAGAAGAAGGCAAAGCTACGGAAACGGTGACCTCAAAACGGCACCTTATTTTTGTTTTGTTGGCAATTTTTTCAGTCGTTGGTGAATCACGACACACTCCACTTCGCGCACCTGCACAAAAATGATAGGTGCATGTTGTGTGATGGTGGGTGTGTTTGTGTGTGTGTGTGTGCCAGTAGTTCGTTCGTGCCGTGGAAGGCATCGTCGTCTTTGGCGACTTTTTTTTGTTGCATCGGGCCGTTTCGGCGCTCTCAGCTTCTCAGGAGGCCTCAATCAACAAGCAAAACGCGGCGTGCGTATCATGCCTCGGACATGACGTGTGTGAGGCTCACTTAGATGCTGCGACAACCGGAGTGTGCTTTTGGGGGGGGGGGGGGGGGAATTGTGCTTTTATT
>ERZ1292630.1986-Hain-H41-02um-R3-1986-length-19421-cov-8_pt2 | contig 14989 bp, 8 predicted proteins | sample MGYA00564408_ERZ1292630 | MGnify/ENA primary metagenome ERZ1292630 (study PRJEB36523, sample SAMEA6512641) | groundwater metagenome | collected 2019-01-08 | study: AquaDiva: Metagenomics assemblies of 32 groundwater samples | reverse complement strand
GCCTTCTTCGCAACGCGCTTGGAGCCAGCCATGGTGAGTAAAGTGTGCGAGACGAAAATCTGTTTGGCAAAGTAGTATTGTGTTGGAGCAAATTGATCGACGCGGCAGGGCGCTGCGAGCAAAGCATCGTCTCCCATTGATAATGAAACGGTCTATACGACACGACGGCCTAGGGTTGCGTCTACGCCGCAATCTTGGCGACGGCCTTGGTGCCCTCGGCCATCGCGTGCTTGGCCAGCTCCGCGGGGAGCAGCAGGCGGACGGCGGTCTGGACCTCAGCCGAACCGAGGGTCGCGCGCTTCGTGGAGCGAGCGAGCTGCGCGGCCTGGACGGCGATGCGGTCGAACTGGTCGACGACGAAGCCGTTGAGGATCTTCATCGCCGTGCCGGAGACGGTGAGGCTCTTGTTGACCTGCTTCAACGAGCGGGCAATGTACACCTTGAAGGAGCGCTTGCCCTTGCGGCCGCCCTTCTTCGCGCCCGCGGACGCCTTCTTCGCAACGCGCTTGGAGCCAGCCATTGTTGGTGAGGTGAGGTGAGATAAACCTGACAGTGTTTTCGATTCAGCGTTTCGATTCAGGTCGCAGGACATGAGACGGCGACGCTCTATCAGGATGAGGCCTCCGACCTTTGCCCTCTCTACGCAGTCCTCTCTCTCTCCGGCCTTCTCACTCCGCGGCGCGGGATCCTTTGCCCCGGCTGCCCGCCTCGTGACCGCGCTGGCCGGCGTACTGTTCCGACACGAACTGGTGCCACTCATGCGTCTTCACCCCCCGAATCTGCAGCTGCCCGTCGATGGCCCCAATGTGGTAGAACCCCTCCGCGCAGAGCAGCAACGTCATCGTGAGGCCGGACGCGAAGGCGATGGCGACGAACGCCACGGTGGGCAGATCCAAGATGCCCCGACGGAGCGGGCACACGACGGCGACCACGGTGTCTGGCAGTCCCGCGAGGCGCGCCGCGGCCGTCGTGACTAAGTTGCAGCAGCAGGGCGCCGGAGGGGCCACGGTGGCGACGGAGGCGCGGATGCCAGAAAAGTATGCGCTGATGGCGTTGGACGCTGCTGCGGGCGCCTCGGTGTGGGCCAGACCAGGGGTCGCGCTGACCGGCATCCCCGCGGTGGTCCCGTTCGCTGTTTGATTCAGGGCGCTTTCACTGTGGCCCGCGCGCGCACTGTGCGCGGCGAGGTCGCCCACGGCCTCGGGGCACATGCCCGCCAGCGTGTCGAATACCTCCTGCGGGTACAGAGGTGACGCTTGCAGCGACGCAGCAGGGACAAAGGTTGACGCGGTGGTGGGTGGCATCGGCGGTGCGCTCGTGGTCGTCGCAGCGTTGGTGATCGGGGCGGCGACGCCGGTCGTCCGCGACACAGTTTGGGTCGCGTTGAGGTCCGCAAGCGGACGTCCATTCGTTGTCCCCGTGGCGTTGAGCGTCGTGTTAGGCGCCGAGGAGGAACTCGTCGTCATCGTCGTCGTTGAAGTTGATGCTGCTGCCGTCGTTGTCGTCGTCGTATTGACCGCCGGAGCGGACAGAAAGGGCGACGCATTGAGCAGCAAGCTACCTGCGAGCGCGGAAACGTTGACGACGACCGTCGGCACGTTCGCGGCTACGCTCTTCGCGACCGCGTCGAACACTCCCGTCCGCTGTTCGTCGCCGCGATAGCACGGCGCGCATGCCGCCCCAGTCTGAAGGGGGGCGATTGAGTTCGAAAGCTTACCATCAGAGTCCACGATCACCTCCGTCGCGATCACGCTCGCCGTCGACGCGACCGTGCTGTCTGCCCCCTCGCTGGCGTTGACGAAGATGAAGTACGAAGAGCCATTCGCACTCGCGCCCGGCGCGCTAACCAAAAAAACGCCGCGCACCTGAGCGGTGACGTTCGTCGCAGGATTGACCTGCGACGCCGCGGTCGCATACGGAACCGGCAGCCACTCACCGTTTCCGGCCGTGCCGTTTCCCTCACCCGCAACAGGCCGCCCACCCCGCAGGATCAGCGTGTAGGCCCACTCGGACGCGGAACGCCCGTCGTCCCCTGGCCTCGCGCACGTCCACTCCTCGTAGCGTGCGGTGTAGCGTGAATTGAGCACGAGCAGCACGATGGACATCACCACCACCATACCATTCACGATGTGGGCCACACGCCGCGCGACCTTGTCGCGGCACATCTCTTTCGTCCAATTTCTGACGTCTCTTCCTTTTAAGCCACTCTCTATGAGCCGAGAAAGGAAAAAAACAAACCCGTCGCCCGATGCCATGCTCAGCAGACGGTCAGACCGGCGAAACAACCGCCTGTTTCCCCGTTCCTTTGACTTTTTCGTCATGTCGGCACAAAGAAAGACATAAAAAAAAAAACAGCAAAAGGGGGAAAGCGAAACCGTTTCCTCTCATCGAAGTTTTGAGCTGCGCTTAAAGGAGTCTCCGAGCCACCACGTACAGTCCGAACGCCACGAGGGCGGCCACGACCAGCAGCATGTAGCCATACGCGTACCAGTACAACGCGCGTAAATGCTTCAAGTAGTGCAGAATGACCTTCCCGGTCAGCTTGCTCTCGCCCACCGTGCGTGTGGCGAAGCTGAAGGGCACCTCCTTGTGCTTGCGAATCCCGCCTTTGACGTAGAGCTCGAGCGCAATCTTGTAGCCCACGGCATTCACGCGGCGCACGCTGCGTTCGAACACTGCCTTCGTGAGGCCGAAGAATCCCGACATGGGGTCGCTGAGCGGCGTTAGCGGCCGGGCGAGCAGCCGCGCCCCCCAGGAAATGATGCGGCGGTGCATCGGCCAGTCCTTGTCGACGGCCACGCCTTTCCCATAGCGCGTGCCCAGCACAAACTCGATGCCGGGCTTCTCCAGGGCGCGGAGTAGCAGGGGGACAGATTCCGGCGGGTGCTGCAGGTCTGCGTCCATGCACAGTAAGAACGCCCCTTTCGCCTCCGTGAAACCACGGATCACCGCACTGCTCAGGCCGCGTTCGCGCGTCCGGACGATGATGACGACGTTGAAGCCCTCCTTCTTCAGCGCCGCGACTGTGTCTTCGCTGCCGTCCCGGCTGTTGTCGTCGACGACAATCATTTCGACGGATCCAGCGGGGAAGCCAGCGGACGCGACGGCGGCGAACGTGCGCGTCACGAGGGGGCGGAGATTACCATTTTCCTTGTAGGCCGGAACGATGATCGAGAACACGACCGAGGAGGAGGAGGAGGAGGCCATTATCGCTGATGGAGGGATGGTGCAGAGGGGGAGGGGGGGCCCGATGCAGCAACACACAGTGCCAATAACGACGACAGCATTGGGGCCGTGGGCGTAGACTGCTCCTCCACAAAAAGGATGGGTTGCAACATGCGTTTGTGCGAAGAATGGTGGCGTGTGGATGGAGGTGAGAGGGGTGAATTGGGGTGGGGGGAAGGAAGGAATCAGCGACACATTATCGCGGGCCGCCGATGGCACTGTGGAGTCGCTGTTTGAGCCGGTCAATTTCCGTCTGCAGCGTCTTCACTTGGAACGATAGCTTCGTGTTCTTCCCTTCCTCCAGCAGGAGCTGCTTCCGGCACTCCTCGCGCTTGTGGCTGAGCACCGCCATGGACTGTTTCGACTGCGCTTCTGCGGCAAGCAGCCGCTGTCGCGCCTCGCCAACGTCACCCTTCAACTTGTCTATTTCCCCCTCTTTGCGTTCTAACTTGGCGTGAAGCAACTTATTCTCGAGTTCGGCGTCCGCTAAGCGCTGCGCATCGGCCTCCGCTAAGCGCTGTGCATCGCCGATTCTACCTTGTCCCCAGGCGCATTCGCGGCGCACGGCCTGGAGCAGGAGCACACAGTCGTCAGGGCTGCAGGCGAAACTGGGGGACAACTCTGGCAGCCAGTAGCGCAGCTCCGCCCCCACTTCTGCGTCCACGACGCGATCCGACGACGACTGCGACGGCCCCCTTTGTGTTGCTCCTCCTCGGTAGGAAGCCTCCTCGACGGAGGCGCCCGGAGGTGACTGAGAGAGTCCACCGCCGAACGCCCGTGACTTGGCTGAGTGCCCCGGTGACGCCTTCGCCGGCGGGCTGCTGGGCTGCGGTCGACCAGAATCGCGAAACACGATGCCCCCTAGACTCCGTCCTGACGACTTGCCCGACAGCGGAGCGGCGGCCACCGTGAAGGGCGGGAAGGCGCTGTCCCCGTCGTCGTCGTCACTGGCTCTCTCTACATCTCGTCCTTCGTCGTGTTCCCCTGCGCGATCATCTCCTTCGTCCCTGCTCCCCTCGTGCTGGCGATGTCGATTGGCTACGCCATCCGCGCTGCGGTTCGCCGGTGGCAGTCGGTGGTGTCGTGGCGCGTCCTCCATGGTGACCCTCCGCGGCTCGGCGCTTCTGACCAGCGAGGCGGCCGACGTCCCCCCCCCCCGGTGCTCGGCCATCAACACCTGCAGCCGGCGGTGCTGCTCCTGCTGCAGCTGCTGCGCCTTGAGCCGCGCGTGGGCACTTGCCGAGCGCGCCTGCTGCAGGCGGTCTTCGGGCGCAATCTGTCGTCGCGACCCGTCACCGTCTGTTGGAGGCGCTAGGGATCGTCGTTCGCTAGGTGGAATGATTTTCTGGTGTTGCCAGAAGTATCCTGCGTGGCCGTTGGTCGTCGAGTCCGCCGCGCCGCCGTCGCCTTCCCCGATGGCAAGCCCTTCATCGCCCCCCGCGTACCAGGCCACGGCCGGACGCTTCGCATGGCCGTGGTCCGATCGGGGTGGCTGCTTGATCTGCGCCGTGGCGGCGTCCATCCCCTCCACATTGGACCGCAGCGATCTCAGGCCGTTCCGAGCGGCTCCCGCGTCCCCATGGTAATCGAACCTCTCTCCGTGCTCCGAACTGCGTCGGCCGTCCGTCAGCCCTCCCGGAGTGATATCCGTGAAACTACCGTTGACGGCTGCGATGGAGGTGGCCGCCGTGGAGAAAGGAGAGGTGGACGGGAGGGCGCGTGGGTCGCCCCTCCGTTGCTGCGTCGTCCCTTGCATCCCTTATCGTGAGTGCGCACTGTAAATAGCGGAGCAGAAGGGGGAAAACAACACACCACCAAAAATGGACGGTCGCGTCGGAGAGGCGCACCAACGGGCGCACCGCCGGGGAAATCATTTTGTGATTCAAATTGGAGGGGGCTTTCATTACGGCCCGGTGCCCACCCGTCCGTGCACAGACCACATAGTGTTAGAGCGAGAGAGAGATGTGAGTCGGGAATGGAGCATGAAGGGGCTCAATCGATCGTCGCGCCATCGCCCTGAGTTTTTCTTCCTTCCTTGGTTCCTTAACGCTTTGTAAGGCGGTCAACGAACTGTCCGAGTGTCGACGTGAGCTGCTTCCGCCGCTGCACCGTGACAGACTCCACGGTCGCCGCGAAGTCGACCTCTGCGGCAACGCGGAACGCAGGGGGGGTCGAGTTCAGCGTGAATTGTCTGCTCTTGTGCTTCGTCGCTAACAATAGGGCTACCGCCGCGTCCTGCCCCTCCTCGGATGAGCCGTCAGGGGAGAGCAGCGTCGCGAGCTTCTCCACGGTGACCGTGCTGTAAACTTGGAGGAGGTTGCGAAGCTTCAGCGCCTCTTGCTGCTGCGACACCTCGCGCATGAACACGCGCACCTGCGCCTCACGCGCCTCGTGCGCAGACGTTTCATACACCATCCCGTTCTGGTTCGTGATGCGTGACCCTGAGGACGGCGACGCGGCGATGAACTTGGGACAGCTGCGCGTGAACACCTCGCGGAAGCAATCGAGGTCCCCCATCGAAAGCTGGGTGGCGTCCTCGTCGAGCTGCGAACGATTACGCTCGGACAGAAAACTGCCATACCGGACGTTGCTACTAAGTCCACCGAGCACCTCGCAAATCACCAGCAAGCAGACAACGTAATACTGAAGGTTCTCCAAGAACTTGCGGTGGCCCGCCTTGACGCCGAGGGCTTGTTCGAGCGCGGAGTGGGCATCCTCGTACCGGCGGAGCATCACATAGGCGAACCCTAAGTGGTAGTAGAGGGAGGCGTGCGCCGCCGCGACTTTAACGGTCACCGGCGTGGCGATGGAAAGCGGGATGCCAGCGCCGACGAGCGGCTCGGCCGCCGCCAAGGCGCCGTGATAGTCGGCGAGCAGCATGCGGAGGCGGACGATGCCGATGAGCGCGAAGAGGCCGAGGGTGCGCTTGTTCAACGCGGACCCTGGCGGGCCTTCCAAGATTGAGGACGCGGGGGCCTCGCCTACGGTGACGCTCTTGAGCAGCTTAACCACGCCGGACCGCTCCACCGCATTCTCCAAGTGAAAAAGGGCATCTTTCACGGAGCCGACGTGCTCCGACATCGTTTCCTGCGGCCGGATGCGGCGGTTGCCGTGCATGTGGAGCTGGTAAATGAGCTCGTCGACGACGTCCCACAGCCAACCCGACGGGACGGCGACCTCCGCGGCCGCCACGCCGGCCGCCGTCGAGGGCGTGCTCATCACGACCTTGATGGCGTGCGTCAGTGCATCCCAGGCCTGCGTCCGCATGTTGGCCGGGAGATTGCCGGAGTACACACTCCTCGAGTGCGCCGCGGCGTAGAGCGACTCCACGACGTTGCTAGTAAAGCACTTGTGGACGTAGTTCGCCCTCGGCCACGTCAGGCGCCGCTCCGGCTGGGCACCTTGCGCCGCTGCCGCCGCCGCTGCCTTTCCACGCTGCTGCGTAAAGAACTGTTGCGTCAACTGAGGAAACTTTACTTCGTAGAGCACCTGCGCGGCGGCCGCGTCCTTGTCGACCATCGCCTTGTTTAGCTGGTGGAGGTACGCCTGGACCTCGGGGGGCACCTGCTTCTCGTCGTCGGGGTTGGTCGCGCCTTGGGTAAACCGTTGCTGGTGGCCGCCACCACCGCCACCGCCGCCAGTGGTGCTGGTCGCGGGCGGCTGCGGAGACGAAGCGGGAGGGGCAGCAGCCATTTAAAAGTAGGAGGGAGTATAATCCTTCACAGCGGCACCAGCGGCGACAGAAGGGGGGCCAGTCATTCACAACAGCGCTCTTTGGTGGTCGTGTCCGTCGCATGCAGCCAACCAAGAAGATGAGCGCTCACCGCAACTGACCATTGCCCAATATTTTTGCGCGTTGCGATCGATGACATCATCGATCTCTTTGTGTGACGCCGTCCCTCCCCCTTTACTTTGGGGGCTTGGGGGCGGCGCGGCGGTTACTTGGGGAAGTACTGCACGTGCTTGTCGTCGACGGCGACGAACACGCCAGGGCGCCGCATCCAGTCGGGGCAGTCCGTTGGTTCCTTGAACCCCCAGAGATAGACTAAGACACCACGGCGATTCCAGCGGGCCTGCAGCGGCTCCGTCATCTCCGAGAACCGCGGCCCGACCATCGAGGCGCCAATCACCCAAGGTGCGATGGCGTTGCACATCCAGTGGATGCCGAAATCGAACACCCTAGGGCACAGGCGCCACAGCGGAGGCACTTTCTCCGTGGGCTTTTGGACCAAGTCGGACACCAACGTTTTGCAGGTCAGCATGCAGACGGCAATGCGGGGCTCGCGCTGACGCAGCTTGTAAAGCACCTTCGGGTTGAATGAGATGACCGTCGTGTGGTCGAACATGTAATTCGGGTGCCTACGGTAGAGCTCGATGACCCGCGCGACACACTTGTCCAACTCGGAACCGACATCCTTGATCTCAATGAGCATTTTCAGAAAGTGCTCTCGGCAGTAGTCAACGGCCTCCTCCAACAAGGGCACCTCGATGGTCTTGCTCGGATCCGCCGCATACCGCAGCATCTTCACCTGCTCGCGCGTCAAGTCCGCGATCGCCGCCGACGGCTCGATGACACCTGGAACGGGATCGCATAGCGGAGCGACGAAGGCGTCGTGGTGCACGACCAGTTCGCCCGTCTTGCACAGCCGCACGTCGAGCTCGATGCCGTTGGCGGCGTTCTCGTTGGCGTAGCCGAAGGCAGGCAGCGTGTTCTCCGGGATACCGGCGATGTGACGGCAGCCACGGTGGCCGAAGACGAGCTGCTGCCACGACAGGCGACTGGGGCCCTTTGGGAGGCGGATGTGCTGCAGGTAGGCCCATCCGAGGGCCGTCGAGAGGGTGCCGGCGATGGCGGCGGCTTTCATTGTCAACGGACGCTTCTAATTTTGGCGAACGAACCAACCCATATGGTTGGGGGAGGGGGGTGAGGAGGCGGGAATGGGGGGTGGAAACAACAAACGCGACGCGATGGACCGACCTGTGCGGCGAAGTCGTTTCCTTGCGACGATCTCTAATTTTGGAGTCCCTTCGAGACGACAAAACAGCAAAGGGAGTCCAATCTGGCGGCCCCTCCTCCCTTAGTGCTGGGCGATTGGCCGGTTTGCGGAGGGGGTTGCGGCCGGAGGCGGCGGTAGAGGAGCCACCGCCTGGGGCGGTGGCCACCGGGCGCCGTGCTGAATAAATACCCGCACGACGTCATCGTCGTCGTGTGCCTCGAGCAAGCGTTCCAGCTCCCGTCGTTGATCCCGCGACGTCATCTCCTTGCCGAAATGACCCAGCAGCACGTCTAGGAAGTACATTCGTTTGTTCAACGACACCCACTCCAGCCGCCCCCTGACGTCGGGGATATACCCGGTGTTGATCAGGGCCGAGGCGTATTGCTCCCGGAGGGCCACCGCCCCTGGGAAGACGTTGCGAAAGATCTGGTGCACTTGCTGAACGTCGATCGACATTTGCAACGTGCCTTGATCGCCCTTGAACGTTTTGTTCTGGGCGAAGCCGCGTTGCACCGCCCAGATCACGTTGGCCTCGAGGTGGCGCGCGACCCAGCAGTCCACCGCGGGCGGCACCAGCGGCGGGCGGCGGGGGGGTGAGGAGGCCGAGGCGGCTACGGAGGGTTGGGCGGCCGCCCCTGTCGTGGTGTCGGCAGCCGGTGGCGCAGCCCCGACTTCGTCTTCCCTATCTGCGAGTCGCCGCCGCAAGTCGCAAAACTGCTGCACCGCGGGCCCCACTACTCTGAGCGTGAAAGCGCTTCGCTCCCCGCCCGCCCTTGGGTCGAGCCTCGTTTCCTTCGCACTCGAGGTGACATCGTCAAGGGGAAAGGTCGCCGACGTGAGGCGGTGGCACGCCAGATGCAGCAACTCCATCGCCGTCCGGTGCGCCAGCCGCGTCCAGCTGTCGTGGCTTTCCCTCGTGCTCTGCGGGATGATGAGGGCGCACGCGCTCACCGCCGCCTCAACGGCACGGATGAGCGGCAGCGCGGCATCCAACGCGAACAGGCGGCACCGAAAGCCGTATTGCGACTCGGTCTTGGAAAAGATCGACCCGACATCCCAGAAGCGCGGGAGCGGCACGGCCTGAAGGTGGGGAACGCTGCTGACGGTGGCGAGCCGCATCGAGCGAAGGCATGCCTTGGCCTCATCGGACAGCTCCTTGGCAGCTTCGATCGCCACCTCGCTCGACGTGCGGACGAAACTGTGAGCGGCGAGGTACAAATACGTCGATGCGAGCTCCTCGGCCCAGGAGAGGACCGACGGCGCGAGGGTGGGCACCCGCGGCAGCACGCGGCACAGCATCTCGAAGACCGTGTTGGCCACGACCGCGGACGACGACAGCAAGGTCGTGCCATGGTACACGCGATGGCCGTGGGGCAGCGGCGGCTCGGCAACTGGGGTTGGGATCAGAAATACGTCGGGTGGACTGCTCCAGGACCCGCCAAGCGACGCCACGGCGATGTCCGCGCTCTCGTCGTGCACCTCGGCGATCCGAGGATCAAAAAATGGGTTGGTTTGGAGGCTATCTTGCGGCGAGAGCATGCCGTAGCCCTGCAACGATGGGGCCGCCGCGTTGGGCCGTTGGCCGGCGAGGCCGCTGGCTGGCACCGAGGCGCTGCTGCTGCTGCTTTGCGGCGGAACGACGAAGGCGGCCGGCGTGCCACCGTTTCTGAGCACGTCGGCCATGGCGAGCACCTTCTGCTGAGTCCACTTGTGTTGGTCCTTCCAGTGCGCGGGTTGCAGCTCGCTAATCGAGCGGAGGTCGTTGACGGGGATGCCTGGGTTGGGCAGCCACGACTCCATGTCCTGCATCGATTCGAACAGCATCATGGCGCGCCGCTGGACGTACGTGCCGTGGATCCACGACTCGGCAAGTGTGACGATGTCGTCCCGCGCGGCGATTAGCGTTTCCTTGGCCACGCCTAAGACCTTGACCGAGTCGATGAGCATGGACGCGACGAAGAACGAGTGCAGCCCCTCGTTGAAGTCCGGCGGCTTGGGGCTCGCGTGCATCAGCAAGCCGGCTAGCTGGAGCACCCGCGGGCCGATGATCGCCTCGGCAACCCTTTTGACGATCTGATAGGCCGTTCGCACGTCGTTATCGACGACGGCGGGGGGGTCGCGCATCACGAGGAACATGGCCAGCACCTCGGCGACCTGTTGAAAGGCTTGCAGACAGATGACGCGATGCTGCTTGGGGGGTATGAGCGTGAAGGCGCCGGCGATGCGGCTGTCACCTTGGTCCGCGGTGTCGCTTGCGGGCACCGCGTAGGTAGCGGCGGGTGGCTGAAAAGCGGCGGTTGGCGCTGGGCCTATCGCAGTGGGCACCGTCGGCACCTGCTGATTGTCGGACACGACGACGACGAGGTTGCCGAGGGGCACAAGAAACGCGTTGCGCACGCGCAATAAGCCCACGTGAGCAATGTACGACTCAAGGTCTTGCAGAGCATTCAGCGACACGTAGCCAGTGAGCGCGGACTCAAAGGCCGTCTCGTTCCACATGCCTCGCAGCACCACACGATCGATCGTGCCGTTCGCCGCGTCGAGCAGCTGTCGCGGGTTCTCAACGATCCCCTTTGCGCGCAGCACCAAATGGCGCGCCCCCGCCAGCTGCTGAACTAAGTCCCGCTTTCCGAACATTTCTAAGTGCATCTTCTCGGCCATCTTGGCGGATTCCGCGAGACGGCCGCTGCCAATCATCGCAGTCATTCGGAGGTCGTGGTTGCGCACGGTGTTGAGCACCTCCAATGTGCTCAGTAAGCGCTTGAGGTGCGCGCGGCGCCGCTTGTACGCGAGCACGTGGAGCGACTGCTCGACGAATGCTTTTTTGGCCACCGTGAGGCGACTTCGCGCCTCCTGGCACTGTCTCGCGGTCCCGCTGAGGTCCTCGTCGACCTCTCGGACCTGCTCGATGCCGCGAAGGAACACATCCGACCGGTCGAGCAAGCTCTGCTTGAGCGCCGCATTGACCGCACGCTCTTGCAGCGACCGCGTCGTCTCAGTCTTGCGCAGCTCGGCGAGAAGTGTTTCGTCATCCATGGTCTGCGGAAATTTGGTTAACTCGGCGAGGCCCGCCTCGTACGTCGGGTTGAAGAAAACGGAATCGACGATCTCCAAGTCGAGCGGCTGCTCGTCGTCGTCATCGTCGAGAGCGGGTCGGTCGCCGGCGGCCGCCGCGAGCTGCGCGGATAGCGAGTTCGCATCTCCATGCCGCTTGGGCTTGGAAAACAAATGGCCAAAACTGCCAGACAGCTTCACTCGAGGGATGCGGCTGGTAACGAGGTCCAGGCGCACCCCCGCCATCGGATTCGGAATCGCGCGGCGAGTGACCGACACTGCCCTCGCGATCGCACCTCCAAAGTTGAACGCCGCACCACCGCCACTCGCAGCTGCGGCGGTTGGCGGCGCGGCCGCCCCAGCTGCTGCGGTACCGTTTCCGGAATGGTCTGACATGCTTTGTGTGGCACCTGTGCGGTGAGAGTGAGGATCATTCAACGCGTCAACAACAACCTCTCGCCGTATGCGCGTTGAATTCAACGGACCGTCAACGGACGAGGGTGTGACCCACGACACACTTGTGGGCACCTCCAACTCACCGCACCACGTACAAAGTAGTCGCTCGTCACACCGCCGCCTTCTAGTCGCGACTGCGCGGCGGAGACCCGAGGAATCGGCGCGCGGCTGGGGGTGGGTTGCCCGATGCGTTTGAAGCAGTCGCGCTTTGCTCGGCGGCAACGGATACCAGCTGCGATACGGCGGGAGATGTCGGAATGCCTCCTCCCCCACCCCCACCGACATTCGTTGCTCGCAGTCGACGTAAGGCTTCCAACTGTTCCTGCTGCTGCTGCACGCAAGATTGAAGCACGTTGTACGCCGACCTTGCCTCGTCGAGCTTCTCGGCTAGCGCGCGTTCCCGCTGCTGCGCGTCATGCAGCTGACGTTCGCCGATGGATCTCAGCGATTCTAAATTGGCATTTATTTCCTGCAACGAGGAAACCTCTGCGCGCTTTGAGCCCAGCTGCGCCGTCGCTTGGGCCTCCCGGTTTCGCAAGTCGGTTAACTCCCGGGACACCAGATCCACCTTCCCTTCCGAGATCGTCGCGCGAGACGTTGCCGCCTCCGCGTCGGCCTTGGCCCTGCGGCTGTACTCTTTCTCGTTAATCAGCTCGCGCTCAACGACTCGAAGCCGGTTGACCTCGTCGGCATTGCGCTTCGCCTCGTCGGTCATGAGTTCGAGGCGACGACCGAGCGCCTGCGCGTCCGACAACTGCATGTTGAGCTCCGCGATGCGCGCCTCCCGCTCCTGGTTGTCTCGCTGAAGCCGCTGATTCAACGTCACGAGGGCATCGACCTTCTCCTGAAGCGGACCGACCACCGTGCGGTTCGTGTTGAGAAGATCATCGTGGTGCTTCGCCTCCGCCTTACCGCGTTCCGCGCGTTCGGCGATGAGACGCTGTTCTGCCGCGTGAATTTCGGACAGCAGAGTCTGGACGCGATCCTTCATGGCGTGCGTCTGATTCGCCAGCTCTTGCGACTGGACGCTGGCTTGTCCTTCCGCCTTCTGCAGCTGGCGTACGAGGTCGGACTTTTCGTCCTCCCGCTGCTGGATCACCATCCTGAGCTGCTGCAGCTCCATTCTGAAGTTTTCGTGCGCGCCGTTCAGCACCTGGTGCCGTCGGTTCATGTCCTCGTTCGCCGCTTGCGCGGAGTTGAGAGACGCTGCTTGATTCTCGGTGTTGCGTCGTAACGCCGAAATTGCCGCGTCTCGCTCGGCCACTTGCATCTCCAACTTCACGATGCGCTCGTCCATCTCTCGCTGAGATTGCGTCAACGCTCGTTCACGCTCGGCCTTCGCCGCCGCGTGCGACTGGGTCGAATTCAGCTCCGACTCCAGCGCGCGACTGCGATCCGTGAGACTCGCAACTTGCTCGCGCATGGCAACGACTTCGGCCCTCGCCACCGTCAAGTCGCGCTGCACTTCGCGCAGTGCCATCGAGTGCTGGGCCTGCATGTCCTTCGCGACCACATCGACCTCCAAGCGGCGCGACGCCTCCTGGTCTCGCGCGATCCTCTGCGTGTCTTCGAGTTCGGCGACGCGCCGACGCAGCTCGCCGTCCCGCCGATTCGCGTTGGCGGCCTCCGTTTGGGCGGTGGAGAGCTCCCGGCGCGCGTCGATCAGCTGCGATTCTAGTTGACCAAGGGCCGCTTGGTTGCGGTTGTTGTTGAGTCGCGCGGCCTCGAGTTCCTCTTTAATTCGAGAACACTCCGTCAGAGCTTCCTCGCGCTGGCCTTCGATGCGGTCTTTGAGATGCCGCGCGACCGCTTCCGACTGCGCAACTTGCCGTTTCGCGCCCTCCACTTCATGCTGCATCTCCACGAGGCGCAGCTTGATATTGTGGTTTTCCGTTTCGAGGGACTCCTCTCGTTGCCGGTGACTGCTTTCCATCGTGGCATTCCGGCTGTCGAGCTCCTGCAACCGGCGCTGAGCGGTCGCCAATTCGGTCTGCAGCGTGCCCCGCTCTTTGAGCAGTCTGTTCGCCTGCTCCTCCATGCGCGCAAACTCCTTCTCGGCATCTCCCCGCCACTCTTCCAGCTGTTGCACTCGAACGAGCTTGTCTTGCGCTCGGGCAGCTTCCGCGTCCTGCGCCTGTCGCGTCGCTATGCTCAGCTCGCTTTCTAGTCGTTGAACTTGGCCCTTGAGTTCTTGTGCGAGAACGTCGCGCCGGGCCGCTTTGGATGCCTCTTCGAGCGCTTCAGTACGCACGCGATTGAGTTCTTGCTCGAGTGACGAAATGGTGGCGACGTTGCGCGCGTCAACGTGCGCGTGATCGACGTGGGCGGCCTCCTTTGCGGTCACGTCTCGCAGTCGCCGCCGGAGATCACGGACGGCCTCCTCCAGCTCGCCCCGTGCCTCGGCCTGCTTCACAGCGTCCGCGCGAGCCCGCTGCAGCTCCGCTTCGGCATCCGAGGCCCGGCGCTGGATGGTGTTCGACTGCGTTTCCAGAATGGCGATGCGGTCCTGCAACGATTGCTCTCGTTCGTCGAAGACGCGGCGCTGCCGGTGCGCCTCCGCATCGAGCTTTTCGCGCGACGCGGCCTCGTGCTTGGCCGCCTTCGACGCGGTCTTCATGGCCGCCTGCATGTGCTCCTCCTGCCGCAGCATGGCCGCCTTTAGCGTGGCCGCGTCGGTGACCATCTGATCTCTTTCAATTCGCAGCTTCGCGACGTCGTGCGCTTCCTGCTGGTGACGGCGATCGGCGCCGTCAGCAGCGTTCTGAAACGCTTCGACCGCGGACTTCAGCTCCTTCAATTTCGAGCGGTACTTATCCTCCTTCTTCCGCATCTCCAAGTCGAGGCGCTGCACTTGCGACAGAAGGTTGTAGATCTCAGCGTCCTTCGCATTGATGATACGTAGGTACTCCTGCAGCAGCGCATCGTTGTCCGCCTTCCTCTCAACGACCACGGCGGCGGAGGAGGGGGCCGTCCCGGAAGCCGCGCCGCCGCCGATTGCCGAATGGGGCCGTTGCGCCGACGACGCCGCCCCCCCGTAAGGGCCCATCGCATACCCTCCTGTGGGCTGTCCATTCGCAGATACGTTAAGATGGCCGGCCATGCTGTTGTGCGATGGGGCGGCGTACATGATTTTTTTGGGGAAAAGCTTTAGCGAAGCCCTGGTAGGTCGCGCGATGGTGTAGTCGCGATAGGTGTAGGAACGCTGCTATCTGAAACACACTTGAGGGCCGATATGAAGTTCGAGGGGCGGGAGGGAC
>ERZ1292630.3063-Hain-H41-02um-R3-3063-length-14993-cov-20_pt1 | contig 14993 bp, 21 predicted proteins | sample MGYA00564408_ERZ1292630 | MGnify/ENA primary metagenome ERZ1292630 (study PRJEB36523, sample SAMEA6512641) | groundwater metagenome | collected 2019-01-08 | study: AquaDiva: Metagenomics assemblies of 32 groundwater samples | reverse complement strand
CTGATTGATCTTCTACTGCGCGCGTCCAACGAGGGCCTTCTGAGGCCGCGCGTTGCGCGAGCACTGAAGATCATCAGGCCCCATCCCCTCCCATTTTTCAGCATCCTGTTAGTGGTTACGGAAGGATGATGGCCTGCTCGGAATGGCCGATCGCTTTGAGAGCCGTTTCCAGCGCATCAGTCATCGGCGGAGGGCCGCAGAGAAAGATCACGGTGTCAGGACCGGGAGGCGGCAGATTCCCGAGCAGAATGTCTTCGGTGATGCGGCCCGTGCCCTGCGACCAGCCCTTAGGGGGCTGCTCCAATACATGATAACAATGGAAGCTCGCGTGTTCGCGCACATCCTCGTCCCACTCCTCTCGGAAGATGATGTCGGCCTCGGCCTTGTTGGCATAGACCAGAAACAACTCGACCGCGAGACTCTCGGCGAGAATCCAGCGAATGATGGAAATCATCGGGGTAATGCCCGTACCGCCGGCCACAAACCCCACCTTCTTCGCCATACCGTCGACCCAATGGCCGCCAGAATTCGGCCCGCTCATCAGCACGGTGTCTCCGGGCTCCTGCTCATGGAGATACTTCGACACCACGCCGGTTTCGTATCGTTTGACCGTCAAGTCGAAATACCCAGTGGCGCCAGTCATCGACGACGGCGTGTAGGGCCGTTTGATCGTTTTCCCGTCGATTGTCACGTGGACATACAGAAAATCGCCGGGCAGCATGTCCAACGTGGCATCATCAGGCAAGGCAAAGCAAAACGTCTTCGTGTCGTGGGTATCGTGATGAATAGCCGTGAGCTCGTAGGGTACGGGCGCCTTGGACTTGATGCGCGTAACAGATTCCGACATCATGGTGTTATCATACGAGCCTGAGGGAACGCCCGCAACTGAGAAACGGATGCGATGGCGGCTGGCAGGATGCATCTCCTTGGAAAAGCAGCCTACCTTCTTTTCATTTTGCGACACGTGGTGCGCTCTGAGGGGAACTCGTTAGAGCCATCCTCGCCAGAAACGCCCCCATCTTTACCCTGGCACCTTTGTCGTCCTTAAAACCGGGATTGACTGTAGCGCCAGGAGTGTTATCAGTAATCAGTAACCAGAAACCCTGAGATGAGGCTAGCGGAAGCTGGAGAAACAGGCCAGTATGGTGTGTGACGAAACACTGCATGGGGAAACGACGAGAGGGGTGAAGGGTTTGCACGAGGCCGGGCCCAACGCCGCCGGAGCGGCCGAAAGGAGCCCTATGTGGTTACTAATCATAGTTCTACTAAATATTGTGCCGGGACTCGAAAAAATTACCGTGCTGAATACTTTTGCCACGTCTGAGGAATGTCAGAGTGAACGAAATCGCGTCGCCTTTGAGATGGCGGCAGCTTATCCCAATGACCGTGATTTTGTTATTGCCTGTCGATTGAATCCAAAGCACAGCTCATAAGAACGGACGATTGATCATTCTTTGCCGCAAGCCACTTCCCACAGAGCTTGATTGATACTCTCCGGTTCAACTGGCAGCCAGTGGTCCTTGTCTACATATCCATTAGCCGCTATCCCGGCTCCCATATGGCGTGAGAACTCCGTGAACGCCAACAATCGAACGCGTTTATCCGCGCAGTCGAATTGCTTGTGGGTCTTCGTAGAGAAAAACCGGTGGGGCCCAAACCCGAGGGGCCCCATCCCCGCATTTCCTTGCATCCACTTAAAGTCGATTAATTGCCATATCGTGACCAGATTCTCTTCCCGGCGAACGCTGTCGGGATCGATATATACGGTCTGCCGCCCTGGCAAGAGATAGTCCTTCTCGACCGCCACCCACTCCGCATAGGCGGGAAGACTATTCAGTAACAGGAGTGTGATCAGGAACCAGAAACCCCAAAGGTGGGCCAGAGGCTGCTTATGGCTGTCCCCTCCTAATTTGTGACGATTCATATGTGATGCCCGCGCAAAGTACTACAAGGACCCCATCTTTTCTCTCGCGTGATTTCCAGTTATGAGATCGTTGGAAAGATGAAACGAAAGGAACCAGGAAGGTACGCACGGGATCAGGGCACGTCTGCTGCACAGCGCACGCCGAGCGTCGGCCCCCAGTAGGTCACGTCATCCCACCCTCGATAGCTGGCCTGAAGGTTCGGTGATTTTTCGTTCCATTCCCCACCTCGCAACACGCGGAAGGAGCCGCGCAACGGTCCCTGTGGATCGCGGGCGGGAGAGGCCTGGTAGAAATCTTCCGCGTACCAATCTTTCACCCATTCCGAAACGCTGCCGATCAGATCGAACACCCCATAGGGCGAGGCCGTTGCCGCCCGGCGCCTGACCAGATCCACTTCGACGGCGCCGGTAGTGAGTTCTCGATTACTCATATGGTGTTTCAAGGCCTCTCCGTCATTCCCCCAGGGATAGCGGCGGCCATCCGTCCCTCGCGCCGCCTTTTCCCACTCAGCTTCGGTCGGCAACCGTTTACTGAGCCACTGGCAAAAGGATCGAGCCTGGTTCCACGTAATATTGGTCACGGGATGCTGCGAGCGCTGAGGATCCTCGAACATCAGGCGATCTTTGGGCGGAGTGCAGCCGCCTCCTTCCATGCACTGCCGGTACCGCGAATTCGTCACTTCGTATTGGTCGAACCAGTAGGAACTGAGATACACCCGGTGCAAGGGGCGAGCATCTTGCAGCCCATCCTCTGCACCCATCCAAAACTCTCCGGCTGGAATCAATACCATCCCCTCCGGTTGAACGATGCCGCGTTGGACCAACTGCTTCGATTCATCTTCCTGTGCAGCCTTGATTTGGCCATTCACCCACGCAACCGCCTTTTCATCCTGTGATCGAGTCGCTTGGTCCCGCAACGGACTCGGCTGTAGCTTAGGCGAGGCGACTGCCGGAAGGTCGCTCTTTGTCGATCCTCCTGCAGCCTGAGCCGGATCCAGAGACGTCGAGGCAACCTCGGTATTCCTGACAGTCTCGATGAGCACCGTAGTCCTGACGACCTCTTGGGCAAGGCCTTTGCTCTCACCGCTTCGCTTGCCATTCTTCCTTCCTTTCCCGATCATCGTAAAGTCGAAATCAGGAATATTCGCGAGGAGTGGCGTGGCGTAGCTAATCGGTACTGCAAAAGACATCCCTTCCGGTACGATGCCGGAAGGATGGCTGAATTTGCTGGTCATCACGCCAACCACCTCTCCGCGGCCGTTGAAGACCGCTCCTCCACTGTTGCCTGGGTTGATGGCCGCATCGACCTGAAAGACCCGCTGAACTCCACTTGTTCGTACCGCGGCAATTCGACCGCGGGCTACGGATACATCTCGGAGACCGAACGAAAATCCGACGGTGATGACTTCTTGATCGAGTCGGACTGTGCCGGCATAGCCGATCGGCGCTTCTGACAGTCCTACGGTCTCAATCTTGAGCAATGCGAGGTCGTGTTCGGAATCGGTGCTGACGAGGGTCGCCGGCGCTCGGAATTCTCCGGCGGTGAGGACGAAGATCCGTTTCGCATTGGCGATGACGTGCTCCGCCGTCAGGATATACCCATCGCTATGGACAATGACCCCGCTACCAGCCGGTTTCGCAACTGGTGCATCAGGTCGCTCTGCTCCCCAGACGCTGGTGGAACCTGCGACGATCATTATCCAGAGAAACAATGCTATTCGTCTCATGGTCGAATCGAGATCACCACACTAATCGCACCGGCATTTTGCCCAAGTTTAAGCCCCTCCCGGGGGTAGCCTGAGCGGTCCAATTCCCCTTTGGGTTCGCCGTGACAATCCAGACATCTTCTCGTCGTGTAGAGCGGAAACATCAGGCGCAACAACCCGCTCTTCGCTGTCACTTCGCTGATCACTTTCTCCAGGGGATACGAGGGATCGGCAAACACCTTCAATGCTGTTCGTTCAGTGGTATCCGGCGCGTTGAGAGGATTGCGAGGCACCAGCGCCGTCTGCTTCAGCCGCACGCGTGTCCGTTCGGTGAATCGGGCAGCCGTTCGCGCACCGAAAATGGCTGGAATAAATTCTTTGGATCCACCACCTCGCCGATGAATTTCAGGTTGGGCTTCCACGACTACCTGCTTGCTGATCAACACAAGTTCTTTGAGTAGCTTCTTCGCCCTGGCCGGAATTCGCGCCGCATCGAGGTCTCGCAGGTCGATGCCTGAGCGACTGTGAAAGACATCCATCAATTGTCGTTCAAACACGTCAGGTGTAAAACCTTTTTCAATTTCCTCTTGTTCATCTAACAAGATGAGGTGCTCGTTGATCACGTTTCGACCAGAATCGAGCAAGACCGCCAGGAGACGAGCGGTCGTCTCAAGTTCAAGAATGGTTTGAAAGGGGGCGCCAGATTCTGGTTGACGGTCTATTGCACAAGCAACTTCGCTGCTTGCCCAACCGGACATGGTGCAGGCCAGAAGCGATGCGACAGCCCACTGCAGGCGACTCACCATAACGTCGACCGTTTTGCGCGTGCATGATGAAAAGCTTGTGAGATGGAATCTTCTATCCGCCCAGATACGGACAAAGATCCTCTCACAAATGGATGGTACGGTTGGTCGCAGGTGAAGTCAAGACTTGATGAAAGTATCCGCGGATAGGAACTCGAGGGGTCTACATTTCATCTTGTACGATTCACATTTCATGGGACTGTTGAGTGCACCTTCGCCTCTGGCGGGCAGCGTCGGCCTTCATTATTCGAAAAAATATCCGATCACTGCCCGCCCGGTAAATAACTACCCGCTTTTAATTAGGACCAGCCTCACTTATTCGGAACAGAAATCTTATATTCATCGAAAGGCGTCGCCAACACCGCTATTCTGAACAGCTCGTCCGCTGCCTTCGGATTGATTCCACCATCCCGGTCCTTAAGCATCTTGAACCACTTGGCCATCCCGACCCGCACGGTCTCTTGATCGCCTCGTATCGCCGCTTTCTTCATAAGAGTCAGATCGCTGAGATAGTGGTCCCAATTGGCTGGCACATTATTGGTAGTAGGGTACCTGTTTTTATAAAAACTCACTGAGCCACTGAGTTCATCCATCCAATTCGTCGTTTGGGCTAATGCTACCCCCCCGGCGAACAAGACCAGTGCACAGGAGACCGAAATGATTGTCGCGAGTATTCTTTTCATGAGAGTCTCCTTTCTTCATTCAATCGAAGGGTGTCAACACCGATGGATCTTGAACCCAATCTATTCTTCGCTTCGCCTCCTTTCTTCGTAAAAAGTTCAATGCCTCACCTAGAGCTGCCTTTAATCTTTGCTCTAATTTGGCCTTATTCTATCGAGGGCAGCCAACGATGCCCATCGCCCAAAGGATGGTTTTTGCGTACACCGTTTGGGTGATTGGCTGGAAGACGTGCGTACGTTACTTGCTGTTGAGATAGGCCAGGACCGCTTCGACCCGGCCTGCGACGCCCAGCTTGCGATAGATATGGTGGAGGTGGGTCTTCACGGTATCGAGCGAGACACACAACTGATCCGCGATGTCTTTATTGCCCCGCCCCGATGAAGCGTACGCGAGGATCTCCCGCTCGCGCTCAGTCAACAGTGCGACTCCAGCGGAAGTTCCACTCCCAGCCTCTTTTAGAGCTGAGACCACGTTCCGGGCAAAGCCGTCCGGCATAAAAGGGGAATGGACTTGTTCTCCCCGGTAGGTAGCTCGGATGATGCGAAGAAACTCGGCATGATCGGCATCCTTCAGAATGTAGCCACAGGCGCCGGCTTGCACCGCCGCCACGATTCTCGCATCGTCATCATGGACCGACAACATCAACACCTTCACGTCAGGGAGACAGCCCTTGATCAGGCGCGTGGCTGTGACTCCGTCGAGTCTCGGCATATCCACGTCCATCAGGATCATATCGGGTTTGGTTTTCATTGCCAGATCGAACGCCTCGTGCCCATCGGTCGCTTCTCCAACGACTCGCAGGTCCGGTTCCCGTTCGAGGAGCAGGCGAAGGCTTTGCCTAAAGAGCCGTTGATCCTCGGCAATCAGCAAGGTGGCAGGCATAGGTCTCCTGACTCAGCGGCAGTTCGACGGAAAAGACCGCGCCGCCGGACAAACGATTCTCTACCCGAATCTTCCCCTGATGGGCCGCCACCACGAGACGGCAAAAGTGCAATCCCAGCCCTCGTCCAATTCGAATATCTCCGGGGTCTTTCCTCCGGCCAAACATCTCGAACAGATGAGGAAGATCCTCAGGAGCGATGCCGGGGCCTTCGTCCGCAACTTGAATGGTGGCCATACATTTTCGCGCCTCCACTTGAACCGCCACGGTTATCTTTCCCTCTTGTGGAGAAAATTTGATGGCGTTGTGAACGAGATTGATGAGCACCCGTAACAGGCGACGACGATCGGCTGTAATCGTGACATCGTCATCCGGCATCCGCACATGAAAAGCGATTCGCTTCGCTGTGGCTTCGGATCGGAAGAGCTGCACCACGTCATCGACGAGGTCTTTGACCGATACCGTCGAAGTCAAAAGTGGCAGCCCGGAATAGCTTTCTTGATAGACATCCAGCATGTCGTTGATCATCCCTAGCAACAGGTCGATCGTCAATCGCATATCGCCCCACCATTGCCGATGCGCGACCGACTGCGCCCCCTCATCTTGTTCGAGCAACTCCAGCGTCTTCTTGATCCCCACCAACGGATTACGAATATCGTGGGCGAACATCGAGGCAAACTGACTGAGCGAGGCGAGGCGCTCCGAACGGATCAACTGCTCTTCGAGACGTTTCTTTTCGGTGAGGTCGCTCAACTGTACCATCACGGCGACCGGCGATCCGGCGTTCTCCACCGGCACCAGATCGACTTCCACGATGAGCGTGCCTTCAGCCGGCGAGGGCATCCGCATCTCGCCGGCAGGCTCTTCTTTCTTGGTGGCAATGACCGTTTCCAACAAGCGGCGCAGCCGAGCACGATCCTCCTCCCGAAATAGGTCTTCCACCTTCGTACCGATCAAACGATCGGCCGGTGTCCCCAATTTCATCTCGCCTCGACGATTGACAGCCTGAATGATTCCCCTCTCGTCAACGAGTAACCTGGTATCCGTCGAATGATCCCACAACATCCGATAATGCTCCTCGGAAATAACCAGTTCCCGGTTCGTCCGCTCGAGCTCAGCCACATACCGACCCCGCTCCCGTGACGCAAGTTCCAGCCGCTCCGTTAATTCATCGAAACTCGCGGCCAAGGCATCGATCTCCACAATGCCGGCAGTCTGCGTGGCCATCATCGGCTTCTCACCGCTCTGCTGCCCTAAAAGCTGTACTCGCTCGACCAGCGAGTTGATTGGTTGCACAATGCGGCGACCGAGGCGCCATCGAAGCAGGGCGACCACGGCGAAGACCAGCATGCCGAATGCCACGAGCTTCCACATAAGTAGACGCAACGGCGCATAGGCTTCGTTGGGATCTTGACGGACGAGAATGGACCAGGTTTCCGCCTGGACGATATTTGGCCGAAGCGCCACGGATGCAAACCCCACGATCCCACCTCCTTGACCGTGGGCATCGTCCTGAACTTCCATCCAGGCAGCATCGGGAGGAGTGATGCTCGATGCGAGTGAGTCTCTCAGCGGTCCAACAAGAACCGTATGTCGTCCAGGTGGGAGGAGCGGACAGGCCAACACGGTCCCCTGAGGTCCAATCAGCATGACATGACCAGTACTGCCGATCCTGCTTCGGAGAACCGAGGTTAAGAGCTGGTCCTTCTCGATCACCGCCTGTATCGCACCCAACACAGTTCCATCATCACCGATGATCGGCACGGCGATTTCCAAATCCCCATCTCCCATTTCGTCGAGACGAAGTTTCCCCACCCATAATCGTCGCTGATCGAAAACGACCGGCCACCAAGGTTGTCTGCTGTACTGCGTCTTGATGTCTTCGCTGGTCGCTCCGCCGACTGAACGGCCTTGGCGATCAAGGATTTCCAGTGATCGAAAATACGGCCGTTGCGACTCCTTCCACCGCTCAAGAATCTGTTGGTCGAAGGTCAACCTGGTGCCTTCTCGAACGGCTTCACGAACCTGTGGGAGGGAACTGAGCCGTTCCACCCACTCGATTTCTTTTTCTAGGATGAGCCCGACTTTATCCGCACTCTGGCGGGCAAGTTCCTGAAACCCGATGCCGATAGCCTCGCGGAACGAGTGTTTTGTCTGCCAATACGCATAGGCCAGGCCGAATGCGCCGGAGAGCAAACCGATAGAGAGGACCGAGAGGGTGATCGAGCGCTGAAGACTGACCCGCTTCCTCATAGGGCACCAATGAGTAATGCCCGATGCTGCCATGATGGAACTGTGCCCTCCATTGCAACGCTTCCGGAGAGGGAATGTCAAGGGTCCGCGGTACTATCCGCGACAGACAGACGATGCGATCTTTCAACATGGGTGGCATCCTCTTTGACTTTCCTGACCCGGTTAGCCCGCTCCGCCCTCGTTGTTCTACGCGTTATTTTTCATGTGATTTTCTCCTCAAGACTTGGACATTGCAAACAGTATATATTGGAACTGTCGAGTGAGCTATCATGATCACATCAGAGCCTTGATCATGAAACACGCCCCCGTCACAGTCACATCGTCATCGAGCGATCCTCCATTCCTCTCAACCATTCCAGCACCGACCTCTGCCGGGAGGTCAGCCCACCACAGGAGGTGTCACTATGTCCATCTCACGAACACTCAACGCATATCTCGATCATGAACGAGTTCATTATGATGTGTTGCCCCACCCTGAAGCGTTTCGCGCCGTAGAAATCGCCCACACGCTCCAAACCCCGGAGAAAGAGATGGCCAAGGTCGTGATCGTGAAGGTGGATAAGCGGTTCGTCATGACGGTGCTGCCGGCAAGTTGGAACGTGGATCTCTATCGCTTGAGGACTGTCTTTGACACCTACCAGGTGCGGCTCGCGACTGAGAACGAGATCACAGGCTTGTTTCCCGACTGCGAGTTGGGCGCCATGCCGCCCTTCGGAAACCTCTATGGGCTCCCTGTGTACGTCGATCAATCGCTCACAGAAGACGAGGAGATCGTCTTCCAAGCTGGAACCCATTCGGACGCGATCCGCATGCGCTACTGGGACTTTGCCGCACTCGTGTTTCCGGTGGTCGCACAATTCCATCATGCACCAGTAGAAACCTAATGCATCTGGCTACAGGTTTTGGGTCGTGGAATGACCACGGAGCAATGCCCCGCCATATTAGGCTCGTGCACGATCAAAACAACACGGGCGACACCCCACCGAGGAGGGGATCGCCCGTGTCTGGCCTATAAACGCCACCAATACGGGTTTTTAGTACGGGATCACGTGCAAGCAGTCCTTGCTCTCGTTGTTCCAGACCACATCGCACAGGTTCGACATGCGCGCCACAATCTGCGCCGCCACGCCCCCCGTCCCCCCGAACAGGCCGCACCAGCCCAGGGTCACAAAGCCCCAGTGCAACGGGGCCGCAAAGAGTTCATCGACAAACCAGAACGCATGCCCCCACTCATTGAGCCCCACATTCGGGAGAATCATCATCGGCCCCACGATCGCCCCCACCAAGGGGAACGACACCGCCTTGCTGAACTGCGGCAGCCGCGTCATCGCATAGAGGTAACTCGCGACTCCCATGGTGATGTAAAGCGGGAACGTGAAGTAGAACGCAATAATATGGCTCGCCGTGAAGCTCGTATCCCGGATGATCACCTGATGCCACGAGGCGTCCTGCTCCAGGGTATAACTGCCCGCCCAATAGACGCCGAACACGTAACATGCAAGCCACATCATCCAGTAAAAATACCGTTTGAGCTCCGTCTTAGGGTCCAAGTTAGCCAGATTGCGATCCCGTGTACTCCAAAGCCACCCAAAGATCACGGACGCGTTGATGATGTTGGAAATCACGTTAAACTTCCATAACCCCATCCAGACATTTTCGAATTCTGGCGTCATGGAGTCCAAGCCGTGGGAGTACCCGAAGACACGCTGAAACACAACCTCGGCGCCCACCGCAAACAAGATTGCAAACCAGCCGATCTTGAGGGGCCTCGAATTGTACCAGAGCGACATGTCGTACTCACGGTCAGCCCCTCCCATTGTTGTTGTACTCGTCATGTTCCTAACCTCCTTCTCGCCAATGCGAGAAACAACTCTGCGTGTGAAAATGTAATACCCGTGCGAGGGAGAGGATTAAAGGCGACTCGTCAGAGGAAACAGAATGTAACTGAAGCCGCTGGTATTCACAGTGGCAGCCCAGCACCCTACAACGGCTCATTAGAGTATTTATTATGACCGTTGCCTACACGGTAAGACGAGAGCCTCTGGAGTACCGGCTAACGTAACTGGCGAGAAGCCCGCCCCTAACTCGGCGGGCCATTGTGATCCGGTGGATCAAGGCCTGGCATCTTTACCCCCTCCTTCGGCTCGGAGGAACCTTGGGGGATACAGTACCATCGCACGCTGGACTGGTCCCCCTCACGTGAATGGCTAAAGTATACGATGTAATCCTAAAACCCCTCTTCAACGAATGTCAACAAGCGGGCATCCAGACTTTTCGTGCAGGATAGGGTTCTGAGCCAGGGGAGAGGCTGCGCCTACTGAAGGTTGACGAGAATCGTGGCTCAGTGCTTCATTCCTTTCTCGAAGAATAATCCACGGTTGATGTCGCCGATACTGATCATCCCAACAAGCCTGCCCTTGTCGACGACGGGAATGCGACGAAAGTTCTTGAGGCCCATGTATGACGCGGCTTCCAAAATAGGATCGTGAGGCGCCACCGTCATTGGATTCTTGCTCATGATGTCTTCGACTTTCCCGCCAAGCACCTCGGGATACCCCTCTTCCATCTCGACAAAGCTCTTGCTATGTACGTCTTCGTGCATATAGTCGCCATAGTTCGGATAGAGTGGTAGCAAGACATCGCGTAGCGTCACCATTCCAACAAGCTGATTGTCTCCCTCGACCACTGGAAGAGATCCACAGTGGCGGTTCATCATTTTCATGACGGCCGACCGGATCGTATCTGTCTTCTGAACCATTACGATACCGGTTGACATGACTTCATGGACAAGCATCGTCACCTCCTCGGTGATTGAGATCGGAAATACTTTTCCCTCCAGCCAACCCTCGGGTGACATCAGCACAAGCAACGCCACGGGCACCCCTCAAGGGAAGGAGGAACGGAAAACCCTTGTGGTGCCCGTGGTGGGCGCTTGGGACGCCGATGACAGTTATGTATTTGTGGTTCCGGAAAGACCTGCACGGATTGAAGGTCTTGAGCCTGCTCGATCTGGATAATGGGGCTCCCCTTATGCGGTGGAGCCTCATGTGTCAACATCCTGTCTTTCGATCGGTCGAGTCTTGTTGTGTGATTCCCGTACACGGGAACGGTGTGACCGTCGAAGATGAAGATGGAACTGACATTCCAGCCGAGCTGCCCGTCTTCAATACGCCGGGCCATTCTGATCCGGTGGACCAAGGTCTTCCATCAGCGACCTCCTCTCTGAGGGTGAGAGCACAGTCATGTTCTTCATACTCCCGCTTCCAACTTCATGTCAATGGAGGAACCTCCTTCTCGGATTTGGATACATTGACCGGGTTCGTCATGGGGCGTAGGATGAACATGTTGTCGGTAACCACCTTTTCTTCTTGCAGGTGGCAACATGGTCCTCCGTGGAGCACAGATCCACCGGCGCGGCCAGGCCAAGTGTAGCCTCTTCTCTACTCGATCTCTTCCTCATGAACTAGCCCGATTATACGGTCACGCGCTTCCGTTCACGTCCGCTGACCTCGGCAGCGTAGCAGGCCCGTGCCTCGATGAGGTACAGATCTGGACCGATTCTCTGGCCTGGAAATCGTTCTGCACGCCTCGGTTAAGCTGTCGCGGACTGTGCAGGCTGCACAGCCAGTTGCCCGATGCCGAAGGGATATTCTATGTACCAGGGCATTGCCCTGATCGTCCTGATGCTGTTCACCTGGATCGTCGCGATGGGGGCCTCATGCGGTGAGAGTGAGGAGCGTCACGATGTGGAGAAGCCGGAACAGCGTTCCGATGAACAGGATCATCGGGAGGCGGCCGTGAAACAAGACGTTGACCGACCGACAGCGAATTCGCAATTGCCACGGAAGCGCTCATGCATCATGTGCGAGAAAACCTGCTCTCACACCTACGTGTTCCGAATCCCCAATGGAGGCCCCTATGGCCTGTGAACGCTGCGGGGGAATGAGCGTCGCCGCGCATTTCGAGGGGGACCGTGCTTGGGCGTATGACGGGTGGAAGTGTCTCATCTGTGGAAATATTACCGATCCGATCATCGTCACGAATAGAGACGCGCAAGCTCATGGGGCCACCGAGTCAACGACTTCGACAGGGATGCGACCAGCACGCGGCGCTGTCAACCCAAGCCGACACAGAAATAGAATTCGGTCATAAGCCCACGTTTGTGCATAGGGAGATCTCTCCGATGCCTGTTTCCTTCCGTCCACAAGGAGGCGCTATCATGAAGATTACACTTATCATATGGGCCAGTGCCTTCGTTGTCTGTCTTGTTGTATCTCTCGCGCTTGCCAATCCGGATATGCTGCCGAAACATCAGGGCTATCCGATGGGGAAATCGGTGGACCCAGTGAAAGGACAGCCCCTCGCGAATGATCCAGGCCAGAGAAACGCTTCGGGTGAAAACGCGCTGATCGGATCGGCAACATCCGACGATGCTCATTCGTCTCAGCATCTTTCAATCAATCAGAACGACCAACGGTTGCTTGAAAAAGCGGGGGCGGGAATTCTTCCAAAGGTTCAGGGACCGAACATCAAGATCGAACCGCCTGTGAAGGAAGCTACCAAGATCAATGCTACCCCGCAGTGACGCCGGATCACGACAAACAAGTCAGCATAGCCCGACCCCTGGTTTCTGTCGAAACCAGGGGTCGGCATCCGATCGAATCAGTTAGCGCATCGGGCTTCTCGGTAGCACACAAGGCAGCATTGCAGGTGAGTCGCGTGATCTGTGTCATCGGAGCTACGAAAAGATCCCGAGTGTTTTCACCTCCAGCTGAGACAAGCGAATCGTCGCATCGTGGGCAAGACGCTGAAGCGTCTCTCATGGTTCTGATTCCCGCCGGTCCGCCACTACCTTGCCGTTCTCGCTCTTGACCGGCGCGTCGGCTGAGGCGTAAGGTGATAAGTAGTTCACGAGCCGCCTCATTCTAGGAGGTGGTAGCCATGATCCTCCTTGGAGCACAAATCCATTGGGATGGAGATGGCACGTGCGGCTTCCTCACCAATCCGACTCTTTCCAGCAATAGCGCACAGTTGCCGTCCTCCAGTGCCCTTGTGGACACACGGATAAGCCTCTGCGACTCTGCTGTCTCTCATCGCCACTTCACACCGGAGGTACGCACGTGTCCGACACTACGGACCAGAAACCATTTCATATGACTCGATCAAGATGTCGCGTGAGGTGCTTGTCTCGCGCGTGATTGCCCGCTGTCGAAAGGAGGTCATTATGTCGCACCGCTACAATGCCATCGACATCATCGTGGGGGTCGGCATGTGTGCGATTGTCTTCGGAGCCTTGCTGGTCTTTTTTGCTGCGAACGGCACCTATCAGGTCGCCATCCCGCAGCCCATTTCGATTGAACAACCTGTCGGCATTGAGTTCGGAATGGCCGCGCTCCAGCCGGCCCTGGGCCAAGCCATTGTCGACCAGGCGCTCTTCGAACGCCGGACCAATCAGCTCATGGCCCAATCTGCATCCGAATGGAACCGGGCGACCCTCGCTCACCAAGAGTTCCAATCGCTCCCGGGCGGTCCCTTGGGAGCCGTCATGCGCCAGGCTGCCACAGTCCCAGCCGACCATATGGCCCGGGTTCAGTACGTCATGGGACGAGCGATTGTGAATTTCACCGCACGCGGCTTTCGAAGTGGAGTGTTGTCGGCTGATCAATATCTTTCTGAATACAACACCAACATGATTCGCGTAACTGAAGCCTGGGGACAGCGTCTGGACCAGGAGTTCGCCTCGACGTGGCAAGCGACTCTCGGGCGCGGAATTGTGGATGCCATTCAGCACTACACAGAACGGACTGGCGCGATCCAGGAGCGAGTGGGGACAGCTCTTGTGCATATGGTGCAGGCCCAAACAGGATCGGAAGAGGTCCGGGCTGCACAACAAGAGCAACTGGCGAGCCTCGTGGTGGCTGCCATTCGAACTGAGGCACTGGCGGATCGCTTGACCCTGCTGGCAGCCATCGAGTCTCTTCCTGAAGACCCAGCGGTCGCCTCCACTGAGCCGGCGTCCTGGCCTGAAATTCCAATGGGCTACCTGATTGTCGCCGGCCTCATGCTGGTGACCGTCTTCTTTGGAGGACTTTCGCTGGCAGCTCGGAGCAGAGAAACCAAATTACTTGCCGTGATGGAACGGCAGGCAACCAAGTGGGTGTATCGCATGGCAGCGTAAAGTCATGCGGAGAAAGGACTCGCGTGATTCACACGCGAGAGAGTGACTTATGTCATGGGTATATTGGGGAATCGTGATAGGTTTCGTGGCAATGGTGGCGACCGTTTTCGAATGTGTAGGTATATTGTACTCTAATCCGAAGGGGTCACCTGAGAAACTGAACGGCAAGATCGATGAACCGAATGAGGTATCCACAGACGCCTCAGTCGTCCATCGTCGGGCTGCATAGGTGCATGCGACAGACCTAGACGTATCTTTTGTTGAGACAAGTACGGTGGCCTATGATCGATATCATCGGTCTCGAAGGGATGGGTGTGCCTATATTGATGCTCGCGTGATCGATGGCAGAGGCACGTAACCTAATCGTTGTCTTTGTTGGGGTTTTATCTTCACAGTGACCGTGAACTCATTTCTCCGTCTGGCAAGACATCCGACTTTAAAACAACAAGGGCGACCTCTATTGATGTAGGAGGTCGCCCTTGGGTGGCGCTCAAGCGCCGAAACCGACTGCAGGACTTAGTACGGGATCACGTGCAAACAGTCCTTGCTCTCGTTGTTCCAGACCACA
>ERZ1292630.2578-Hain-H41-02um-R3-2578-length-16625-cov-7_pt2 | contig 14996 bp, 8 predicted proteins | sample MGYA00564408_ERZ1292630 | MGnify/ENA primary metagenome ERZ1292630 (study PRJEB36523, sample SAMEA6512641) | groundwater metagenome | collected 2019-01-08 | study: AquaDiva: Metagenomics assemblies of 32 groundwater samples | reverse complement strand
GGCCTGGATCGGTGAGGGTGCTCCAGCGTCGGAGCCGGGCCCCTTCTTGACGGCTATTGTGATGACCCCCGAATATCCCCCCGACCCCCGTTGCACTCACCACTGCGCGAGGCGCAGGATGACGACGCAGAACTCGTCAAAGGTCATCATGCCATCATCCATCTCGCGGCAACCTGAGAGCATCTTGTCAAACTTTTTCGCCGCGTCGCCGACGCCCATGTCGTCGAAGCGCGTCAGGAAGTAACGCCGGAACTCCTCCTTGTCGAGGAAGCCGCTGTGGTCCGTGTCCAACTGGTCGAAGAGGTCACGCAGCTGCTCCTCCGTGTAGCACACGCCGCTCACGTCGAGCGCATTCATCGGCTTCACGGTGGGCGACGCGGCGTGCTGGTGCTGGTGGGATGCTCCGCGGCTGCCCCCACTTCGCTGCGACAACGCCGACGACGGCCTCGCCGACTTCGCCCTAACCGGCGTCGTCGTGTCCGCCGAGGCAGCGACCGACGGCGCGCGGGACGATGCCGCGCCGGGATCCTCACGGTATTCGTCGTAGCCGTCTGTCCCATTCGTGCCCTTGGCCCAGCAGTACAGCGTCATCGAGTCGCTGCTGCCGTGCTCTGAGGCGATGAGCTGGGTGAGCTGCTCGCTCGACGTGACCTCCACGTAGGCGCCCTCGTCCACCGTGATGTATCCGAGCGACAAGGCGGACTTGAACTTCGACTCGAGCGCCTTCAGCATCACATCGAGCGATGGCTGCCTCCGCTCGACCACAAAGGCCTTCGCGCGCTGCCCGCCATTGCCGGAGTAGACGCAGAAGAGCGTGATCGAGTCGGTGCGCGTGGTCAGTCCTTGCGGCTGCAGCGCGGCCTGTCCCATGGCGGGATGCACGATCGGCGTCGTGCTGGGGCACCGAGCTGGGGTGGTCGGGCGCGACGAGGCAGACTCGACCCCTTCGCCGCCGCCGCCCACCGCACCAGGCGTCATCTTCGTGGGGCGTGACGATTTGTTACGCCGAGTGGTCGCAAAGTCGCTGGCCACGCTGCCGCTGCCGCTCTGCGGTGCCGGCCCTACACCACCGCCGGCACCCATCGACCGGCTGCGCGTCGCGAGCCGCTTCGCTTCTAGCTGCACCTCGGCAGCCTCCATCGGACTTGCGCGCAACTCTTCGACGTCGCGAAGCAATCCCGCGCACCGGGCCCGAAAGTCGCCTCGCTCCGACGCAGGCACGCCGGCCCCTTCGAGCAGCGCGTCGATGAGTCCCACGGCAGTGTCGCGGACACTCGCGACAACACTAGGGCGCACACCCTCAGCACTGGCAAAGGTTTGAGCGGCTTTGCAAATCACACGCAGCTTGCACCTCGAGTGAGGCACCTGGTCCATGCTCGTGACCTCGCCAATCGCCGCACCCGTTTGCATGTCGAGGAGGCAAGCAGCCACCACCACGAACGATGGCGGCGTCACACGCAGCGCGTCGCTCAGCCCGCGGAAGAAGGAGGTCAAGTCGCGGCTGCGGGTCGGCAAGCGCACGAGTTGGCTACCACCCTCAACATTGGCCCCTTCTACCCACACTTCCATTTCGTTGACAGTACCTGCTGATAGAAAGGTGAGGATTTTCTGTTTATCAGCGCATACCATACGCTGGGAGCATCTTACCTACTAGTGCAGTAAGTGTAGTATCGTTCGACGCACGTTACAGCGAGAAAGCTGAGGGAGTGAAAGAGAGCAGGGTTGCCCCCTAAAATGAGATGCGATTTTGTTTGCAAGACTGCATGGCACACATGGCATTCATCGCCGTGTGCTCCGATCCCACCGGCGCGTAACGTTCCCGCCGCACCCCGTTCGATCAGCACACAAAAAGCGCGACGCACCGGGGGAGGGGGGGGGGCTGTGGGCTCACACCATCCTCACGATCGCATCGGCTAACTCCGACGTGGCGACGTCGCGCACGATGTTGCAGACGGTGGATCGCAGCGCGATCTCGTCGAATGCGATGCCGGTGTAGCCGCGGGCGTCGGCAAGGTACGGCGACATCGCCGAGTTGGCCACGGGGGTGGACGGATCCGGAGAGGTGCCATAGAGCAGAGCCGCGTAGTTCGGGGCCATGGAGAGAATGTAGGCGCAGATGACATTGAGGGCCACGACGAAGCCTCCCTGACGCACGAGTTCGAACACCGCGATGGCAAAGGAGCGAACACGGTGCACCTCTTCCGGAGGAGCCGCCGCACGCGCGGCCTCGTCACCGCTCTCCCTGGTCCCGTCGTTCGCCGTCGAGAGCATCACGACCGTGGTTCTGTCGTCAAGAACCGCGTCGGTGACGGTCGGGACGCGGTGCCGCCGCACCCGCCATTTCAGTGTCAACGCCGTCATCACCAAAAACACCGTGATGGAGCCGACATAGGCACACGCGACCATGCCGAGCGTCCAGGGGAAGTAAATGATCGCGCCAGGCAGCCAGTGGGTGCAAAAGGCGGGCGTCATCACGAGGAGCGCCAGCATGCCGAACACGACGACGGGCGTGGGAATGCCGTCGTTTTGATAGAAGCGACGGATGACCTCGGCGTAGGCCGTGTCGCCAAACCGCAGGTTCGTTTCGACGAACAGATCCCGAAGCCACCGCAGCGGCACGGGGAGCATGTCGCCGGCCATGAAGAAAGGCGCCACGAGGCACGCGATGCCCAGCACGATGTTCGTCTTGACAAAGCCAAAGGCGACTCGCAGCTTGCGCGTACACGTCTTGGCCGCCAGAAGCTGCTCGTCGAAGATGACCGAAAGGTCATGCGCCCCGATCATCATCCACATGGACACGACATTCACGTACGCCTTCGCGATCGACGCGTTGAACACCACTAAGGTGTACAAGGTGTAGCGCTCAAACGTCGAGAGACCGGGATCGTTGGGACGACCCGCGGACGCTGGCGTCGACCCATGGTGCTTTCCTGCTCCGCTGCCGGTCGGCGGGCGCCACTCGATAGCGACGAGCGCCGCGATGCCAACGAGTAGCTGCGCGAGGCTCTTGAGACCGAGCAGCGCCGACATTCGAAAACAGCGTTTGGAGAAGGGCAGCTGCCGCACGGCGGCTGCTTCGCGCTCTACGGCGACTGCCAGTTGTTCAAAGTGGTCGTCGAGAAAGACGTCGTCGTCGTCTTCAGGCATGGATGTCGTCGTCGGGGGTGGGGATGCCGCCTCGGCTGCGGCGATCGCCGCGTAGTTGCCGCCTCCTCGTCCTTTACTTTGTTGAAGGGCCCCCGATATGTCGTCGCGGCGGCGCCGCCGCCAGCACCAGCAGCAACAGACGAGTTTCCACAGCATTGTGACCCGCACCACCATTGCCACCCGCCAGCGCCCTACCTTGGGATGCGAGTCGGCAATGTTGAGGAGCACACTCGCCGTCACGCCCACCACACCCTGGACGCACAACAGCCAAAACGACGTGGGCGAAACCGCGTCGAACAATGATGCACAACACGGCAGCGCCGTCGAACGCGCCCACGTCAGGCCGTCGCCCTGCGCGAAGACGTGCCACAGGAGGTCGCCCATCGCCGGCGCCACCCACAGCGGGGCGACAAGGGCGCCTGCCGTGGACGTCGAGGACGCCAACCCATTACCGCCCGAGGCAGCGAGGAGGCTCTCTCGATCAGCGTCCACAACCGACGCGGAAAGGGGCATCGAATCCGCCATGTTGGCCTTCTGCTTCGCCGTCGACGCGTTGTGGCCGCTGCCGCCGTCGACGGCGCACCACGGGCCGCGCACGACGATGGTCGCATTGCTATTGCTGCCGTTCACGAAGTCGACCGTGTCGTCGTCGACGGTCGTGACGGCATGGGCGACGCAGCAGGATTGCGACAGGCCGCAGAGAGGGCCGTCCGACTCGGTCCCATTTGTTTCAGCGCTAGGTGCCAAATGAATGACTCGTCGCGCGCCTTCGGGCCGAACCAGGGTCGCTTCCCAGTAGCCGCAAGGAATCAAAAAGCCCCGGCACGTCCCGCCGTACACCGTCCGGCATGGGGTCGGGTCGCCCGCGGCGTCCTCCCGCGCCGCCGCGATGGTCTGGTACGCTAATGCCCCGCCAATGAGGAACGGCAGCGTGAGGGTGACGGCGACCAGCATGTAGAGCATGACGATGAAGCAGCCCACGGCCAGTCCGCGGAGGTCTTCGAAGAGAACCGCCCAGTCGATGGCGCGGTACTCGTGCTCCGTCGGCGCTGCACGGCGGATGGACGCATGGGCCGGTGGCGCGCTGTACGTGACGTCGTCTTCACCGTCCGGCGTTGGCATTGATGACGGCAGAGGAGAGCCCCTTTGCGTGAACCAACGCAAACAAGGAGAAGGTATGGTTGCTCGCTGCAACGCGTCGGCACTCGTGTTTCGAGGTGTGTTGTGTCGCGAGAACTTTCTAAGAGCAACTGTGAAAACTCATTTTCGGCCGCCTTGCGAGACATTGGCACGCCGCATTGCCCCATGTTGCGCCTTGTAGTCAGCAAGATGGCTGGGGACCGTGCCCGTCACTCGCTGGCGAACCCCTGGGGCAGCAAGGAAGGGTTCACGATTGTCTGCCACGGAACGCGTAGCCGCGTGGCTTCCTTCACCAACTGCACCAACTGCGCGTTCGTCTCTAGCATGTCCTTGTCCGTCCGGGACAGTTTGGTGGTGATCTTCCCAAACGTATCCCCGATGGTTTTGTTCGTTTTCTCAAGGCCATCGCATCCACGCTTCACGGTCTCTATCGACCCGCGCAGGATGTACTGCAGCTTGTTGATGTTGGCGTCCACGACCGGGTCGCTGGCGGCGCTGCGAGCCTGACTCATCAAATAGACGGTGCCCTGGAAGTCCTTGATCGCCGCGTAGAGGTAGTTGCTCTTGTGGCCCGGCTTCACCCAAGGCTGCAAGATCGCCTTCGTGCGCGACCGGTAGAATCGGAATGCCATTTGGATCACGCGGGCGGCGCTGTCTCGCTGCTTTTTCTCCACGCGACCGAGCGTCAGGTAGTCCTGCGTCATGCGCTGGATGGTGTCGGTGTGCATCAAATTGTTCATGACGCCGCCGAGGATAATGGAGTACACAATGCCGCAGGTGCCAATCAGCACGGCGACGATGCGGCCGGGCACCGTCACCGGGACGATGTCACCAAAGCCGACGGTGGAAAACGTCACGACGACGAACCACATGTTCGTTTCCACCTGCGCGAACTTGGGGTTTGTCGTCCGCTCCGTCAAAAACATCATGAAGCCAAAGAGCACCGGGACCGTAATCTGAATCAAGGCGATGGCCCTCAGCGGAAAGTTGAACACGAAGAACTTCAACACGGAGGCGGAGTCGAAGCGATATCCCGACCGCTGCAGTTCGGGATGCTCCGCGAGCACCCGATATCGGTTCCGATACGGCCACGAGTAAATGAACGTGAGGTGAACGATCAGATAGAGTCTCACGAACATGAACAGCTGAAAGAACTCGTACATGCGCGGCACGCCGGCGTTGTTCATCCAGATATTAGGGTGGACGGCGTGCACGAGCATCTCCGCGAACATGCCCCACCGAAGGTGGCTCCGCGAGAATTGGTAGCTATCGTCGTACTTCTTTTGCAGCGCGTCGCTTTTTTCGGCCGCTTGTACCAGTTGATACGACGTGATGCCGCTCCACTCCCGGCGCCGCTCGTCAATGCGGAACCGATACTTTCGGTAAATGAGAAAGAGCGACGTCAGCGTCGACGTCGACATGGCGACCTGCAGCAGGTACATCACCGCCTGCACCGTCGGCGACGACGTCTCGACCGCCTCGGTTTTCCGTTTGTTCGCCTCCCAGGTGACCACGGAGATGGTTATGCCGCATAGCAAGCCGATCATGGAAAACAGGAACAGGTGGAGCTCATGCTCCCGCACGAGGCGGTCCCACTCAGGCACGGATTTCGCGGTGCCCCAGCCTTTGAGGTCCACGCGCCGGTTGATGCGGAGCACGTTGGCGACGAGCACGAAGATGTTCATCGTACGCATCTTGAACATCATCTCCTTCACCTCGAGAAAGAAACGGAGCCGCGAGTCGCGTGACGCGGCGCGCACGAGCGCTTTATCGTTCGCGCCACCGCTCATACCTCGTGTTCACGAGCAAGCGTCACCCTGGAATTGTGAGGGAAATCCAACGAACTGACAAGGGGGACATTGATGTCGCGGCTCGTGATACGAGACGGCGTCAAGTTAATTTGGAAACTGTGGTGCAACCAAACCAAAAATAACAACGGACTCGAAACTATTTTTTTGTCGTTGTTGAAGTATGCTACAGTGGCCACGGCCGCAGGGCACCCGCAGCGTGCATACTGCCGGAGGCCGCCAAGCGTTCGAAGTGCTCCTTCGTGTCCGGGTCGTCGTCCACCCAGGCCACCGCGTCGAAGTGCAGGCGCTTGACGATGACGACTCGGTCGCCGTGAGGCACCTCGACGTCCCATTTTGCGACCCGGCCTTGCCCTAAGTCGGCGACGAAGCTGTGAGGTCCTGGTGGCACGTTGAAGTAGCCGCGGAACCCGCCTCGAAAGTCAGGATGGGGTAACTTGGGGTTTCCAACGTTGGTGCCGTCGATCGACAAACTCTCGACGGTCAGATCCCGCAGCAACACGATCGCGCTCATTCTGTGATGACGAAAAGGGGGACAAATTATCAAACGGGTAAATGCTTTTCTGCCGGGTGCACCGAATCGCAGCTTCGAAACTCAACCCACATGGTGGTGACCCCTTTCACGTCTGCCAGCCAATGGTGGCCCCTCACACGTCTGTCAAAGCAAAGGAAAGAACCAACCCGTTCCTTGGAGCGCGCGGTCCTCCCAATTCGGCCCCACATCTCGGGGTGCAGAGAGATGCAGACCACGACGAGAATTCGAATTGCCCAACTTACCACAGCATTTTTCTACGCGCAAAAAAAGCCGTTCGCGACGTGGCGTCTGTGCGTTCACTTGTCCCAGAGCGGTTCTTGCTACTAGGCAGCGGCTTGAACACGAGCATGTTGTCCTCAGCGCATTCATCGAGGCAGTCAAGCGGCGCAAAGTACTTGACGAACTGCGCGTGGCGCGCCGCAAGCGCTTCCTCCTCCACCACTTCCAAGCGTAAACGTGAAAATTTGCGTCCCACAAGCCAATGCTCTTTGCAGAACTCGAGGCACTCGTTCAGCTCCAATGCAACCCTGTGCTGCTCCGCTTGATCGTCTGTCGTCGTACTTCGGAGGTCCATGGCCGATTTGAACTTGGCGCCAGCCTCGCCGTGCGGGTGCTCGCGGTGCCACGACGCCGCCTTCGTCACGCATTTCCTGTATGCCGTGAATTCTCCGCTGAGCCGGTCACGGAGGTGTTGTTGCCGTTGTTCCACTAGGCGACGAGTTTCCGCTTCGTCGCGCAGTCGATTCGACGCCACAGCATCAAGTAATGGACCGACAGCGCGCTGCAGACGGCGTACGTCGCCTTCGCCGGAGTCAAGAACCAGGTCGACATGCTGAGGGCGAAATGTCCCCTCTTCATCTCAGAGCAATTGAAAGTGAGCCGGAAAGCAACGGCCGTGCGACGTATCTAATTGACGTGACCCTCACGTTGTCCCATAATTGACGGGGGTCGCGTCGAAGCAATAGAGGGGAGAAGGAGACTGCATGCATCAGAGGTTTCTATTGAACATCATGTGATTCCCCAGCCGACATCGCCCAGCGCATTGCCTAGCGACCGCGCCCGATACGCCCAAATGTCCTCTTCGCAGCCGTTTGTCTCCCTGCGAATCCATCGGGCTGGGTACTCCTCGGCCACGGGTGATGACCTCCTCAGCGGCACCAGCGGGACACGCGCATCGTTAGAGGCTTCGGGCTTCTGCTCCGCGGTCGTGGGACGTACGGGCACGCGGTGCTCCCACAGCCAGCGAGGCAGAGCATCGCGCCGCATGTCATAGAGGGCGTCCTCGTCGTTCACAATCGCGATGCGCCCGGGCTCATAGTTCCGCCGGACCTCTGCGAAGAAAGGCCAGTGTTCCACGCGCAACGCCGCGGAAGTCGCGCTCACATTCGGGATGGGTGCGGCCCCACGCCCGGCGGGGGACGGGAACGACGGGCCGCGAGGGTCGTATCCCTCCTCGGTGAGGTACGACTCGGACGGGAAGTGGTAAATGATGGCGTCGAAATGTCGCGCGGCGATGAGCGCCCGGACGTTGCCCAGCTCCGTGGGCGACGGCGGCGGATTGTGCAGCCCCAAACCTTCCCCGGGACGGGAGAAGTACTTCGGCGGCGGCACTGGCTGCGAAGAAGGAGGATGGGGCGACGACGAGGGGGCCGGAGGGGTGTGGATGACGCGGCGGAGGCGGACCTCCCCCTGCGACTCCTGCATGCGGCAGAAGATGAAGAAGCCTTTGCCCCACACGCGCTTTTGCTGCATGGCGAGCTCCTCGCACGACGGGTGATGCCCTCCATCCTTGCTGACGTCGCCGGTTGACGGAGACAACCCATCGGTGGGGGCTGCCGGTGAGGCCCGGCCGTAGAGGTAGTGTTGCCGGGGGAAGTCGATCACCTCGACACCGAGTGACTTGAGGCCATGCATCCAGGACGGGACGAGGTAGCCCGGGTGGATCGGGTACGTCGTCCACAGAACGAGCACCCTGCGTGGCAGCGCCGCTAGGTCCAGAACGGACAGGTGATGGAGTGCCACGAAGCTCGTCGTCAGGGAAGCCGCGGTAAACTCGAGCAGTTTGGACGCGAGCCGATCGAGCATCGTGACATTGAGCAGCGCGAGGCTGATGGGATCGCGGCCACGTCGATGCCGCGGGTAACAGGTCGCTCGAACCGTGGCCGCCGTCGCCTCGCCACCCTTCCATGCGTTGAGCGTCGCGATCAGCACCTCTCGCGGTAAGTATGCCGTTGATCCATGGCGCGGGCTGTCCCACAGGTCGCAGTAGTACGGCACGCAGCCCATCCCTAACATCTCAAGAATGCGCGCCGTCTGCCATCCACCCTTGCGCATATTCACACAGAAGCGCGACCGCCGCATGTCGGCAAGGTAGGCCCTTTCGCTCGTGAACACGTACGTTTTCGACTGTCCTGGGAAGACGGTGCCCCACGGCTGCGCGCGCAGTGCCCCTGACGCGGTCGTCGCGTGCCCTTGGGGTGGCGTCAAAGGCACGACTTGCGCGTGAGGTATGCTGTAGTAACCGGGGTAAACACGGAACCATCCTGCGGCTCCACTGCGCGTCGTTTCGCTTCCTGTAGGAGGAGGATCGGACGGCGGTCGCGCGGTGCCTTCGCCGGAGCACACAATCGGTGTGGCCACGCCAGGCCGCCAGGGCGGGATGGGCATCGACGAGTCGGCCACCCACCGCAAGAATGGCAAGTGGTCCAGCGTGGAGAAGGCTCGCTCGTATGCTCGTCGGTGTGCCACAGCCGCCGGGTCGGTCTCGTACAGCGCGGCCAGGTATGGTGGGTAAAAACGGGGGGTTCGGTCACCGCCGCGGACGTTGGCGGCCGTATCGTTGGCTGCTTCGGCACCAGTCGGCGACTGGGAAGAGGACGATGCCGCCGCATGGGGGGCCCCGCTCCCCGCTGCCGACGTCTCTCTCGCCGTTCGCGCCGGCCCCACGTCAACGGGGAGGGACTTTGTCCTCCTGCCTCTCGTCGTGATCGTGCCGCCTCTCGCGCTCAGCGACGCCGGTACCACTTGGTCGACGTGCCCAGCTGAAGACCTCCACGGCGGCGCAGATCGGTAGGCTGTCAGCAGCAGGCAAATGACGATGGCGGTCGCTCGCGCGGCCATCGAGCGCAGTGACGCGGCGTGATTGTTATCCACGCGCTGTTCGGTGTGCGTGAGGAGCCGCGATGCCATGGCGGCAGAACGACGAGCATTGGGGACGCTGAAATTAGAATTGTTATCAAACTATTTCGTCCGCTGAGACGGGGAGGAGATAGGAGTGGGAACGTTTCAAGTGCCATCAGCTCGTTTGGCTGGTAGAAAAGGGGACCTTCTCGCGCGCTGTCTTTCCCTGTATCTGTCGCTCATCGCACCTCTACGACTGGGAAGGGAGATGAAGGGAAGGGGAGGGGGAGGGAAATCGCCATTCACCATTTCAACTTCAGTCGATGCTGAAACTCCGGGAAAAGCGACGACGTCAAGAATGCCTTGAGGCACTGAGGCGGGCTGGCCAGCGGCGAGCCCCCGAGCCGGGACAGCGCGAGCGCCAGCATGAGGCCTTGAAAAGCGGCGAAGCCGACGCCGACGGCGGCGGGCGGCGAAAACACCTCGTTGTGCGCCGAGGCCGCCGTGGCGTCGGAGGGTAGCAGGGCGCTGGGTGCCGATGGCGACGCGGCGGCGGCGGTAGAAACCACCACCATTGAGTCACCCCCCGCGCCGTCAATTTTCTCGAACGCGTGCCGAATGGCAAGGAAGAGACGCGCCGCATCCGGAGGCTCTAGGAGCTTCAGGTCCGACGACAAGGTCACGAACGCGGCGAGTCGCAACCGCGGAACCGGCGGGCCCCCTCCGACCGCGCTGCTGGCTTCACGGACGCTGATGTCGTGAAAGATTTTCCGCAGCGGATCGCGAAAGACGCGAAGCACCTCTTGCAGGTCACGGGCATGAAATGACTCGACGAACGCCTCCAGCGACACCCTCGACGCAGCCCCTGCACCGAGGACATGTTCCAATACAAACGCACGGAACTGTTCTACGAGGTCGCCGCCTGCGGCTCCTCCGCCAGCCGCTGTGCTGGACGCGGCGTCGCCACCGATGCCACTCCCCCCCGCCGAGGATGAACTCACCACCGACGGCCCCCCCATTTTCCGTATTCCTTCAAAGTACGTAAAGTACAGCCGGAGGACCGCAGCGATGAATTGCCGGCTGCTCACGACACCACTCGCGAAGGTCTTCGACACCAGCTGATCCGCAACCGGCCGCGGGATGACTCTGGGAACGAGCTTTGTGTCCGTGCAAAAGCGCGTCCATGCCGCGGCATCCAAAACGCAAGGGCGCAGAGTGTCCACGGCAGCGAAGGCGGAATAATGCTGTTGTACGAGGTGAAGCGCTGTGGTGTTGGACGCAACGACGAGCGACATTTCGTCCGCGACGCTGCGCAACGCCGCGTCTTGCCGAGCCTGCTGCTGAACGATGTCGGCGGTGCCCGCGGCGGCCTGCTGCAGCACCGCGGCAGTCATCGCGGGGGGCATGGTGTCTCGAAGCAGCTCCGGGGTCACGACGTTCGGCACGGCAGCACCCTGTCCGTCGCTCCCGGTGGCCGAATCACCGCTGCCCGCCATCGGGGGAGCGCTCAGCTTCGCGGCGGCAGCCACCACCGCAGTTTGCATAGCTGTGTTCGCGACGGCGAATGATAGCTGCACCCACCGGCGGTTGCGCGCCACGTCGGCCTGCAGCCGATCAAACCGACTTTGTAGCGCGATCAGCGTCTCGTTCGAGACGTCGACCTCGGCGGTCATTGCCGACGCGGCGGACGCCTGCTTTCCCGTCTGCGACCCCGACCCACCGCCGGGAGGCCTGTCGATGAGGCAAAAGCGGAGGAACATCGCGCCGAGAAAGACGGTGTTGACGTCTGCGTTGCCGGCCCGAAGGTCCGCCTCCTTGAGCCCCCCATCGACGCCCATCAAGCGGGCGGCGGCGAGCACAGCGGCGCACCGCTCGTGGTCCGTGTCGACAGCGGGGAACGGCGGCGCCCCCAGGGCGGACAAAATGTGGGCGAAGACGCGACCGTCGCTGAGCTCGGCGCCGATGCCGGTGACGCGGGTCGTACTGATGCTGCTAGCGGTGGCCGTTGAGGCAGTCCGTCCGCCGGAATTCGCGGCAACCGACGCGCTGCTGCTTCCGCCCGCCGCGTTGAACCCCTCTAGCATGTGGTTCACCCACTCCTTCAAGAGCAGCGGCACGTTAGCGACCGCTGGTGCAAACCGTCCCGCCGCATCGTCCACCACCGGAGCGAGCGCTGCGGAGGATTTCGTGCGCCCGAGCGCCGCTGTGGCACTGCCACTCGGCGTAGACCTCAGGGGCGACGTTGTTGTGGCACCCCCCGCCACGCGCCTGTCGACGCCGCCTGCGCTTTCGATGACCTTTGTCGACGTCACGGCGATTCGTCGGAACGATTTTTCGTACGTCGCCATTGTCTCCGCCGCCATTTTCACTAAGAACTGCGCGCGGTTCGAGAGGTCCTGCCCCTTGCTGCGGAGGCGCGCGTTCTCTTCACGTTCCGCGGTCAAAAAGGTTTCGAGTTGACGAAGCGTCGACGTGAGCCGATCGACCAGCGAGCGTTGCTGCGCGATCTCCTTTTCACGCACCGTGATGAGTCGGTGCTTTTCCTGAATTTTGTCCATCAGGGCCGATGAGTTGCTGCTGGACTCGGCCACGCTGCGCTGCTGTACGGTCACGACCGCGTGCGCCCGCCAGGCCGAGAAGGCCTCGCGCTTCAGTGCCTTTTGGCCCCGTCGAATCAGAGCCTCTAGCCAACGCGCCACGAGGCGCCGCGTCCCACACGCGATCAGACGCCACTGAAAAAACGTGTTCTTCAACAGCAGGGAGCCCGTGTTGTCCAACGTCTGCGCGATTCGACGTGCAGCTTTGCTCGCCGTGATCGTGGCCACGGCCCTCGCCTCCTGGGAAGCGGATAACTGTGCCCGGCACGCTTCGTACTGGGCGCGGAACCACGGCCGCGTCAGCAACGGGGCGCAGTCGACGTCGACGCGCGGCGACGTTGGCGCGGCGACGCTCCCTCCTCCTCCGCTTGTCGGCGGTGAAACGGAGGGAACTTGGGAATGCCCTCCACGGGGCGCAGAGTGGATCGCGTCCCCGCCGCGATCTCCTGGGGCTGCCGTCGACATCCATTCGACGGTGGTCACCACGACGGGGTTCGCGTCGTAGTCCGCGAGCATCTGTGGCATCATGTCGTGCAGCAGGCCGCGCACCGTGGGACCAAAGCGCTCGAGCACCGTGGATAGCTTGAAAAGCAACATGGCCGCGGTGGCGGCAACCAGCTCCCGCGATGCTCCGTGGTCGGGGCGACCCGCGAGATCGGTGAACACCGTGGACTTCGCCTTGGCCATGGCAGTATCGCAGCAGATGGAAAAGCTGCTGTAGGAGGCCCGCTCATCGCGTACCCAGCGCTCGAGGTCCCCGAAGGCCGCTGCGACGCGGTCCGGTGGGCGCTTGGGAAGCGAGGCAGGAGCCTCGACGGAGCCAGCCAAGGAGCTGCCGGCGAGAGGCGCTTGCGGCACCGTGGGCGACGGGTGGGATGGTGGCGCGGCTGGGCTCTGCGAAGGGCGTGGTGTGCGCAGTTCAAGCGGGACAGGAGCCTTCCGCCAGTTGTGGCTTCGGGGATTCGCGGACGATGGCCGCGACGTGCCAGGGGACGGAGTCGGTCTTGCTGCCGCAACCGACGCCAGTGATCCAGCAGCCCCCTCGACAAACATCCCGAAAGCGGCGAGAAACAAGGAATCAAACGGACACTGTGCCTGACCTGTGGATACCCCCTTCCCGCTTCCGACGAATATCACCAACACGTAGAATTCCAAGAGACAACAACCATGATGAAAAGGAGTCTACGGTGCTTCACTCGCGTACGCCAAAACTTCTCTGAGGTTTCGTTAACAGGCGGGCGGCCTCGTCAGGGTTAACGGCGGGCCCTCCACCTCCGCCTCAGCGCAATGCGGCATCCGCCACCCGATCCGACCGATCGATCACGGAGGAGAGCACGAAAGTGTGTAGAATGTCGAAAGTCAAAAGGGCGTCGTGTGTTCTGTATGTGTGTCGTCGACGTTACTGAGTGCGGCTGGGGTTGCGCAGCTTGCTCTTCGCCGCCAGCTCCTTGTGATCGGGGTTGAACACGGCCGCGAGGCGGGAGGTCACCTCCATGAAGAAGGCGTAGTCAAAGGTCTTCAGCACGAGGCGGAAGATGGCGCAGAGCGACCCCTGGTCCCACACGAGCAGCCGGCCAGCGCACTTGATGATACCGTCGGCGATCACCACGGGGGCGACACCGGCCTTTTGTGCCGAGCGCAGCGACGAAAGGATCGACGCGGTCCCCTCGTAGAAGCGAGACTGCACGGGGCTTGGATGCGCGACGACCACGTCGATGCCACAGTCCTTGACCTCTCCCGCGATGGAAATCGCGAAGCTCGTCATGAACGACTTGGTGCTAGCGTACAGGGCGGCGGTGGGACCCGGGAAGTACTGACCCGCAGACGATGTGAACGCGAACAGGCCACGACGCTTCGTCGCCACCATCGCGCGGAGGAAGTGGTGGGTGATGTTCATGGCCGCCGTCGCGTTGCACTCGTAATTGGCCTGGAGCTTCTCGATGTCCGTCTCCGCGAAGAGGCCAGGGACGATGAAGCCGGCGTTGTTGAACACGAGCTGAATGGGGAGGTCCTTTGTCGCGTCTTTGATAGCAGGCATGTACGTCGCAGCGCTGGCGCCCAAATTGGTGCCAATCTTGACGAACTTGACCTGCGGGTAGGTCGCCTGCATTTCGGAGAAAGTGTCGGCGAACATCTTGTCATCGAGCGCGACCATCACGACGTTCAGCTTCATTTCGGCGAGGCGCTGCGTGATCGCCTTGCCGATGCCGGAACTGGCCCCGGTGACGAGCGCCCACTCCGCGTTGTACTTGAGCTTGAGGTTGTTGGGGAAGAACGTAATGATTGTTTCCCACGCCGCGACGAGCAAGTAGGTGCCCAAGGAGATGATACCCATAACGCCGGCGACGTATGCGAAGAGGGTCCAAAGCATGGACACAAGAAAGGCGAGCATGGACCAAGACGAGCAAAAAATCGAGAAAGAACGAGAACAGTGAAGGCAAGAAACCTGAATCAATTCGCGTTCAACTCGCAGTGATTTGGAGGGCGGGCCGCGCGCAGTTCACACCGCCGTGGACCGTTTGCATTTTCCCTTTGACTAGAGAGAACAAAAAGAGAACAAGCGGTGGCCCCGTAGCGCCACCATTGTGTGGCGTCGTTGTGGTATGTTGTCGTAAGTGGCATCCACCGGCTGAAACGCAATCGATCCCC
>ERZ1292630.1317-Hain-H41-02um-R3-1317-length-24463-cov-5_pt1 | contig 14996 bp, 16 predicted proteins | sample MGYA00564408_ERZ1292630 | MGnify/ENA primary metagenome ERZ1292630 (study PRJEB36523, sample SAMEA6512641) | groundwater metagenome | collected 2019-01-08 | study: AquaDiva: Metagenomics assemblies of 32 groundwater samples | reverse complement strand
ACCATCTTTAATTTCTAAAGCAAGAAATGCAGATCTTTTGGTAATAAATGGTGGTGAACTTGAAATTGGTTGGATCCCTCCTATTTTAAATCAAGCTAACAATCCTAATATACAAAGTGGTTCCAAAGGTTTTTTAGATCTTTCTAATCATATAAAATTAATCGAAAAAATGGAAAATTTTTCAAGAGCTTATGGTGATGTACATCCTAATGGAAATCCACATTTTATCCTTAATCCAGATAATGTAATTATCATTTCTAAATTATTAACAGAAAAGCTTTCTGAATTAGATCCAATTAATAAAGATTTTTATAAAAAAAATAATCTTGATTTTACTAAAAAATGGAATGAAAAGCTTTCTATTTGGAGTAATAAAATGAAAAATTCAAAAGGTAAAAAAGTAATACAATATCATAAACTATATAATCATTTTTTAGAAAAATATGGCTTAAAATCTATAAATACTATAGAACTTTTACCTGGTATTAATCCAACCCCAAAACATATATCAGATGTTATTAAACAAATAAAAGATGAAAATGTAAAAATTATTTTACAGGATGTTTATCATAATCAAAATAGTTCTAAATTAGTATCGGATAAATCAGGAATACCTTATATTTTATTACCTCATGATGTTGGTTCTTTAAGTAATATTACTGATATATTTAGTCTTTTTGATAATATAGTTGATAAAATAAGTAAATAAATGGAAGATATACTTTTTTCAACTTTTTTACTCTCTTTAGTTTTATTAGGAATACATTCATATTTTGGTATTGAAATAATAAAACGAGGGATAATTTTTACAGATCTTGCCATAGGTCAAATGTCTGCAATAGGTGCTGCTATTTCTCTTTTATTTTTAGATGGTCAATATGTTTATCTAATTTCATTACTTTTTGCTCTATTATCAGGTTTAATTATATCTTTTGCAACAAAAAAAGCTCATAATGTTGAAGCTTTTATAGGTTTAATGTATGCTTTTGGTTTATCCGTTGTTTTTATTTTACTTTCAAAATCACCTCATGGTATGGAAGAATTTGAACATTTAATGGCTAATGATATTATTTTTACTCCTAAAGAAGATATCTATAAAACAGCTTTCCTTTATTTTCTTTTAGGGCTTATTGTATATGTTTCTCAAAATAAAACCAAAGGATTTTTCAAAGAAATGGTGTTCTTTTTAACATTTGCAATAACTGTAACTAGTTCTGTAAAATTGGCGGGCGTTATAGTTGTTTTTTCACTTTTAATATCTCCTGCGGTTGTTTCATTGTATATTCCTAAAGGTAATAAAGTCTTAAATGCTTGGATATCAGGAACAATTATAAATATAATTTCAATTTTTACTTCATACAAATTTGATTTACCTACAGGATATACATTAGTTGCTTTTCATACAATAATAGCAGGGTTGTTTTTCTTGATTTTTGAAAAAAAAGCACCTATTGAAAGCTAGCTATCATGAATAGTTAAAAAATCTAATGATTTATTAATATTATTTTTTATTATTTCCAGAAATAAATTTTCTTGTTCTGATATAACTCTATTTTTCAAAGTTATAATAAAAATGTCTTGAAATTCTTCTTGTAAATCGGATTTTATTATCTTAAAATCTTTATTTCTAAGTTCATTTTCTACTGATAAAATCGGAACATACATTGCCCCCAATCCTTTCTTACATAATTCTATTGCAGGAGTTAAAGAAGCTACATCTGAAAATATATCTAAATTATATGAATCTTCCATACTTTCTTTTGTTTTTATTTTTCTTGAAGGATGATAATTTGGTGATAAATATTTTAAATCTTCCCATTTTTTATCTATTTTTGAAACAATTACATAAGGTATTTTATTTATAGCTATAAAATCAAAACTATTTAAATTTTTGGGTATTTTTGTAGATAATGCAATATTTATATTTTCTTTAAGCATTATTTTTTCTAACTCATCATTAAAAACAGAATATATTTTTATTTTTGTATCAGGCATTTTTTTATGAAAGTCAATTATAGAAAAAGAAATAGAATAATCAAAATTCCATTCGGTTGTTTGAAGCACTTTTAAAACATTACTCCTCGACAGGATGTCATTTTTTGAACTATTTTTTTTTATTTTTTCTATTTCAATTTCAAAATTTTTAATTAAATTATTTGATTTTTCTAAAAGTTTTTTTCCATCAATAGTCAAATTATTATTCTTTTTACCTCTTTCAATTAATTTCACATTTAAATGTTTTTCAAGTTTATTTATTTGATAACTCAATGTTTGAGATGTAATAAATAATTCATTTGAAGCTGAAGTAAAATTACCTGTTTTAGCTAAAACAATAAAACTATTAAGCCATTCAGTATTCATCAAAATACTCATTGCAATTCCTCAAAAGTAGAAATAAAATAGCTTTTAGTTTCTGTTAATATCATGTTTTTATTCCATATAAGATATGGAACTAAGTAATCATCTGATAAATTTTTTTTTATATTTAAATTTTTTTTTAAAGATATTTTTTCGTATATTATTGATGGAATTCTTGATTTTATATCTAAATTTTGTAATAGTAAAATTAATACAGATAAATTTGGTGTTTCAATATGAAATTCTTGATTATCTATTTTTAATAAAGATGATATAGTTGCATTAATATTAGAATCTTTTTTAGAATAAATATCTAAAATATTAACTTTTTTACCTTTTAAGTATTTTATTTCATCATTAATAGATATTTTTATCTCATTATTAATTTCACCTGTAACTATTGCAAAATCTAAAGTATTATTTAAAATTAAAGATTGAGCTTCCTCTAAAGAAAAACCATAAACTTTGGGATAAATATTAGAATATTTTTGAAATGTTTTTTCTATCATTTCAGGTAAAATATAACTTCCCCAAAAATTGTTCCAACCTATTTTTAACTCTTCTCGATAAAAATCTTTAGCTTTAATAAATAGTTCTATATTACTCAATTCTTCTATAAAATCTTTAGCTTTTTCTAAAAAAATCTTTCCTTCATTAGTTATTGTTTGGTTATCTTTATTTCTATTAATCAACTTAAAATCTAATTTTTTTTCTAAATTATTTATACTTTGAATAATAGCAGATACTGAAATATCAAGTTTTTTTGAAGCTTCGGTAAAATTTTTACTCTCAGTAAAAATAATAAAATATTTTAATGATTCTGGGTTTAATCTTAGCATTCAATCCTTATTAATAAAATAATATATTAATTCATAGTATAAAAAATAATCATTGTCAAACAAAAATAACTTTAAATCTAGTTAAGTTTTTTTTTATAGAAATAAAGAAAGTTATTAGTAAATAAAGATATAATATAATTGTTAATATACTATTATTTAATTTTTTAGAGGTTTTTATTTTTATGTCCATGTCTATACGTTCTCCGTTATCTGATTATAAACAAGCTTTTAACGAGTTAAAACCACAAATTTTAGCAGATGGGAAAATAGACAAAAAAGAAGTTGAAAAACTTAAAGATTTAACAAAATTTTTACCACCAGAACAAAAGACAATTGAATTAAAAAATATAGATAATTTAGTTCAATCTGTAAATAATAAAACCCATTCATCTGAACCTAATAGACTTTCTTTTGATTTAAAATCAAATTCTAATGAGTCTGGAAATAAAAATGATATTTCTATAAAAGGAAGTATTCAAAAAAATATTTTATCTATTTTGAATGAAAATACAAAAGATGTAAAAAATGAAAGTAAAACTGAAGATAAAACAAAAACAAACAATGTAAATCTAAAAAAAGGCGACGATTGGGGTGGAGGTAAAGTTCTTGCCGTAAATGTTGACCCAACAGGATATAGAAATGTTAGCAAAGGAATTGAAGGTGGTGTTTATGATACTACTTTTGATGAAAAATCATACACAAGATTTAAATCTCAAGAAAGTAAAGGGAAGGCTCCTGCTGGAAAAGCTGAAGCGTATAAACAAAAGCATTTACTTCAAAACTTACAAGATTGTTTATCAGGAAAATCTAATCACGTATCATTAGCATTTGATAAACAATTATATGAGAATGGTACATTAAAAAAAGGTCAAAAATTTAGAATTCCTGAGCTTGAAAAAGCTTATGGAAAAAGTCCTATTGTCTTTGTTGCACAAGATACAGGTTCTGATTTTACAGGAAAAGGTTTTAGTAGAATGGATATTTGCACAAGAGATGAAAAAGATCCTAAAACAGGTAAACTATATGAATCAGATCCTAGATTAAATGAGAGTAAATTAACTTTAGTAAAAATGCCTTAGTAATAAAAAAATAGCTATATATAAAATATTTTAGAGGTTTATTTATGTCTGTTAGTGGTATATCATCTTCAAATCAAGCTTTAATAGCTGAAGCTCAAAAATCTTTTTCTAATGATGGAAGATTAGATAAAAAAGAAGTTGAAAATTTAAAAACAATGATAAATTCGTCAAATTTATCTACACAAGCCAAAGATGGTGCAATAAAGTTTTTGGAACAAACCAAAAAATCTTCAGATGGTTTTTTAGGAATTTTTGGAAAAAATATTTCAAATAGTGAATTAGGAAAATTAAAAGAATTAGCTAATTCTTTGGGTGATAATCCTATAGCAAAAGAACTTTCTATTGTTTTAGAAAATTCTTTTGCAAAACCATCAGGAGATTCAACTAAAATATCAAATCATAAAACTCATTCTTCTGAACCAGCTGATAGTAATGTTTCTAAGCTTTTTTCAGAAAAGAAAAGTTCTACAAAAAATACAAATATTTCAGAGTCTTCATCATCAGCGTCTTCATCATCAGCTTCTGCTCAACAAGTATGTTCTACAAAAGAATCTAAAAATCCTCAAAAATGGCATACATGTCAATATGATGAATATGGATATTCTAAATATTACGCTGATCATGGAAAAATGAAAGCTGCAACAGGAGGAAATTCGCCTAAAGCTGGTTTGGCAGGACAAGAACTTGAATGGAGAAAAGCATATTCAAGTTGTGGCCCAGCATCATTAAGTATGGTTTTAAAAGCAAAAGGTTTTTCTGGTGGTAATTTAGCCAATATAAGAGAAAAAATGGGGGAAAGAATGTATGCGGCAACAGATGTTGAAAATTTTTCTAAAGGAGTAAAAGCTCTTTCAGGTGGTAAATTAAAAGCTGAAGTATTGGATAAGACTAAATCAAATGTAAATAGCTTTCTTAATACATTAAGAAATGAAATAAGTAAGGGGAATATGCCAATAATGTTATCAGCTTTCATAAATAATGATGGTACACACGGTGGAACTGGTCATTATATGGTTGTTAATTCCGTTAATAAAGATGGCTCAATTGTTGTATCAGACCCAACACTTCCTTCTTCAAACCCGACTAGAGTAATATCTTTAGACGCTCTTACGAGTGCTTTTAATTCAAGAAAAAATCATACAGAAGATAATCAAATCAAAGAAGGAAATGTAATTATTTCAATAAGTGGAAATAGTAATTAAATAGAAAATATTTTTTGGAGTAATTTAAAATGAGTGTTAATGTAAATAATTTTGTAAATAAATCTTTGATAGCTGAAGCTCAAAAATCTTTTTCTAATGATGGAAGATTAGATAAAAAAGAGTTTGAAATTTTAAAAAAAATGATAAATTCCTCAGATTTATCTCCACAAGTAAAAGATGGTGCAATAAAGTTTTTGGCACAAACTAAAAAAGCTTCAAATGGTTTTTTAGGAATTTTTGGAAAAAATATTTCAAATAGTGAATTAGGAAAATTAAAAGAATTGGCAACTTCTTTGGGTGATAATCCAATAGCAAAAGAATTTTGTAAAACTCTTGAAACTTCTTTAGCAAAGCCTGCTACAGATAAAAATCAAGTTAATTTACCCAAATCAAATTCTTTAGAACCGTCAAGTAATTTCATTTCTAATCTTTTTTCTGGTAAAAAAGATGAAAGTAATATCACCTCTAAAAATGGTAAATCTCAAACTAATATTCCTTTTACTTCTGAAAGTAATAAAGAAAGTAATAAAACAAGTTTTAAAAAAGGAGATGATTGGAATGGAGGAAAAGTTCTTGCCGTAAATGTTGACCCAACAGGATATAGAAATGTTAATAAAGGAATTGAAGGTGGTATTTATGACACTAAATTTAGCCCAGAGCATCATAAAAATCTTCAGTCTAAAGAGAAAAAAGGAAAGATTCCTGCTGGTAGTGCGGAAGCATACAAAAAAGAGCATTTACTTCAAAATTTACAAGAGTATTTAGCTGGTAATGCAGATCATGTATCAGTTGCATTTGATAAAAATTTATATGCAAATGGAACTATAAAAAAAGGACAGAAATTTAGAATTCCAGAACTAGAAAAAGCTTATGGTAAATCACCTATTATATTTAGAGCAGATGATACAGGTGGAGATTTTACAGGAAAAGGTTTAAGTCGAATGGATATTTGTACAAAAGATGAAAAAGATCCTAAAACAGGTCATCTATATGAATCAGATCCAAGGTTAAATCTTAAAGGTTTGACTTTAGTAAAAATGCCTTAATAAATAGATATAGAATTAAAATATGTTTAAATTTTTTCTTAAAAAAGAAAGTTATTTATAAATATATCTATAAATAAATTGTTATCCTGTTATTTTTTTTAGAGGTTTTGTTTTATGAGTGGAACAATAGGTTCTTCAAATCAATCTTTGTTTAATGAAATAGATAAATCATTTAAAAATGATAGAAGAATAGATAAAACAGAACTCCAAACTCTAAAAACAATGATTAATTCATCTGATTTAGATCCAAAAGTTAAAGAATCTGCTATAAACTTTTTAGAAAAAGCAAAAGATGCATCTGATGGTTTTTTGGGAATTTTTGGAAAAAATATTTCTAATAAAGAAATGGGTGAACTAAATCAAGAATTAGGAAAATTAAAAGATTTAGTAAATAGTTTACCTGATAATCAATTAGCAAAAGATTTTTGCAATACACTTGAAACTTCTTTAGCAAAACCAGTTGAATCTACAAATCAAGTATCAAATCATAAACCTGATTTTTTTGAATCAATCGGAAATTTTATTTCTAAGCTTTTTTCTGGACCTAAAGATGAAAATAAAATTTCTTCTCATCAAACAGGAACTTCTCAAACTAATATCCCATTTCTTGGTGCTGAGAATAAACCTAATAATGATCTCTATAATTTTTATTCAAATCAAAATAATGATTTCAACTCTAATGGAAATGGTTTAAGTTTAGGGAATTTTGGAAAAACATCTGGTAGCAATAATCTTTATGATTTTTATGTAAGTCAAGGAAATGGTTTAAAATCTTCTGGTTCTGATTGTGGCCCATCTTGTGCAACTATGGTTTTAAAAAGATTTGGTGTTTTTGATTCAGATACAACAGGTGCTCAAGGAACTAGACAAATAAGAAGTTTACTAGGTCAAAGTAATCATGCTATTGATGAAGGTCAAGTTGAAAAATCAATAGAATCGCTAAGTGGTGGTGCAGTAAGAAAAACATCAAGTTCTGATTTTAGCAGTAGTTCTAGTTTAATTAATTATGCAAAGCAACAACTTGCACAAGGTTCTATGCCTATACTTTTGACTGGTTCACCATATCATGATGATGAACCTAATTATGATGGAAGACATTACATGGTTATAACAGGTATTGATCAGAATGGAAATATTCAATTAGCAGATCCCGGTGGAAAATATGAAGAAATGAGTCCTGAAAGATTGGCTCATCTTATGAATAAAACAGGCAGAGGAACATCTGTTATGGCTTTTAATACTGTTGCTTAATAATTAAGGAATAAAAATTCATTAAATTGATTGTAATTAGTTTTTTTTAATTGCATTTTGTGGTAAGGAACGTTTTAAAAACGTTCATAAACAAACATATTGGATAATTTATAATAGTAATCATGTTATTTAATTTCTATTCCTAATTTAAAATCAATTGTCTTTAATAAAATATTAATATCCTTATTACATTAAGAATAGAGTGTTATTTTCTTAAATACTCTTAAATACGTGATATGTTTAGCTTTGATTTTGTCATAATGGGAATTTTAAACTTGAACATATTAATATCAGGGTCAACAGGTTTTGTTGGAAATAACTTAGTAGATTTTCTTACTAAAAATAATCATAAAGTAATAAGATTGGTAAGAAAAGAAGAACCCTATCCAGAAAAACAAATTTATTGGAATCCTAATTCTGGGAAAATGGATATTAATAAAGATGAGAAAATTGATGCGGTTGTACATCTTGCAGGTGAAAATGTTGGTGAAGGAAAATGGACAGAGGAAAAAAAGAAAAAAATAGTTGAAAGTAGGCTAAAATCAACTAAATTATTAGTTGAAAATATTATAAAACTAGAAACAAAGCCAAAAGTTTTTGTTTCAGCTTCTGCTGTAGGCTTTTATGGTAATAGAGGCGATGAAAAACTTACTGAAGAATCAAAAAAAGGAAATGATTTTTTATCAGATACTTGTCAAGAATGGGAAAAATATACAAAAATAGTTCAAGAAAGTGGAATAAGAACTGTAGTAACAAGAATAGGAGTTGTTTTAGATGATAAACATGGCGCTTTATCAAAAATGATTTTTCCTTTTAAAATGGGTGTTGGTGGTATATTAGGAAATGGAAAACAATATATGAGTTGGATTGATATTCAAGATCTAGTAAGATTAATTGATTTTTGTATTTCTAATGACAGTGTAAATGGTGTTGTAAATGCTGTTTCACCAAATAGTGTTACAAATTCTAAATTTACTTCAACACTAGGAAAAGTATTGAGTCGTCCAACTTTATTTCCTTTACCTCAATTTGTGGGGAAAATAATTTTTGGAGAAATGGGAGATGCTTTATTATTTTCTGGTCAAAATGTATCTTCAGAAAAAATAGTAAATTTAGGTTTTAAATTTAATTATCCAGATTTAGAAAAATCTTTAAATAGGATTATTTTGGGTAAAAAATAATAAAAAAATGAATATTAAGAAGGGGCTGTCTAAAAAGTATATTTTTTGAGAAAATTACAGGGTCATAAGCCAATGTTTACGTAGGGAACGTTTTTAAAACGTTCCTTTTTAGACAGCCCCCTATGAAAAATCTTGTCCAGTTTGCATAGAAAGTAAAATATCATCTATTTTACTTTCATTGTTTTGATCCTTAGTTATCTTTCCATCTCTTAACCATATTATTCTTTTTGTACAATTAGCAATATCAGGTTCATGAGTTATTATAACTATAGTTGTTTTTTCTTTATTTAAATCATCAAGTAATTTCATTATTTCATAACTAGTTTTTGTATCTAATGCTCCTGTTGGTTCATCTGCTAGTATTAATGCGGGATTTGTTACTAATGCTCTTGCAATACTTACCCTTTGTTGTTGACCACCAGATAACTCTAAAGGTGTATGATTCATTCTATTTTCTAAACAAACTCTGGCAAGTGATTCTTTTGCTCTTTTCATTCTTTCTTCTTTTTTTACTCTGGCATAAAAAAGTGGTAAAGCTACATTTTCTAATGCTGTCATATCATTTAGTAAGTTAAAAGACTGAAAAACAAAACCTATTTTTTTATTTCTTATTTTAGATAGACTTTTTTCATCTAATTTACTTATATCAGTGTCATCTATAAGAAGTTGGCCTCTTGTTGGTTTATCCAAACAACCTAAAATTGTCATAAAAGTTGATTTACCAGAACCAGAAGGCCCCATAACAGAAACAAATTCACCAGCATTAATTTTTAAAGATATTTCATTTAATGCAATAACTTCTTGATTTCCAGCATTATATATTTTTGTTAGTTTTATAGCTTCTATCATTTTATTCTAAACAAGATTTTATAAAATTCTCTGCACCCATTTGACAAACTTTTATTTTGATATTTAAAGATTTTTCTACATCTTGAATAGTATGTCCATCTAAAAAAATAGGTTCATCACTTTTTAGCATAACTGATGGTAAAATCAATTCATCCCCTAAATCTTTTTCTAATAACTGTTTTATAATGTCTTCTGCGGTAATAAGACCTGTTACGGTTATTCCTTTTCCAAAAAACTCATTTTTTATAGCTACAAGGTTAACTTCAAGATTTTCTATTTTATTCATCGTTGCTACTGGTTCTTGTAAATATTTTTCTGCTATTTCACCACAAATAACTGTTACTTTTCTCTTTTTTGAAAGCTTTTCTGGTAGATTTTTTTTATTTTTATCAAAAATATGATAAAAAAATCTTGTTGTTCCAACACCATCTTCTGTATATTTAAAACCAGAATAATGTGAAGAAGGAGGAAGTTTTTTTTCTGATAAATAATAAAATTCATCGCCCAAATAAACTATTGGTTCTCCATACTCTTTTTTAAATTTATCTTGCCATTTTTTTACTTGATCTATTGTTTCTATAGATAATTCCTTATTCCATGGTTTCAAATAATTCAAACTTTTTCTATATTGAGTCAATCCAGCTGGAACAATAGCAATACCTTTCATATATGGATAAAGTTTAACTAAATCTTGAATAGTTTTATCTAAATGCTCTTTATCATTATATCCATAACATAAAACAACTTGGCAATGAAAAGAGATATCATGCTTAATTAGTTTTTTTAAATTTTTTAAAATTTCACCTGATTTTTTATGCCTAACCATTTTTTCTCTTATTTTAGGTTCAGTTGCATGAACTGAGATATAAAGAGGGCTAAGATTTAGTTTATATATTCTTTTCCATTCATGAGGTTTTAAATTTGTTAAGGTTATAAAATTACCATCAGAAAAAGAAAAACGATAATCATCATCCATTACATATAAAGATTTTCTCATTCCTTTTGGTTGTTGATGAATAAAACAAAAAACACAAGCATTATCACATTGAGTTATTTCTGGAGGTAAAATAGATATTCCAAGCGGTTTATTGTATTCTCTTTCAATTTCTAACTTAAAGAATGAACCATCTTTTTTTTCTATATCAATCTCTAGAAACTCTTCTGAACTTAAAAAAGAAAAATCAATTTGATCGTTTATTTCTTTTCCATTTATTTTATTTATTTTATCGCCATTTTTTAGCCCAGATTTTTCAGCCTGACTATTTTCTTCTATTTTTACTAATAAACCCATTTTTTTTTACCTGAAATATGTTACCTATTTATTATACTATGGTGAGTAAAAAAAACTGAATTATGAATTATGAATAAGTGATTTTCTTTAGAAAAAAATAAACTATTTATATTTTAAGTTTGTATTTAAAAAAATAAAATGATACTATTTTAAATTAACCAATTATATTTAAACTTAAAAAATATGACAAAAAAAGATTTATCAAGAAGAAGTTTTTTACAATATTCAGCACAATCTATTTTATCTTTGGGTCTTATAAACTGTTCATCAAATTATGTATTAGAACAACCAACTTTTTCTAATATATCTAGTGAAATGAAAGGTTCTAAAGGAAAAAAAATCGCAATAATTGGAGCAGGAATGTCTGGAATATCAGCTGCGTATCAATTAAAAAAAGAAGGTTTTGACGTAACCATATTTGAAGGAAGAGATAGATTAGGTGGAAGAGTTTTTTCAAAACCTACTTCTGATGCTGGAATTGCTGAAATTGGTGCTGGTTGGATACATGGAAATAAAGGAAATCCTCTTATTGATTTATGCGAAAAATTTGGTTTTGAACATGTAAACACTTATGAAAATGAAGAAATACCTTTGTTTGATTCAAAATCAGGGTGGATGAATAAAGGAAAAGTAGCAAATCTTAGAGCTGAATATGAAAAATATATAAAATATGCAACTGATATATCTGGAAGTAATTCATCTGTTGAAGACTTATTTTGGAAAAAAGCAGGGCAAACACCAAATAAAGAGATTTTAAAGCATATATTAAGAACTACTTTTACAGATGAATATGCAGCCGAAGCTAGTTTGGTTACGTCAAAAATAGAAGAAATGGAAGAAAGTTTTGAAGGTGGAAATCATGTTGTTTTAAATGGTTATAGTCGATTAGTGGAATCATTAGCGAATGGATTAGATTATAAGCTTAATACTATTGTAAAAAGAGTTTTATACAAAAATAATACAGTTCAAATACAAACAAATAAAGAATCATATAATTTTGATGCTTGTGTAGTAACAGTTCCTTTAGGTGTATTGAAAAAAGGTTCTATAGAATTTAGTCCTGCTTTACCTGAAGAAAAAACAGATGCTATCAAAAAAATAGGTTTTGGACATTTTTCAAAATTAATAATGACTTTTCCAGAAGTTTTTTGGAATACAGATTCTTATTGGATAGAGTATTTTGATAAAGATGATAATAGATTACCTTCTTTTTTTAATGCCTATACACCAACCAAAAAAAATATGCTTATTGCAATAGCAGGTGGAAAAAATGCTTTAGAGTGGCAATCTCAAGGGCTTGATAAAATGGTAGAAAGAGCTGTAAGTCAATTAAAGAAGATGTATGGAAATTCAGTAGCAAACCCTACAAGTGCTTATCTTTCAGAGTGGAGTAAAGATCCTTTTTCTTATGGTGCGTATTCTTATCTTGCAAATGGTTCAACTGTAAAAGATATAGATAATTTAGCAAAACCTGTTTCTAATACTTTGTTTTTTGCAGGAGAAGCTTGTCATAAAATACATATGTCAACTGTTCATGGGGCTTATGTTTCTGGTATTGATGTTAGTAAAAAGATTTTTGCAAAATATTAGTGAAAATGATTTTATTATAATAATAATTTTTTGTCTTGAATAGGATAAACAAGAGTAAGATTTAGGATATTTATTTTTCTTTTCTGTTTTTAGATTATTTTAGTAAAGAATACAGAGGTTTAATTATGAAAAAAAATACTAATAATAGTCTTAGAATAACTATTTCATTAAATAAAAACTTTTCTAAAGATATAGATTTTTTGATAAAAACTTTAAAAGTATCTAAATCTAAAGTTTTTAAGTTAGCTTTTGAAAAATTTTCAGAAGATTACAAGAAAAATAATTTGAAAAAAGTTGCTGAAATGATGAGAGAAGAATATAAAAATAATAAAGAACTTACATATTTTTACTCTCTTGATAGTGAACTTTTTTTATGATTTATATGATAAAAAATGATTTAATTTTTTATCTCTATTTTTTGTTTTTTTGTCTTGAACAGGATTAAGGAAGATTATAAGATAACCTGAGTTCGACAAATTTATATTCTAGAATATACTGATAATAGGTAATACAAAATAAATAAAAAACATTAAAATTATTTTTATTGAAACTAATTTATCCAGAGCTATTATTTTCAAGGGGCTGATTCGTAAATAAGGGTATTTACTCACCTTGTTCAATAAAGATATACATGTATACTCCTGAACAAGGGTGCTTTAGTCCCTTGTTTTTTGCTCTAATTTTACTTTGCTATTATAATTTTTTATCGAACTCAGGTTAAGATAGACAAGATAAGATTTAGGATATTTATTTTCTTTACTATTTTTAGATTATTTTAGTACAAAAAATATGAATAGAGAATCCTATTAATCAAATAATCCTATGAATCCTGTTCAAGACAATTTTTAAAATAGAGAAAAAATAACTTTAATTTTAATAGGTGATTAAATTATGTTAAATATATATTAATTATTAACGTAAATAGAAGGTTTGAGTTAGGTGAAACGTTTCACCTAACTTTTACTTTTTTCTGAAAATTATTTTTGATTTTTAAAAATTAAATATAAATAAAGTGCTTTATATAGATAAATTTAATTATTCTAATATAAAAAATCGCTGATACTTTATTTTATGAGATACTACTTAATTTTTATCTCTCACACAAATCATAGTAGCCATCATTTTTGCATAAATTTTTTCTTCTTTTGGATCTGTTATTATGCCTTCACATATTACTAAAGTTTTTCCTGCTTGTACTACTTTACCTATAGCAATTACTTTTTCTATATTTGCAGGTTTCATAAGGTTTATTTTAAACTCTACACTCAAAACATCTGCATTATCTGGCATAACACTTAAACCAGCATAACCACAAGCAGAATCAACAATAGACGTTAAGGCTCCTGCATGAAAAAATCCATTTTGCTGAGATACTTTTTCTGATAATTCACAACTAATAGATACTTTTCCTTCTTCAATAGAAACTAATTCAGCTCCTAAAGTTTTCATTAGACCTTGTTTATTAAAACTATCAATAATTCTTTGTTTATTTAGCATTTTTCTTTTTTTCTAAAAATAATATTTGATTATAATTCCTTATACCAAAGTAATTGTATTTCATCAGGAAATTCTTTATAAATATTTGGATGAATACCACCTAAATAACAACCTTGTTTTGCATAAAATTTACAAGCTGGAACATTATTATTTTGAGTTTCTATTTTTATTATTTTACAATTATGCTCTTTAGAAAAATCTACAGCTTTTTTAAATAATAAAGACCCAATTCCATTTTTTCTATAATTAGGATGAATTCTGATATCCCATAAAACAGTCATGTCATCTCTTCCTTCAAGCATATGATTTCCTTGAGTTTTGTAAGCAACTGCTAAACCACCAATATTTTCAGAAAATTCGTTTTTAGCAATAAATATTCCCCAATTTGTTAAATCAAAATCATTTACCCATAAAGTTGGATTTTCATATTTATCATAATCCTTCAAGTATGGTTTATCAATAATTTTCTCTGTTATTGTTATTCCTTCAAGTCCATTTTTTTTTAATGAAATATCAAAAAAAGAATTTATCTCAAATGACATAGGAATTTTAGAATATTCTATTAACTCTTCTTTATCAATTTTTACTATTTTTATTTCCATTTTATTTATTATTTTGATTATTTAGCTAATTCTTTCAAAAAATCCTGAGCTATTTTATTTGAAGGATCAATATCAAATGATTTTTGAAATTGTTCTTTAGCTTTTAAAATATTTCCTAATCTTATATAACATTCTCCCATAGAAAATTCTGCAATAAAACTTTTTGGATTTATTGATAATGATCTTTGAATATCTTTAATAGCTTCTTCCC
>ERZ1292630.3057-Hain-H41-02um-R3-3057-length-15003-cov-8_pt1 | contig 15003 bp, 17 predicted proteins | sample MGYA00564408_ERZ1292630 | MGnify/ENA primary metagenome ERZ1292630 (study PRJEB36523, sample SAMEA6512641) | groundwater metagenome | collected 2019-01-08 | study: AquaDiva: Metagenomics assemblies of 32 groundwater samples | reverse complement strand
GCCACATGAAGACGAACAAGAAGGTCAAGGGCGCCTGCCAGGAGTGCCACCCGAAAATCCGCTTGAGCAAGTGACGATCCTCCCGCAGGAGCGGGTCAGGTTCGGCACACGGGGCAGGAGGGGGAACCCCCTTGTTCCGCCCGGCGGCGGTCCTCCTCGTCCTGGTACTGCGGGGTGTCGTGGCGGGGCGTCCGGTCGTCCCCTTCCGCGAACGCCTTCGCTTTCCACTCCCCGTCCTGCGACCATCGGAACGGAAGCTCCTTCACGGAGCCCGGAGCCGTCATCGTCTCGAAGGAGGAAAGCGCCTCGACGAGGATTTGTCGTTGCAGCTCCGGCTCATGGGGCTTGCCGGTCGTGTGCCCGAGGGGGAAGTCGAGGAACGCCGCGCGGGGAGGATTGACCGCGCGCGTGATATCCTGCGCGCTCGTCATGCAGAGCGTCGGGAGCCCGGCGGCCTCCGCGTGCCTTGCGACCAGTCCCACGGACTGGTGGCAGACGGGTCAGACGGGGACGAGCAGGACGGCGTCGACGCCGTCCTCGAGGAACCGGGCGGTCAGGCGCGGGGCGAGATCCTCGGAAACGCGGCGGGAGGAGTAGATCCCGCCCATGAACGTGTAGAAGCGGCTCGCCAGCCCCCCGAGGAACCCCTCCAGCACAAGGCGGCGCAACGCGTCGATCGGGAAGACGACGTTGGGGTCCGTGCGCGCGTCGGACAGGTCGTAGGCGAAGTGGGTGGCGCGCAGCTCCTTCGTGTCGACGTCCGTCGGGATCTCGCGGAACGAGGTGTCGTCCTTGTAGTGGAACGCCACCTGCCCCGTGACGTAGATCCCCCCCGAGGCGGCCACCCCCAGCCGGCATTGCGAAAGGGGCTTGCGAAGCGGCGCCCACGGCGCGGTGTCCCGGTAGACCACCCAGTTGTACGCCTTGTACCCCAGCCGGGCGTAGTTGTCGCGGATCCTCGGAATGTAGTCGACGGGCCCCATGGTTTCCTCCGTGCCCCCCATTCTACCGCGGGAAGGCCTTCCCGGTGCGGACGGCGGCTCAGATTCCTCCGGCGAACTCCTTCACGAGGTTCCCGACGACCGCCTTGGCGTCGCCGAAGACCATCAGTGTCCGGTCCATGGAATACAGCTCGTTGTCGATCCCCGCGAACCCCGGGCTCATGCTCCGCTTGATCACCATCACCGTGCGCGCCTTGTCCACGTCGAGAATCGGCATCCCGTAGATCGGGCTGTTCCTGTCGTGGCGCGCCGCGGGGTTCGTGACGTCGTTGGCGCCGATCACCAGGGCCACGTCGGCCTGCGGGAAGTCGGAGTTCACCTCTTCCATCTCGACCATCCGGTCGTACGGTATGTTCGCCTCGGCGAGGAGCACGTTCATGTGACCCGGCATCCGTCCCGCCACCGGGTGGATGGCGAATCGCACGTCGACGCCCGCCTTCATCAGCGCGTCGTACAGCTCCCGGACCTTGTGCTGCGCCTGGGCGACCGCCATGCCGTAGCCGGGGACGACGATCACCCGGCTCGCGACCTGCAGGATCCCGGCGGCCTCTTCCGGCGTGGCGCTGCGGACGGCGCGCTGCTCCTGCGAGGTCCCGGTCGTCGCCTGCACCTGCCCGAAGGCGCCGAACAGCACGTTGGTGAACGAGCGATTCATCGCACGACACATGATCACCGACAGGATGAAGCCGGAGGAGCCGTCGAGCGCGCCGGCGATGATCAGCAGCTTGTTGTCGAGCACGAACCCCATCGCCGCGGCCGACAGGCCCGCGTAGGAGTTGAGGAGGGAGATCACCGTCGGCATATCCGCCCCGCCGATCGGGATGATGAGCATCACCCCGAACGCGAGCGCGAGCGCGCCGAAGACGGGGAACAGCCACAACGTCTCCGGCCGGGCGACGAGGTACGTCCCCGACGCCACCGCGAGACCGAGGAGCGCGAAATTGAGGAGGTTCTGGCTCCGCCAGGTGATCGGTCGGGTGGGGAGGATCTCCTGGAGCTTGCCGAACGCCATCAGCGATGCGGTGAAGGTGAGGAAACCGAGGAGCACCTCGAGGACCAGCGCTCCCATGGTGAAGCGGTCGATGGCGGGCGCCCGCAGGTAGTATTCGGCCGTCCCCACCAGCGCGGCCGCAAGGGCCCCGAAGGCGTGGGAGAGAGCGGTCCGCTGCGGCACGGCGGTCATCGGCATCATCGCCATCGGGACGCCGATGGCGGTACCCGCGACGAAGGCGACCGCGATCCACCGGTAGCTTTCGATCTCCGGCTTCAGCAGCGTCCCGGCGACCGCAAGCACCATCCCGGCCGCGCCAACGATCACGCCCCGACGGGCCGTGGGGACCGACGAGAGCCACTTGAGCGCGAGGATGAAGGACGCCGCCGCGGCGAGGTAGAGAAAGGGAATCGCCCGGTCGATCATCGGCGGTCTTTCCCGCTTTTCCTGAACATCCGGAGCATGCGGTAGGTGATCAGGTATCCGCCGACGATGTTGATCATGGAACAGGTCACCGCGAGGGTGCCGAGGACGGTGGAGAGGGTGGTCTTCTGCTCGCCCGCCACCAGGATGGAGCCGACGACCGTGATGGCCGAGATGGCGTTCGTCAGGGACATCAGGGGTGTGTGAAGAAGCGGCGACACCCTGCGGATGATCTCCAGCCCGAGGAACGTGGCCAGTACGAAGACGTAGAGTCCCATCTCGAGGGACGGAGTCATGGGATAGCCTCCCTGATGCCCGTCAGCCCGCCGTGGCGAGTCGGACCTCGCCCCCGTGGGTCACGAGGGCGCCCCGCAGGATCTCGTCGGCCAGGTCGAGGGTGAAACGTCCGTCCTTCCAGAAGGCAAGGACGAATGCCGTCAGATTGCGCGAGTAAAGCGTGCTTGCGTGCCAGGGCATTCCGGAGGGGAGGTTGAGGGGACCGCAGATCGTCACGCCGCCCTCGATGATCGTCTCCCCCGGGCGGGTCAATGCGCAGTTGCCTCCCCCTTCGGCGGCCGCGTCCACGATCACCGAGCCCTGCTTCATCCCGCGCACCATCTCGGCGGTGATGAGCCTGGGCGCCTTCACGCCGCCGATCAGCGCCGTCGTGATGACCACGTCCGACGCCGCGCACCGGTCCGCGAGAAGCTCCGCCTGCTTCCGGTAGAAGTCTTCCGAAAGCTCCCGGGCGTACCCCGAGGCGTCCTGGGCGACCTCCGCGGTGTCGACCCCCACGAACCGGGCGCCCAGGCTCTCCACCTGCTCCTTCGCCGCGGGACGCGTGTCGGTGGCCTCCACGCTGGCCCCGAGGCGCCGCGCGGTGGCGATCGCCGAGAGCCCCGCCACTCCCGCGCCGATCACGAAGACCTTCGCGGGGAGCACGGTTCCGGCGGCGGTCGTGAGCATGGGGAAGTACCTGGGAAGCGCGTCGGCGGCGGCCAGGACCGCCTTGTACCCGGAGATGTTCGCCATGGAGGAGAGGGTGTCCATCGATTGCGCGCGGGTGATGCGGGGGATCCGGTCCGTGGCGAAGGAGGTGATCCGGCGGGCCGCCAGCCTCTCCACCGCGTCGGGGTGGCGCGAGGGCATCAGGGTGCAAAGGAGGATCGCCCCCTCGCGCATCGCGTCGACCTCGTGCGCGCCGGGGGACGGGTAGGGGGCGGGCGCCTGCACCTTCAGGGTGAAGTCCGCCCAGCCCAGCACCGATGCGGCGTTTTCCCCGACGGAGGCGCCCGCCTCGCGGTAGGCGTCGTCGGGAAAGAACGCCGCCGACCCTGCGCCGCTCTCCACCGTCACCTCGATCCCCGCTTTCACCAGTTTCCGGCACGACTCGGGGACGAGGGCGACCCGCCGTTCCCCCTCACGGATCTCCCTCGGGACGGCGATTTTCATAGGATGCTCTCCCGCGACGGCACCTGGGCATGCATGGCGACGGATTCCATCCCGTTATTGTATAAGAGAACCGCAGGAAAACCGCAGAACAGGGACGTTCCTTGGAACTCGCGCCTGTTTTTCCCTGGGGGCGGAGCACAAGGGGGAGGCGGTATGCGGGGGGAACCCGGGGTGGCGGACATTTCATCGCGAAGTGGCGGGAGAAAAGGCGGGAGGGCGCCCGGACCCGCGAGCCCGGGCGCCCCGTGCGTCGGCGGGTCTACCTTGCGACGCAGGATTTTCTTGAACATATCCGGCCTCCTTTCGGTGGAAAATGATTCCCGGGTTAATGGACCAACGGGACGCAGGAACGGATAAGGGATTCGTTTGCCGGGGGTGCGGCGAAGGTGGAAGGGGTCATGGGTGGAAGGGTCACGGCGCACCCCCGGCAAGACGTCGAACTGTATACAGTATACAATTCTCGGCCGGGGAGTCAACCGGAGATTGCGCCCGGACGGCTCGGGCGAAAGCGTCGATCCCGGGAAGACCGCGCTGGTGCGCGAGGCCGGGGCGGTGCTCGAGGAGGCGCGCCTGAACCGGGATCGGATGGCGCGGCTCTGGGAAAAGAATTACATCGCCCGGTCCGAGGTTGACGCGTCCCGGTCCAGGCTGCTGGTCGCCGAGAGCCGCTACCAGGCCGCCCTGGAAGAGATCCGGAACCGTCAGGAGTTGCTTGCCGAGCGGAGCTCGGGCCTCGCCCTGGCCCGCCAGCAGCTGGCCGACGCGGTGCTGGGCGCGCCGATCGACGGGGCGGTGCGGGAACGCCGCGCTTCGGTGGGCGAGTACCTCGTCGCCGGCGCTCCGGTGCTCGGCCTGGTCCGGACCCACCCGCTCCGGCTTCGGGTGGCGGTGCCGGAACGGGACGCGCCCTCCGTGCGGGTCGGGCAGGCGGTCCGGGTCCTGCTGGAGGGGGACCCCGCGGTGCACGCCGGTCGCGTGGCCCGCCTGAGTCCGTCCATCCAGGAGCAGAACCGCACCCTGATCGTCGAGGCCGAGGTGGCGAACCGGGACGGCAGGCTGCGGCCCGGCTCGTTCGCGCGCGCCGAGATCGTGGTCGAGGCCGACCGCACCGCCGTCATGGTTCCGGCCTCGACGGTGGTGACCTTCGCCGGCCTCGAGAAGGTGTTCGTCGTCAAGGACGGGAAGGCCGTGGAACAGCGGATCCGGACCGGCCGCCGTTCCGGCGATCGGGTGGAGATTCTCGAAGGTGTCGCCGCGGGCGAGCCGGTCGTGGCCGACCCCGGAAGCCTCGTCGTCGGGACGCCCGTCACCGTGACCCGGTAGCGCGTTCTTGCAGAAGCTCGCCGAAATCTGCATCCGCCGCCCCGTCTTCGCGGCGATGCTCATCCTTGCGCTGGTCGTCGTGGGCGGTACCAGCTACCTCCGTCTCGGCGTCGACCGGTTCCCCTCGGTGGACCTGCCCACCGTCTCGATCCGCACCCAGCTCCCAGGCGCCTCCGCGGAAGAGTTGGAAACCGGGATCTCCAGGCCCTTTCGACCTACGCGGAGAGCCTGCGAGACCGCCAGGAATCCCTTGGGCTTCTCGACGCCGACACGACGCTGAAGCTCGACAAGCCCGAACTGCGGGTCGAGATCGACCGGGCCCGCGCCGCGGATCTTCGCGTCGACCCGGAGCGGGTCGGAACGGCGATCCTCCAGGGGAACCGGGACCGGCTTCGGCCGATCCTCATGACGACGCTCACGTTCGTGGCCGGCATGCTTCCGCTGGCCGTCGGCTCCGGCCCGGGCGCCGAGGAGCGACGCGTGATCGCGGTGGTCGTCATCGGCGGCCAGACGCTCTCGCTCCTGCTCACGCTCCTCGCGACGCCGGTCGTCTACTCGCTGCTGGACGACCTGGCCCTCGCGTTCCGGCGACACAAGGAATTTGCCATTCTTTGATATTTTTGGTGGAATGAACCGAGGTCAGGTCGTTTCGAACCGAAGGGCTGGAGGGGATCCATGGAGCCGTCGAAGATCGTTGCCCGGTATCGCGACGGGAGAACCGTGAAGGGCACCTCGCAGAACTTTTTCCCCAATAAACCGGTTTTTCACGTCAAGCCCCTGGGAGGGACCGGTCCCGGAGACCTCATCGAGGTGAAGGTCGAGGACCTGAAGGCGATCTTCTTCGTACGGGATTTCACGGGGAACCCGAGGCATGTCGAAAGAAAGCATTTGGCCGCCGGAGAACGGGCGCAGGGCCGGCTGATGGAGGTCACCTGCAAGGACGGCGAGGTGATCGTGGGGACGACGACCGGCTACGACCCGATGCGTCCCGGCTTTTTCCTGTTCCCGATCGACCCGTCGGCCAACAACGCGCGGGTCTTCATTATGACCGGCGCCGTCAAGGCCGCCCGGTTCCTGTGAACGGTTTCCCCGCATCGGCGGGAAGTGCCCCTGACCGGGGTGGAAAGGGAAGGGATCGACGGATGCGACATACCTCGGCGGTGCTGCTGGTCTGCCTCTCTCTTCTCGGCGTTTCCGCGGCCATCGAAGGGGGCGGAAAGGCGATGAGCGTCCAGGTGAAGCAGGGACAGGTGAGGGCGACCCCCTCCTTCCTCGGGAAAGTGGTGGTCACCCTGGCCTACGGCGACCGCGTGGAAACCCTCGAGGAGAAGGACGGCTGGATCCGGATCGTCCCCCCCGGGAAAAAGGCCCCGGGCTGGATGCACTCTTCCGCGCTGTCGCAAAAGAGGATCGTCCTGAAGGCGGGGACGAAGGAGGCGGACGTCGCCGCCTCGACGGGGGAGCTGGCCCTGGCCGGCAAGGGATTCAACGCCGACGTGGAGGGGGAATTCAAGGCCAGGAACAGGGACATCGACTTCACGTGGATCGACAGGATGCAGAACATGAACGTCCCGCCGGGCAAGATTCTCGCCTTCGTCCAGGAAGGGAAACTGATCCCCGCCGAGGGGGGTGGCCGATGACAAGGATGCGGTGGACGGCGGCCGCAGCGCTCCTTCTCCTGGCGATCCTGGGGGGGACGGGCTGCGCGACCCTCGAGGAAGCGGCGAAAGTGGGGACCTCCGTCGCGAAATCCAAGGGGGTCGTGACCGACGACCAGGCGAAATCGATCACCAAGGTCACCAAGGCGGTGGCGAAGACGTTCGAGGACATCACCCCCGAGCAGGAGCATTACATCGGCCGGTCCGTGGGGGCCGTCCTCGTGAACAGGTACAAGCCGTACCCGAACGGCCCCGCCAACGACTATCTGAACCTTCTCGGCCAGACCCTCGCGCAGGCTTCCGATCGCCCCGAGACCTTCGGGGGGTACCATTTCCTGATCCTCGATTCACCGGAGATCAATGCCTTCGCCGCTCCCGGAGGCCTGATCTTCGTCTCCCGGGGCATGCTGCGCTGCTGCGGGAGCGAGGATGCCGTCGCCGCGGTCCTGGCCCACGAGATCGCGCACGTCCAGCTGCGCCACGGGCTGCAGGCGATCGACAAAAGCCGGGTGACCGAGGCGTTGACGACCCTGGGCGCGGAGGGAGCCAAGAGCTACGGCGGCCAGAAGCTCGCCGACCTGACGAAGGTCTTCGAGGGGTCGATCAGCGACGTCACGTCGACCCTGGTCAACAACGGATATTCACGCGGCTTCGAGCGGGAGGCCGACGCCGCCGCGGTCGCGATCCTCACCCGGGTCGGCTACGATCCCAAAGGCCTCGTCGCGATGCTGACGGAGATGGAGAAGAATCTCAAGCCCGGCGGGCTCGATTTCGCCAAGACGCACCCTTCTCCCAGGAGCCGCATTGACGACATCGAGCGCCAGCACGCCGGCGGTAAAGCGCCCGCGGAGGTCCCCGCCCGGCAAGCGCGGTTCCGGAAGGGGTTGGGGAACATCTGAACAAGACGGCCTTCGCTCCCGCAGGGAAGAAAATCGTCGGGGGGGCGCTGGTCGCGCTCGCTTCCGCCGCCGTCGCGCTGCTTCTGTGGACGTCGGGCGCGCTCGACCGCTGGGAATACCGCACGTGGGACTGGCGGGCAACCGTCATGGCGCGGCCGGCACCCTCCACCGGGAAGGTCCGCCTCGTCCTCCTCGACCAGAACAGCCTCGACTGGGGGCAGAGGGAGAACGGCCTGTCGTGGCCGTGGCCGCGGGAAGTCTACGGCGCCATCATCGAATATTTGAAGCGGGCCGGCGCGAAAAGCGTCGCCTTCGACGTCCTCTTCACGGAGCCCTCCAAGTACGGCGTCGGGGACGACCGGGCGTTGGGGAGCGCCGTCGGAAGGTATAAAGGGTTCGTGGGCGCCCTCTTCCTCGCCGACCGGACCGGCAGCGCGACCGTCTGGCCTCCCGATCTCCCCTCGTTTCCGCTCGCGATCGACGGGTTCGATCCGTCGGGGCCCCGGAGCCCCGCCGGCGACCGCGTCACGGCGCACCGGGCGTCGTTCCCCGTTCCGGAGATCGCGTCGCAAGCGGCGATCCTCGCCGACGTCCAGCACGACCCCGATCCCGACGGCGTCTACCGGCGGGCGCGGCTCTTCCGGATCTTCGACGGCAGGTCGGTCCCGTCGCTCGCCCTTGCGAGCCTGCTGGCGGCATCCTCCGGGACCGGCGTCGCGATGCGGCCGGGCGGAATGACGATCGGGGGGAAGGCAGTCCCTCTTGATCGGAAAGGGTACGCCATTCTCCGTTTCCGGGGTCCTTCCGGAACGTACCGCGCCTTCAGCGCCGCCGCGGTGATCCAGTCCGAACTGCGCCTCCAGGCGGGGGAGGAACCGGTCATCAAGGATCCGGAGGCTTTCCGGGACTGCCACGTCATCTTCGGTTTCAGCGCGCCGGGGCTGTTCGACCTGCGCCCCGCGCCGGTGGGCGGCGTCTTCTCCGGTCCGGAGATCCAGGCGACGGCGCTGGACAACCTGCTGGAGGGGGATTTCCTGGCCGAGGCGACGGCGCCGGTGACGGTCGCCCTCACGTTCCTCCTTGCGCTGGCCGGAGCGATCCCGATGATCTTTTCCCGGACCGCGGGGAGAAGCGTCCTCTTTTTCGCCCTCCTTCTTCCCCTCCCTGCGGCCCTGTCGCTCGCCGCCTACGCAAAGGGGTACGGGATCCCGCTGGTCGTCCTCGAGGCGGCGGTATCCCTCTCGCTGTTGGGCGCCCTGATCGTCAACTACGCCACGGAGGGGAGACAGAAGCGGTTCATCAAGAACGCCTTCCGCCAGTACCTGAGTCCCAAGGTCATCGAGCAGCTCATCGCCCACCCGGAGCGCCTGAAACTGGGCGGCGAGCGGCGCACCCTCTCGATCTTCTTCTCCGACCTCCAGGGGTTCACCTCCATCGCCGAGGGGCTCGACCCGGAAGCGCTGACGGCGTTGCTGAACGACTATCTGTCGGCGATGACGGACATCATCCACGACGAGGGCGGGACCCTCGACAAATACGTGGGCGACGCCATCATCGCCTTCTGGAACGCCCCGCTGGAACAGCCCGACCACGCCGAGCGGGCGGCCCGTTCCGCCATTCGATGCCAGGCGAGACTTTCGGAACTGCGCCCCGCGTTCCGGGAAAAAATCGGGAAAGACCTCGCGATGCGCATCGGTCTGAACACGGGGGCCGCCATCGTCGGGAACATGGGGTCCCACAGCCGCTTCGACTACACGGTCCTCGGAGACGCCGTCAACCTGGCGTCGCGGCTGGAAGGCATCAACAAGCAGTTCGGAACCTGGATATTGGCCTCCGAAGCGCTGCGGAAGGAGTTGGGCGACGCCTTCGCCGCCCGCGAGATCTCGCGCGTGGCCGTCGTGGGGAGGAAGGAAGCCGTGCGGGTCTTCGAGCTCTTCCCGAGAGAGGAATCGGCCGCCCGGGCGGACGCGCACCGTGCCTTTGCCGCGGGGCTCGAAGCGTTCTACGCGGGGCGATTCGGGGAGGCGGTGGAAAGATTTCTGCCGATGGCGGACGTCGATCCCCCCTCCGCCGCCTATGCGCGGAGATGCCGCGAATGGTCGGACCATCCGCCGGAGGCCTGGGAAGGCGTCTGGACGGCTACGGGGAAATGAGGTCCGGCCGAACGGCGTAGCCCGCGCGATTGACCTTTTCATCCCCTGCCGATAAGGTAACAGGTCGCAGGGATTTCAATGCGTGTCGAGGAGAGGAAAACGCCGTGATCTCCCGGATCTTCCGCGACCTGCCTTCCCTGGTGGACGCCGGCAATCTCCTCGTTTCGAAAGCGATCGTCCTTTCCGCCGTCATGCTGTTTTTCCTCGCCGTCTTCTGCGCGAACAAGTTCTTCGAGCGGAGGATGTCGGTTTCCAAGGTTACCGCTACCGTCAAGATCGCCCTGCTGGGGTTCCTCCTCCTTCTCCTCGAGTCACAGGCCGGTGCCGTTCCGATGTTCGGGACCGTCATCGGCAACCTGCAGAGCCTTTTCGTGATGCTGTGTCTCGCGAACCTCGTGACGTACCTCGTGGTCGATCTGTATTTCTATTACAAGATGGGGCGCGAGGTCCCCTCTTTCCTCCGGGACCTGTTCACTTCGCTGGTCTACGTCCTCTTCGCGATGACTTCGCTGCGCGTCATCTTCCATCTCGACGTCTCCTCCATCCTGACCACCACGACCGTCCTGACCGCGGCCGTCGCCTTCGCGATGCAGACGACCATCGCCAACATCATTTCCGGCTTCTACGTCCAGAACGACAGGAATCTCCGGCTGAAGACGTGGATCGCCCTGAAGGAACAGGACATCGTGGGGGAGGTCGTCAACGTCGGATTCCGGTACACGACGCTGAAATCCCACGACAACTCGAGGGTCATGGTTCCGAACAATTACATCATGCAGAACGTCGTCACGAACCTGGGCTACTCGGATGCGTACGATCGGACGAGGATCGTGCTGAAGGTCGGGCTCGGATACGATCTGCCGCCCGAGAAGGCGATCGCCCTCCTGACGCGCATCCTGAAGCAGGACAAGGACATCGTGAAAGATCCGCCGCCTTCGGTGCGGCTCAGGAACTTCGCGGACAGCTGCATCGAATACGATCTCGTTTACATGCTGCAGGATTATCACACCTGCTACGTCACGAAGGGGAACGTCCTTGCCAGGATCTGGTACGCGATCACGAGGGAGGGGCACAGTATCCCGTACCCCCACCGCGAGGTGATCTCGAAGGTTTCACGGGAGCCGTTCGTCTTCGACGGCGGGAGGATCCGGGCCCTGCTCCGGGGGACGGAGATCCTGCAATCCTTGAGCGAAGAGGAACTCCTCGAGCTGTCGGAGCGAGTTCACATCCGGGTCTTCGCGACCGGCGAAGAGGTGGTCCGCCAGAACGAGCAAGGGGATTCCCTCTTCCTCGTCCTGCAAGGCGAGTTGAAGGTTTTCCTCGACGAGGCGCAGGTCGGGACCCTCTCGACGGGGGAGATTTTCGGCGAGATGTCGCTGCTGACGGGGGAAAGGCGGAAAGCCACGGTCGCCGCCTCGACCGAGGTGCACCTGGTCGAGATCCGGAAAGAGGAGATCGAGCCGCTGATCCGCTCCAACGCGGCGCTCCTCGACCGGCTCAGCGCCATCCTCGCCTCGAGGGAAGAGGCGAACATCGGACACAGGAAGCGGATGGAGCTTGCGAACGCCGATCCCGGGAGGAAGGAGACGTTCCGGCAGAAGCTCATGGCGTTCTTCAATCTGTGAGATGCCCTCCGAGGAGCCTCTCCCGTTCCCTCCTGGCGGATTGCGCCTTCTCCGGCGCGCCGGTCTTCTCGTAGAGCCGGGCCATTTCGAGCAGCGCCGAGGCGGCCCCCCGCGGATCGTCGCCGTTGACGCTCACGTCGTACGCCCTCGCGTAGAAACCGAGCGCCTTTCCCGTGTCCCCGGCCCCCGCGGCGAGAACCCCGAGGGCACGGAGGTCGGCGGCGATCTTCCTGCTGTTCGCGATGCCCTTGTCGATCGACAGGGACGCCGCGTAGAACTCCCCGGCCCTCCCCCGGTCCATCCGGGCCGTCGCGATGTCGCCCAGAAGCCGCAGGGAATTCGCCTCCTCCCCGCGCGCGCCGGCGTTCCGGTTCGCCGCCAGGGCGCCCTCGGCCCGGCCCTGCGCCTCGTCGCTCCTCCCTTCGAGCAACAGGATCCGGGCGAGGAGGTTGAGCATCCGGCCCGAGGCGTCGCCTTTCTCCGTGTCGACGGCCCGGGTCGCCCACTCCTTCGCGGCCGGGAGATCGCCCGAGGCGAGGCCGATCATGGCCTTCTCGAAGGCCATTTCCGGGAAGAGGGGACTTCCAGGGGGAAGGAGAGGATCCGCCGCGTCGATCTTCTCCTTCGCGAGGGGGATCTCTCCCCGGAGCCGGTGGACCCGCGCCAGATTGACGAGGGCGACCGCGGCTCCGGGGAAATCCTCGACGGAACGATGGAGCTTGAGCGATTCGCCGAACGCCGCGAGGGCCCCGTCGCGGTCGCCGCGCGCCTCCGCCGAGAGACCTTGCCGGTTCCGGGCCGCCGCCCGTTCCTTCACGGGCGGTACGGGCGCGGGAGGCGAACCGGAGCATCCCTCGCAGCCCAGTCCCAGGAGCGCGCAAGGGAGGAGGAGCGAAATGACGGCACGCCGGTGACGCCGTTTCCTCCTACTCATGGCTGTCGCCCGGCACGATCCCCGGCCCGTTCGCCGGAGGGACGTGCTTCTTGAAGGGCCACATCGTCTTCATCCCCTTGACGATGGTGTCCGTGTCCTCCACGAGTTCCTCCGTCCCGCGGAGGAGGGGCGGGATCCTGGGGCCCCCCTTCTCCGTCGCCTTCAGGAACTCCCGGGAGATCCGCTCCGTGTTGGACAACGTTCCCTCCATCCGGTCGAGCAGGACCGGGAGCCTCCTGCCGACGTTGTCGATCGCGGTGGCCAGGTTGTCCATCACGGGGTCGACCCGCGCGACGGTGCCGGTCGCGGTGACAAGGAGGGTGTCGACACGATGCCTGCTCTTCTCCATGTTGGCGGAAAGCCGTCGGACGTTCCCGAGCGTCTGCTGAAGGTCGCCCTTCGGGTCGTTGATATAGGCGACCGTCTCACGGATCTCGAGGAGGACGGTTTTCACCGAGTCGGAGAGTTCGAACGCAAGACGGCTCAGGTCCTTCTCCGGCATGAAAGGGAGGAAGTCGTCGCCCGGAAGCACGCGGCTCCCCGGCGACCCCACGGAGATGGAGACGACGCTGTCCCCGACGAGCCCTTCCCGGAGAAGGGTGGCGGTCGAGTCGGCGCGGATCCATTTCTGGTACTTCCGGTCGATCCGCATGCGGACGACCACCTTCGCCTGATCGTCGAGGGAAATTTTCTGGATCCGGCCGATCCGGAAGCCGGAAAGTTTGACGGGCATCCCCCGCGTGAAGCCGGCACCCGAGTCCGTCCGGAAACGGAGGGGATATTTCTCGCTGAACAGGTCGTTCTCGATCCCGAGGAACAGGACCAGGGATACGATCGCCGCGAACGCCGCGAGGACGAACGCCCCGACGATCGCCTCCAGGTGCCGGAACTTCGGATCCTTTTCCCTTTTCATTCGAACTGCCCCCTCGTCAAGTGCACGATCGGGAATGTCCCGGCGCCTGCGAGCGCCCCGGCGTGGGGGGTGAGGAAGATCGTGGTCCGGCCGGGCGCCTCCCCGTGAAACGCGACGGCCTCGCGGAGGAAGAGCTCCCTTTCCTCCATGTCGAGGCCTCCCTCGCGCCAGTGGTAGACGATCACCTCCGGCTCCAGCGCGATGGCCCTGGCGAATCCCGCCCTGCGGCGCCGCGATGCGGAGAGGTTCCCGGGAAGCTCGAAGAGAACCTCCCCGCATCCGAACCGGTCGAGGAGGGCGATCGCGCGCTTCTCGATCTCCCGGCTGCTCTCACCGGTATGATACAGGAGCGGGAGGGTGACGTTTTCGAGGACTTTCAGGTTCGAGATGAGTCCCCCATCGGGGTAGACGATCCCGATTCGCCTGCGGACCTCGTCCTGCCCATCCCGCGACAGGAGGCCGAGGTCGCACCCCAGGACGAGGACCTGCCCTTCCTGAAGCCGGGTGAGGCCCGTGAGGACCCGGACCAGGAGAGCGTTCACGTCCTCCCCCGCGGTGACGACCGCGGAGATCGTCCCCGGTTCGAACGATCGGTTCGCTCCCTTGAGTACCGGGTCCAGCACCGCGTCGATGAAGCGGACGGTCGCATCCATGGTCAGTAGAGGGTCGCGGTGATGGCGACGTCGAGGAGGAAAATGAGGAGCAGGCTCTGCATGACGCCCTTCGTCCCCGCCTGCGGAACCTGCGTGAGGCTTTCACCGACGGAGAGGCCCTGGCGGCAGCACACCGTCGAAACGAGGAGCCCGAAGACCAGGCTCTTGAGGAACGAGATGCCGATCTCGCGGGGTGTGAGGAACGGGACGATCCCCTGGTTGAACTGCTCCAGCGGGACCCCCCATGCGAGGGAGGCGGTGAGGAACCCTCCCGCGACGGAGACCGCCTCGGCGTAGAGCGTGAGGACGAGGACGGCGGTCGTCGCACCGAGGATCCGCGGCAGGATGAGGTACCGCATGGGGGAGATGCCCAGCGATTCGAGGACGTCGATCTCCCCGTTGATCTTCATCGTCGCGAGCTCGGTGGCGATGGCCGTGCCGCTCCGGGCGATGACGATCACGGCCGTGAGCAGGGGGCCGAGCTCCCGTACCACGATCCAGACGAGGACCTTCCCGGTGAGCGAGGCGCTGCCGGCCCCCGCGAGGCTGATCATCTGGGTGATGATGAGAGACCCGACCAGGAGGAAGAGAACGAGGATGACCGGCAGTGCCTGGACGCCCGTGAAATAGACCTGTTTCAGATACACCCGGAGCACCGGCCGGAAGCCGTGGCGGACGACGGCCAGGGATTCGCGGAACGCGCGGAAGAGGAGCATGGACAACTCCCCCACGTAGAGGAGTCCCCGTGTCGCCTGCCGCCCCGCCGCAATGAGCATCCGCCCTCCGGGTTGCCGGTGGTGAATCCCCTCCCATCGAAACGTCGAATTCGACAATCGAGGGGAAACCCATGGGGGTTTTCGACAATTTCTCGACAGAAATCTGGCGCGCCTGGCACGACTCGAACGTGCGGCCAGCTGCTTAGAAGGCAGCTGCTCTATCCACCTGAGCTACAGGCGCGTGGGGCCAGTATAGCATCGC
>ERZ1292630.3055-Hain-H41-02um-R3-3055-length-15011-cov-6_pt1 | contig 15011 bp, 13 predicted proteins | sample MGYA00564408_ERZ1292630 | MGnify/ENA primary metagenome ERZ1292630 (study PRJEB36523, sample SAMEA6512641) | groundwater metagenome | collected 2019-01-08 | study: AquaDiva: Metagenomics assemblies of 32 groundwater samples | reverse complement strand
AACGACCACGCCCTTGTTGAGCCCGGCGTCGGAAAAAATCTTCTGCACCTGATAGGAGCGCTCGGTCGCGTTCTTGGTGTTTTGAATGGAGATGGCATGCGGGTACCCGTGCTTCAGCTTGATGTCCGCGCAATGCTTGGCCAGTTCGATATCGCGCGGCAGCATGCCGAAATTGGCGTCGGCGCAGAAAACAAATTCGACTTTGCGCCGCGCGAACCACTCGTACTCCTTGAACAAGCGGTCCATGTCCCAAGTGCTCACCTTCCCGGCGACGGCCGAGCCCCAGTCGCAGAAAGTGCATGAAAACGGGCAGCCCCGGTTGGTTTCCCACAAAGCGATCCACTTCTGGTCGGGATGAGCCGTCATCAGCGGATCGAAAACACCCGAGAGGTAGGGCGAGGGGATGACGGAAAGATCTCGAAGGCGTTCGGCCCGCGGCGAACTCTTCAAGAGTCCCTCCTTGGTCAGAGTGCTCATTGAGGGCACACCCGAGAGATCCTTCGACACCACGGCCTCAAGCAGGGAGGTGAAGACGTGTTCGCCTTCGCCGTGACAGGCGATATCGATGAATGGGTTGGCTCGAAGGAACGGCTCGACTCGATCCGGAACATGAGGACCGCCGAAAACGATCAATATTTCGGGCTTAAGGGCCTTGAGCCTTTGCGCGATCTTGATTGAAATCTGGTAGTTCCAGACGTAGCAGCTGAAACCCACGATGTCGGCTTCGGCGAGTTGATCGGCGGCTTCTTGGACGGGCAGACGGGTGTAGACCGGCGCGAGAAATCGGTATCGGCTCGGATTCTTGAGGTGCCGCAGAGCGTAAGCCTGCAGAAGACCCGTGGAGTAGGGAAAATAGTGTTGCTGGGAAAAACTGCTGTTGATTTGGACGAGCCCGACTCGAATGACTTCGCGGGAGCCGATCGCATCCTGCCAAGAACCTCGCATGGGTGGGTATGACATCATTTTTTAAACGTTGAAGGACGTTTTTTTAAGACGGACTCTATCAGGATTATCGAGGACCCATCGCACGGTTCTAGCGATTCCCTCGCTCAGACCGACGCGAGGCTCGAAGCCGAGCTCTTTGCGGGCCCTGCCGATATCGGCAACGCGAGAATGTTCCCCGGAGGGGCGGGAAGAGTCCCAAACCACCTTCGGACTTTTCCCCGTCGCCTTGAGCACGGCCTCTACGAGTTCGCGAATGGAATAGCCCTTGCCTGAGCCCAAGTTGACTGGAACGCCTCCGGCAAAGCGCTCCATGGCCAGCAAGGACCCCCGAGCGGCGTCGCGACTGTACAAAAAATCCCTGATCGCGCTTCCGTCTCCCCAAACGACGAGGGGATTTTCCCCGGAGAGGACGCGATGGATCAATGCCGGGATGACCAACGCGGTTTGGGGGTCGAAATTGTCGTGGGGGCCGTAGGTGTTGACCGGACGGACGACGGCGATTCGCTCCCAGCCATACTGCTCCCGATAGGCCTGAGCCTGCAGTTCGCCCATGCGCTTGGCCCAACCGGCGAACGCATCCGAAGGGTGCGGGGGCGCGTCCCAGGCTCGGTCCTCGATGAAAGTCGCCGCCGGAGCGTACACGCACACGCTGCTCGCGAACAGATACCGCTCGACCCCCGCCTTGCGGGACTCCTCCATCATATGGGTGTTCATCAGCAGCGGCTTAACGAAAAAATCCGCGGCACGCGTGCGTCCGACTCCCACCGAGCCTTTGACGCTGGCAAGATGGAAGACATAACGCATGCCTTTGACGACGCGAGCGCAAAAAGTTCCGCACGTCAGGTCGCCGCGCAGATACTGCACGACGGGCCGGGGGTCGACCGGCTCGTGAAAGCACGCGACGCGGACTTTCGCCCCGGCCTCGCTTAGCAAATCGACAAGCTCGCGGCCAATGACGCCGGTCCCCCCCGTCACGAGCACTTTTTCACCGGAAAACATGGGATTGTAATGGGTTCCTACGAAGGCTTAGTATAGCCTGTCCGCTCGTGTCCTACAAGATCGATGGTTTTTTTAAGCTCCCGCAGACTCCTTTCAAGACAGAGCGCCCCCGGCCGCGCGGCCGGGGGCGCTGATGAATCGACGCGGGAGTCGTTTACTTGAGCTTGGCTAGACGGGCCTCGAGCTCCTTGTAGTCGCGCTCCTTGGTGATGTCGCCTTCGACGTGCACCCAGGACACCAAACCGTCCTTGCCGATCAAGACGGTGGCCCGCTGCGACATATTTCCCCCGGGATGGAAAAGCCCGTACGCCTTGCACACCTTGCGGTGGATGTCGGACAGCAGGGTGTGCTTGATGCCCATCTTCTCCTTCCAAGCCTTATGAGACCAGACGGAGTCGACGGAGATGGCCGCGATCTCGGCGTATTGCGAGTAGCGGGAGAGGTCCTGCGAGAAGCACACGTTCTCCTTGGTGCAGGTCGGCGACCAGTCGAGAGGATAAAAGAACAGCGCGACGGGCTTCTTGCCGATGAAATTGGACAACGTCCAGTCTTTTTTTTCGCAATCCTGAAGCGTGAAGTCGGGCGCGGCGGCGGCGACGGGAATCGGCGAGGTCTCGGACGAGGGGGCGGCGATGGTCATGATGTCTCCTAGGCTTTGACGAGCTTGATTTCAAGCGGCTTGGCTGCGGCGTTGCGCAAACTGACGGCGGCCGCGACCTTTCGGGCGACGTCCCGCAACGCCTTGGCGGAAAGGCTGTCAGGGTGGGCGAGAACGATGGGCTTGCCGTCCTCGGAGGCAGTGCACACCTTGGGGTCGAGCGGGATGCCGCCGAGAAGGTCGATTCCGAAATTCTTCTTGAGCGTCGCCGCGCTGCCCTCGGAGAATATCTTGCTCTCCTTGGAGCAATGGGGACAAACGAATCCGGACATATTCTCGATAGCTCCCAGAATCGGCACGTTGAGCTTCTTGAACATCCCCACGGCCTTGCGCACGTCGGAGAGCGCGATGGATTGCGGCGTCGTGACGATCACCGCGCCGACAAGGGGAACGGTCTGACACAGCGTGAGCTGCACGTCGCCCGTGCCGGGGGGCAGATCCAAAACGAGGTAATCGAGCTCCCCCCATTTGACGTCTTTGAGGAACTGGGTGATCGCGCCGTGAAGCATCGGACCGCGCCAGATGACCGGGGCGTCGGGATCCATGAGAAAGCCCATCGACATCACCTTGACCCCGTAGTTCTGCGCGGGCTCGATTTTATCGTCCGGCCCGGCCACGGGCTTGTAGCCGCCCACGCCCATCATCTGCGGCTGGTTGGGGCCGTAGATGTCGGCGTCCATGAGCCCGACGCGGGCGCCCTCAAGAGCCAGCGCCACGGCCAAATTCGAGGCCACCGTGGACTTGCCCACGCCTCCCTTGCCCGCGGCCACCGCGATCAAGTTCTTGACGCCGGGAGGCAGGATGTTCTCCAGGCGCGCGTCTTTCTTGACGGAGGCGGTCATGTTGATCTTGACCGTCTTGACTCCGGCGACCTTTTTAACGGCCTCCTCGGCTTCGAGCTGCATCATGCCCTTGAGCGGACAGGCGGGGGTGGTGAGCACGTAATCGAAGCTCACCGCCCCCCCCTCCACGACGAGATTTTGCACCATCCCGAGCGTCACGATGTCCTTATGAAGCTCCGGCTCGATGCAGGACGATAACGCCTTCAAAACCTCGTCTTGACTGGGCATAAAACTCCTTACATGAGAAACAGCATTTCGCGGTACTTCGGAAGCGGCCATGAAGAGGCCGGCAGCAGAAGCTCGAGAGCGTCGATTTCGACTCGGATCTTGTCGAAATACGGCTTGACCTTGTCGCAGTAGGCGAAGGCCCGTTCATCGGCATCAGCCACGGCCTCGGCCTTGGCCAAAGCCTGCGTCAGCTCGGCGGCCGCGGCGAGCGCGCGCTCGACCGTCTCGCTGACGCGGCGCAGCAGCGTCATTTGAGCGGGCGCGTCGACGCCGTTGGTCGAGAGAGAGGCCAAGGTCTTCGACAGCTCGTTCTGGTAGCCGATCGTCGCCGGCACGAACAAGGTGTTCGTCATTTCAAGGACAAGCTTGGCTTCGATGTCGATGTCCTTGGCGTACTTCTCCATGAGGATGTGGTAGCGCGACTCAGTCTCTTCCTCGGTGAGGACGCCGAGCTTGGCGAACAAGGCCTCGGACCTCTTGAGCGCGAAGCCCTTGAGGGCGGCCGGGGTGGTTTTCTCGTTGGGCAGGCCGCGCTTCTTGGCCTCGACGACCCACTCCTCGGAGTAGTTGTTGCCCTCGAAGCAGACGGCCTTGGACTGCGCGTAGTACTCCCGCAGAACGCCCAAAACGGCCTCCTTAAATGTCTTGCCTTTCTTGAGCGCCGCGTCGATGTCTTTTTTGGCGGCGATCAGCTGGCCGGCGACGATCGTATTGAGGGTGGACACGGGAATCGCGTTGTTGGCCGAGGCGCCCACCGCGCGAAACTCGAACTTATTGCCGGTGAAGGCGAACGGCGACGTTCGATTGCGGTCGGTGTTGTCCTTGAGCACGGCGGGAATCTGGTCGATTCCCAACGAGATCCACTCCGAAGCCGTGCCCTTCGTGGTCACGCCCTTTTCCATGTCGTTGAGGACCTGGGTCAGCTGGGCTCCCAGGAAGATGGACATGATCGCCGGAGGCGCCTCGTTGGCTCCCAGACGATGATCGTTGCCGGAAGAGGCGATCGCCGCGCGCAGCAGCAGGCCGTGCTGGTGCACCGCCTTGATAATTGAGACCAGGAATATCAGAAACTGGAGATTTTCCTGGGGCGTGGCGCCAGGAGACAACAGGTTCTTGCCCGTATCGGTGCCCAACGACCAGTTGTTGTGCTTGCCCGAGCCGTTGACGCCCGCGAAAGGCTTTTCATACGTCAGCGCCGCCAGGCCGTGGCGGGCGGCGACGCGCTTCATCACGTCCATGACGAGCTGGTTGTGGTCGACGGCGACGTTCGCCTCCTCGAAAACCGGCGCGCATTCGAACTGATGGGGAGCGACCTCGTTGTGGCGGGTTTTCAGGGGGATGCCGAGCTTGAAGCACTCGCCTTCGAAGTCGGTCATGAACGTCAGGACTCGGTCCTTGATCGCGCCGAAATAATGGTCCTCGAGCTGCTGGCCCTTGGGGCTGGCGGCGCCAAACAACGTCCGGCCGGCGAGCAGCAGATCCGGCCGGGCGTCGAAGTACTCCTTATCGATCAGGAAGTACTCCTGCTCGGCCCCGAGAGTGGAGAAGACCTTCTTGGCGTCGCTCTTGAAATACGACAGAATTCCCAGAGACGCGTTATTGAGCGCCGAGATGGAGCGCAGCAGGGGAGTCTTCGTGTCCAGGGCGTGCCCGGTGTAGGACACGAAGCACGTCGGGATGCACAGAGTCGAGCCTCCAGCGCCCTCCAAAATAAAGGCCGGAGACGTCGGGTCCCACGTCGTGTAGCCGCGCGCCTCGAACGTCACCCGCAGACCACCCGAGGGGAAGGATGAGGCGTCCGGCTCGGCCTGGGCCAGCATTTGGCCGGTGAACGTCTCGATGACCTTGCCCGGGGAGACGGGATCGATGAACGCGTCATGCTTCTCGGCGGTCGCTCCGGTCAGCGGCTGGAACCAGTGGCAATAGTGGGTCGCGCCTTTCTGAATCGCCCAAGTTTTCATGGCGGAGGCGACCGCGTTGGCGCTGTCAAGATCGAGGCTCACCGACTTGGAAGCGGCCTCTTGAACCTTGCGGAATGTTTCCTTTGGAAGGAGAATCTTCATGGTCTCCGGTCCAAACACGTTGCACCCATAGTAATCGGACACTTTGGGGTGAGCGCTCGCGCGCGAGGACGTCTTGGTCGTCTTGGTTGGCATCGAAGCAATGGCTCCGTGGCGGCTGTGGGTCATCTTCCCTCCAGTCGTGAATGTTGCGGCCTCTGACGGAGACTTCCCCGGGCGACTTCTATCGCCGCCGTGGGGACTTCCTCCGCAGCTTTTGATTTTATAACTCTTGCCGCAGTGAAGTCCAGGGAGCTCCGAGGAGGTTGAAAAAATCCTTGACGCGAGGTCGACATTCGCTTATACTATCAAAATACGACTGTTTTAGTCAGGATGGGAGACAATGCTGACACTGACCCCCGACGCCGTCAAGAAAATAAACGAATTCCTCACCATCGAAGAGTCCAACCGAGGCAAGTCGCTGCGTTTGAGCGTGGCGGCCTCCGGCTGCGCCGGCTACGAGTATCGCATCGGTTTCGACGACAAGAAAACCTCGGACAAGATCCTGCCCCAATCCGGCTTCGACGTGGTCGTCGACGACGAAAGCCTGAAATTCATCGCGGACGCCACCATCGACTATGCCGAAGATGAAACAAGCTCCGGCTTCCGCATTCAAAATCCCCTGGAAAAAGGGTCGTGCGGCTGCGGCAAGTCCAAGCAGTTTTAAGCCATGGTCACGCTGACCGAGCGCGCCGCCAAGAAGATTCAAGCCCTGGCCGCTAAGAAGGGCCTGCCGCCGGTCCTGCGCGTCAAAGTCAAAGCCGGCGGCTGCTCGGGCTTGAGCTACGAGTTCGTCCTTGGAGACGCTCTCGCCCAGAACGACATCGTCTTCGAAGCCCATGGCGCCAAAACGGCGGTCGACCCCAAAGCCGATTTCTTCATCGGCGGCTCCCAAGTCGACTACGAGGAAACCCTGATGAAGTCCGGCTTCCTCGTCGCCAACCCGCAAGCCGCCTCGACTTGCTCCTGCGGCAAGTCGTTCTCCACTTAAAGGCGCGACGCGTTCGGCTTGCGCGAACACCGTCCCACGGAATGCGGACATAGGCCCTCGGACCTAGAACGGAGCTAGTCCGATTGCTTCATTTTTCTACCCTAAATACCCCTGCCCCCCGCAGCGCTGTTCGATACACTGAGAAGCGACGATGACCTCATCGTCAGGAATCTCTATGAAATCACTTATCATCGCAGGTTTTACGGCCTTATCGCTGTCGACAAGAGCGGGCGCCTCGCCTCAAAGCGAGCACTCGCTCATGATTGACCCCTGTTCCTTCGCCAAGTCGGTGGACGGAAGCGCGACCTCGGGCCAATGCGCCAAAGAGCCGGTTGACGCGAGAGGGCCTCAGGGCCGCGGGCGCGTGATGCCTGTCGGCGAAGAGAAGCGACCCGACAGGGGAATGCGGGATCAGCGTTCCATCGACAGTCTTAACGGAAATCCATCCGACGCGCAGGGCCCGGATAGGACCAATGGTCTAGGACGGAACATCGTAAGCTTTTTCGAAATAGCGCTTCCCATACCGCTCGTTCTCTTTGGAGGCGCTCTGACAGCTCCCGGGTGGGTGCCTCTCTCACTGCTTGGGGCAGCCGGGGTGGTCACGGTCGACGGCCTGGCGCACGCATTCACTGGAAAAGGCCTGGTTGAGAGGCTGTTCTAGAGCGACAGGCACTGACGCCGCGCCGGCGGTCTTACTTGACGGGGATGCCGGGCACCACGACGTCGCTCACGTTGGTCTTGGGCACGCGCGCAGTCGGCTCCCGCCCCGGCTGTCCGCGTCCGATTTGAATCAGCTTGATCTGAGCCAAATCCTCCGGAAGCATGCCGTCCTCAAGGCCCTTGGCGTAGCCGTCCAGCGTCGGCGACTGAACCTCGATCTTGAAGGACTTGTCGTTTTCCTCGAGCGGAACCATGATTTCCCAGCCGAACGTATTGCCCATCACGGCCTGGGCGAGACCTTCCCAGTTGCCCTCGGCCAAGCTCTTGGCTTTCCAGAAGGCCTTGACCGCCGCGGCGTCAAAACCCTGCTCGGCGAAAAATTTCGTGTAGAAATTCTTCGTCAGGAGAATCGACTTCTTCATGGTCGACTCGTAGACGGGCAAGGACAGCTTGATGCGGCTTTGGTTGGGAACGCTCAGCAGACGCGAGTAAAGTTCCTGGCGCTCTTTCATCGCGGTGGAAAGCGTCTCCAGGCTGTTCTTCTCCTTGGAGCCGATAGTCCGGAACGCCGGAGCGTCATTGGAATAGCGCCCATCCACGCCGCTGACCGCCCCGAAGGCCGCCAGGGTTTCCTCGTAAACCTTGCGCGGAACGCGGATGAGGCCTTGGGCGTTGTCGCCGTACAAAGCCACCGCGTCCGCCTCCAAGGCCGCCTGGTGCGCCACGAGCAACAGCTCCGGAGACACCTGGAAGAAGTGCTCGGACGTGAGCCCTGGCCCCGCGATGCGGCGCACGATCATCTTCTCGTCGCGGGCCGGAACGCGGCCGCGCCAGGAAATGACGCCGCGCATGGCGTAATCCCAGGCCTGGCGAAGTCCGGTGCGCGCCGCGCCAAACACCGTATCACCCACAGCAGAGATCAACGACCAAGCGGCGGCGCCCACTCCGGCGATCGCCTTGACCACGCCTGTGACGCCCGAGAAGACATGAACGACGGCGGGAAGGACCCGCGCCGTGTATTTCATCAGGCCTCGGCGGCGGTTGTAGGTCGTCCCCTCGCTGTCGTAGATCACGGCGTTAAGCGCCCACCACAGCAAGCCGGTAATCGGCGCCCACAGCCATGCCGTCACCGCCAGGGTCACGCTGAGCGCTGTGTTGAGCGCGGTCAAGATCGGTTGTCCGATCCCCGTCACCACCGGGGCGATAAAGCCCAGCCCCAAGTCGACGGGAAAGAAAAGGAGGAAGCGGTGAAATCCCTGCCCGAGCAGACCATAGTCGCCCTTCTTGTAGAATTCCTCGAGCGCTTTCCGGCGCTGGGCGTAGAACCCCCTGATGCGCGAGCGCAGGGTGTTGAACGTCGCAGCGGTGTAAATGAGCTGGCCGGTTTTCTGGTCGACCGTCCTCTCATACTGGTAGGGTTCGGACCTCACCAGGGCCTGAAATCCCAGGGGGCCCACCACAAGATTCTGGAGGATAAGGGCATGCATCGCATTGCTCGTCCACACCCAGAAGCGCACGCCTAAGTTCTTCAGGCGCCAGCCCGTTTGCATCGTCACCTGAGTCAGCTCGTGGCGATGGAGAACGTAATGCGTCTGTTCACCCTCTCTCTCGACTTTTTCGATCTTCCAGTTCTTGGGATTCCAAATGTAGCGGGAGTGCGAAAACACGTCATTGGGCGAACGCTCCGACTCGAGCTTGGCGCTCAGGACCCGGCCTTGACCCGAACCAAAGGCGAGGCCATGCTCGGCGATGGCGGCTTCCTGCGCCAGACCGGCTGCCGTGAGCAGTTCCGGAATCGCCTGGCGGAATTTTTCCTCGGCGGCCACCCGATAATTCTGCGAAGCCACGGCGACCTGTTCGTTCAACCACTTGGAAATCTTGGATTTGATCGGGTGCGCCGCGATCAGCTCCTTTTGCCTGTCGGCGGCATGGGCATTCACTCGGCGCTCGATGTCCGCCTGTCCCGCGCGCACGGCGAGAACCGCCTTGCCGTGATCGGTGAACAACTGGCCGAGCCCGGGCTTGATGGCCTCCAAAGCCGCATCCTTGCTCAACGCGGTGAAAAACGCGGCGTTGTAACGCTCAACCATCCGATCGACCACGGCTTGAGCGAATTGGTCCGCCGGTGTGCCCTCCTTCTTGAGTTCGGCTTCCACCTGGGCCCGGACCGCGTCAACGTTCTTCTCCCACGCGGCGTCAAAGGCGTTGACCGCCGCCGTGACCTTGGGGGCCGCGGCCTCCATCAACTTGTCATCGTAAAGGCTGAGATCTATAGTAGGGAAACCTTGCGCCCAATTCTTAAGGCTGGCCACGCGCGCCCTCTCGACTTCCAGGGCGATCATCGCGGGGGTGTTCGCGGGATGATCCTCGGTCAAGCCCCAGGCAAGGCCGACGAGCCCGTTCACAGCGCGGCTGAGATCCATGAGGCCGCCAAGGAGGCTGAGCGGCTGATCATGCCAAATCCTGTCGGGAACGTCGACGATCACGCTCTCGAGAGCGGACGCGTTATGCGAACGGAATGTGTCGAGAATGGCCTTCTGGCCCTTCTGGAGCACCTGCCCGAGCTGCCACACATGAGACAGCCCGGGATATTCGACGCTCGGAACGGAGAAGGTCGCGGTCTCTTGGATCTGTCCCTTCTGGGCGTCGGTCAAGCGCGGACCTTTGCCATCGTCGCTGGTTCCGATGCGGCGGACCTCGTCGGAAGTCGGCGCCTTGAACAAATCCTCGACTTTGATGATTTGGTCGGCACCCTTGAACACCGTGCCCGGAAGCTGCACCGGGAACTTCGACCAGGTGAACAGGCGTTTGCCCATGACCTCGGCATAACCAGCCGCGTCGACCCGCTGCTCGTCCGACAGCTTATCGTTGGGGATCGAGATCTCGACGGGGGTTCTCTCAAGTCCGGTGCCGTCGAAGAGGACGCGCCCGGTCTCGGCGGGGGGCTGATCCTCAGGCTTCGCGGCGGCCGCCAAGGCGGAAACGACCGGCGTCTGTGAAACAGCCGCGGCGGGAATAGCCCTTTGCGCCTGAACGGCGGCGACGGGAACGACCCCGACCGAGGTCCCCGGAAGGCCGACAAGCGCGGCCGCGGGAACTTTGAGGGCGGACGCTGGAACGAGAGAAAAATTTCCGGCCGACAAAACGACCGGCTGAGGGCGCGCCGCGGTCAGGACTTGGGCGCACGCTATATAGGGATGCAGACCGGGGGCCAAGATCGAGAGAGTCAGGGCCAGTGCCAGGGACAGGGCTTTGCGGATCGTTTTCATGTCATCTCCGGAGGCGTCGAGTTCCGCCCGGACGTCAGGCGCGGCGGCATTCTAGGAAAGACGCCGGACTCCGACATGAGGCTTTCGGACCAGAAACGCGGCTGGCATTGGACCCTCGCCGCGTAGGACTTTTGGAACTACAACCGGTACAGCATCCAGTACACGATCACGCCCGTGGCCGACACGTACAGCCACGACGGGAAGGTCCAGCGCGCCCAACGGCGGTGGTCCTCGTAGCGCCCCCGGACCGCCAGGAACAGGGTCCTGGCGATCAGCGGCAGGATCGCCGCCGCCAACAGCGTGTGGGTCAGAAGGATCGAAAAATAAACCGCGCGGATCGCGCCCCGACCCTGAAAACGCACCGAGCCGACGCGCGCATGATAATAGAGGTAGGAACCCAGAAAGAACGTCGAGCACAGAAGCGCGCACAGCATCGCCGCGAGATGGGCCTCGCGCCTGCCGGAACGAATGAGCATCCATCCGATGACCAGCAGAATCGCCGATGCGGCGTTGAGCGACGCGTTGAGCGTCGGGAGCCCGGATAACGGCAAAAGACTACATCTCCTCGACTTCGACGTCGGCGTGCTTGCCCGACGAGGGCGCGGGAGACGTGTTGAAGCAGGGCTTGTGCCTGGCGATAAAGGCGCCGGCGATGTCCTTGAGCTCGTCGACCTCGTCGATGTCGGCCGCGGCGACGTAGTCGAAATAAATATCCGGAGAAACGGAAAACAGCTCTTTGGCCGTGGGGGCCGCGGAATTATCCATATGCGCGGACAGGCAATCGTGCACCGAACCGGTCACCGTCACGCCCACGAACAAAACCCGGGGATTCTTCTGCGCGTCGAACGTCACGAACTCATAGACTCCGGGCTTGTGCGGCGCATGAGAGGGCAGGGCGTCCGGCTTGAATCGAAAGCACTTCTCGGACATGGCGATGCGGAACTTGCGTGCGGGCATGGCCGGCCTCCTAGGGCTTCTGCGGCGTGCGCCAGAGCGCGCGGCCGACGAAGAACGGGCCGAGGTTGGCGATGTACTGAGAGGTCTGAACGGTCGGGCGCATCGTTTCCACGAGCGCCGAGAGCGGATGAAGCTCCTTGCCCACGAGGCCGATGACGAAGTCGTTGTCGTTCTTGTCGAGGCCGTGGCAGGCCAGGCGCACGTCGTTGGCCAACCCGGCGTCGCCGAATTGGCGGCCGATGTTTCCGTGCTCCTTGAGGATCTGCTGCTGTTCCGGCCGAGGCAAGCGCGAGAACGCCCCCGTCCGGCGCAAGGGATACCAGATCGCCCACGGCGCGGCCGGGTCGCACGTCACGCGCCGCGGCCGGTGCAGCAGCCAGTCCTCCAGCCTCGGCTCGTAGCCGAGGGAGTACGTTCGGCCCAGCATCGAAAACTCGGGCTTTAAGCGGAGTTCGCAAAACGGACCGCTGTTGAGGTCTCGCCGGACCGAAGTGAGCAGCTGCGCGGGGTCCTCGGTCATCGCCAAAACCGCGACGCCCATGGGGTCGCCGGCTTCCTCATAGATCACGTAATCGACCCCCGCGTAAGAGCCCAGGCCGCCGGCGATCTTATGCGCGTCGCGGCAGCCGGTGAACGCCGTCAACTGCATGAACAAGCGGCGATCCGAAACCTGCGGCTGGCCGTCCTTGGGGCCGCCTTTCTCGCGCAAGTCGAGCGCGGCGCCCTCGGTCGGAACGTGAACGGCGGCGGGGTGAGGGGGCTGCGTCATCTCAGCTCAGCAGGCGATCGATCTGGCCGATGATCTCGCCCAGCGAAAAAGGTTTGCACAGCAGGCAGTCGGCATTCTCCTCGAGAAACTTAAGGTGGGAGGCGGCCAGCTTCTTGCCGGAGATCGCCACGATTTTCATCTCTTTGGTCGCCGGATTCGCCTTGAGAATCCGGCACACCTCAAAGCCGTCCATTCCCGGCATGAGAAGATCCAAAACCAACAAATCCGGCTGCTTTTTGCCGACGATCACAAGAGCGTCCACGGGGTTGTTGGCGATCTGAACCGCGTAGCGATCCTTATGCTTGGAAAATCCCCTTTCCAGCCAGCGCGTCACCACCCGCTCGTCGTCGAGAATCAAGATCCGCTTATGCGTGTCTTCGATGTCGGCCGGAATCGGCATCTCGTACTTTTTCATGAACAGCTTCAATTCCGAAAGCGGGATGCGCCGGTGACCGCCGGGCGTGACACGGGCGCCCAGTTTGCCTTTGTTGGCCCAATTGATCACGGTCGTGTGGAATACGCCGCAAAGCCTCGCCACCTGAAAAGTGGTGAAAACCCTCTCCCCAAATTCTCCTTTTGACATCCCTTGATTCTATTATTTTTTTCCGCCGGATGCCAGAGCCCATCCCAATGGACAAGGAGGCTCGCCCGAACGGGCTTGGGGCGGAATCAAAAAAATAGTAGTATCCAAACCGTAGCGGCAATTCGGTGCGATACCCAAGTGGTCCAAGGGGACGGTCTGCAAAACCGTTATTCGCGGGTTCGAATCCCGCTCGCACCTCCGATTTAGACCCTCTCCGTCGGAGGGACAGTGAGAGGCAATTGCGTGCGTTCGCGCCCAATTGCCTCTTATTGTTCCAAAGGCCGCACCCGGTCATCGCCCCCAGTTCAACCAGACCCCAAGAACGGACCTGACGAGCGGCGTCAGGCGCGTGCGATTGTAGGCGTCGCCGACTTTGCGCACGGCCTCGGCCTGCGTCGGATAGGGGTGGATCGTCGCCCCGATTCCTGAGAGCCCGACGCCATTGTTCATCGCCACCGAGATTTCGCTGATCAAGTCGCCCGCATGTGAGGCGACGATCGTCGCGCCCAGGATCCTATCCGTACCGTCTTCAAGAAGTATTTTCACGAACCCCTCGGTCTCGCCGTCTAGGATCGCCCGGTCCACCTCCTCGAGCTTTTGTACGAAGGTTTTAATCTTGAGGCCTTTGGCCAGCGCCTCCTTCTCATAAAGCCCCACGTGGGCGATCTCGGGATCCGTGTAGGTGCACCAGGGTATCGTCAACGCGCTGACCCGCTTACGGCCCATGAACAAAGCGTTTTGAATGACGATGCGCGCCGAGAAGTCGGCCGTGTGCGTGAACTTGGGGGCCAGGCAGATGTCGCCCGCGGCGTAGATCCTCGGATTGGTGGTGCGCAGGTGGTCGTCAACTTTGACGCCGGAGGTGTCGTATGCCACGCCGACTGTGTCCAGATCGAGGCCCTCGATGTTGGGCGCGCGCCCGACCCCGACGAGGATCGCGTCGAATTCCCTCGTACCGGACGGCCCATGCTTGCTCTTGAAGCGCACCGTGCTCACGGCTCCGGTGCGCTCGACGCGCTCGATGTCGACGCAGCAGAGGAAGTCGACCGTGTCGCGCTCGAGCGACTTACGCACGATCTCGGCCGCGTCAGGGTCCTCCTTCGTCAGAAGGCCATGCAGGGCCTCGAACACGGTCACCTGCGAGCCGAAGCGGGCGAAGGACTGGGCCATCTCCACGCCGATGGGGCCGGCGCCGATGACGAGCAGACGCTTGGGCAATTCGGTCAAAGAGAAGACCGTCTCGTTGGTCAGCGCCCCAGACTCCTTAAGACCCGCAATGGGCAAGGTCACGGCGCGGGCTCCCGTGGCGATCACGGCCTTGGCAAAGCGCAAGGTCTTCCCCCCGACCTCGACGGCATCCGAGGCGGTGAATCGGCCCTGGCCGATAAACACGTCTACCCCCAATGCCTTGAAGCGCGCCGCCGAGTCGTTTCCGCTGATTTGCGCGCGCAGGCGGCGCAGGCGCTCCATCACGGCCGGGAAATCCACGGCGACCCCGTCCGGCACCTTGACGCCAAACCCCCCCGCGCCCCGCACCTGCGCAACGGCGCGCGCGGCCCGAATCAGCGCCTTTGACGGCACGCAACCCACGTTGAGGCAATCCCCGCCCATCAGGTGCCGCTCAATGAGGGCCACCTTGGCGCCCAAGCCCGCCGCGCCGACGGCGGTGACAAGACCGGCGGTTCCAGCGCCGATGACGACGAGGTTATATCGGGGCGCGGGCTCGGGGTTGACCCACTCCGGGGGATGGACATTGGAGAGCAGCTTGCGATTGTGCTCATCCATGGGCGAGATCAATTCGTTAGGCATTCCATTCCCCTTTTGGCTCCGACGGAACCTTGCCCGCAAGCGCGCGCCGAGCGGTCCGGCCGATCAACCATGCCGCGACTGCGGTCGCGGCCAGGCCCGCGGCATACAACGCCCACTCGGCGGGCGTACGCGCGCGCCCTCCCCGCGCCGCCTCCCCTGCCGCGGCGCCAAGATAAACGTAGAGAAGGGTCCCCGGCATCATCCCGATCCAAGAAGCCAGAAGATACTCGCCCAATCCCAC
>ERZ1292630.2161-Hain-H41-02um-R3-2161-length-18507-cov-7_pt1 | contig 15014 bp, 6 predicted proteins | sample MGYA00564408_ERZ1292630 | MGnify/ENA primary metagenome ERZ1292630 (study PRJEB36523, sample SAMEA6512641) | groundwater metagenome | collected 2019-01-08 | study: AquaDiva: Metagenomics assemblies of 32 groundwater samples | reverse complement strand
CCCCCCCCCCCCCCCCCCCCCCCCCCCCCCCCCCCCAAAGGTACACCACATCTCAGAACTGAAACAGGAAAGATGAAATTGCAGACAGGGAAAGGGACATCCGACCGACGACGTCAGCCTTTACCACGACACCGTGTCGTCACGGCGGTCTCTCCGCGTGCCACTGGCGTGGCCGGTGGGTGCCGTCGCCACGCGTTGCGCCGCGAGCTCCTGCTCCTCCGTCAGTCGCCGTCGATGAAGGTCCAGCAACATTTTCTCCTTCGCGAGCACCGCTTCGGTGTCCAACAGGTCGACCCGCGGCACGTACCGGCTGGCCTCGTGGTCCTCCTTGGAGGGCATGTCCTCGATGATGCCGAACTTGGGTCCATCTCGGTGCCACTCGCCGCGGTAGATCTGTTTCTTGGACTCGTAGTACCACACGCCCTTCCCTTCTCGCATCCCATTCTCCCAGTGTCCCTCGAACCAGTCTCCGTTTTTGCGGTGCAGCGTCGCCCAGCCGTCCACCACGTCGTTGCGGAATTGACCTTCGACGCGGTCGCCGTTCGCTAGAAACAGCTTTCCAATCGCAGACCGTTGGTCGTGTTCGAAAAAGCCGTCGTACATGTCGCCGTTAGGGTACCACGCGGAGCCGCGGCCGTGACGTTGGTCCTCCTGCCACGTGCCGCGGTAAACTCGCGTCCACTGTGACTTCTGGTCCGGCCGTACCCAAAGCGTTCCTTCGCCGTGGCGTAGGCCGGCGCGGAAGTAACCTTCGTACTTCGCGGTGCCAGTTTCATGCGTGCCGAACCCCTCTTTGCAGCCGTGGGCCCACTGGCCCTTGTAAGTGTGTTTCTTGCTCTTCGACCCGGCTGGGATGTAGACCGTGGCTCGGTCTCCGTGCATCTTTCCCTTCAGAACGCCTTGCTTCCAGCGCTGCAAGTGGCTCGGAATGTGCGCTGGGGGAATCGGCGCCACACGCGGAGCGCTCGCCGCCCGTTCGCGGGCTTCATCCTCCTTGCGCTTCCGCGGCGACTTCGCTGCCAACGTCGCCTCGGCGGTGTGCGACGCGTCGCCAAGGCGGCGGCGGATGTCCTCGACTTTCTCCTCCAGCTCGGTGAGCGGATGGCCTGGAGCAACCTCGGCGACCGGAACATTGGCTTCAGCTACGGCCAGTTGCCGCTTCAAGTGCCCAAACTCGGTGATGTTCTGACGCCGACGGAGGAGCGAAATGAGCTGTTGTGCGTTCTGAAGATTTTCTAACGTGTCCGTCGTGTCGTGGTAGTCTAACGCGCAGACCGTGCCGATCATGAAGCTCGCTTCGAGGCCGCACAGCGCATGGGCGAGCACCTGCGTGAACTTGGTTTCGTGGAAAAAAGACTCCGACCGCTCCATGACCTCGCGCACCTGATCCTCGGTGGGTTGGTCCAGCGCCTGTAAGGCACGCCGCCGGAAGTCAACGGAGTGGAGGATCGAGGATAACAACAGCGAAATGGACTTGTTGATAGCACTGCCCTGCTTGAGCACGTCGCCGCGGGCGCCCTTCTGTCCCACGCGGTCGGCTCCCTTCAGGTGAGCAAACGTGAGTCGGCACCACGTACGGACTTCGGGCGACGCTCGATCGACGCTCGTCACGAAGAGGCGAACGAAGCCGTGCCAGCGCGCGTTGCGGCGCTCCGCCTCCTGAATGCGGCGGATGTTGCCCTGCATGATAAACTCGTCGAGTTCGTCCCAAGACGCGATATCGATGACGTTCAATCCAGCGACCATGATGCCGCCGTACTCCATGTCCTTTTGGAGAGAGAACTTCGGCGCGGGAATCGCCCCTGTTTGGATGGCGGTCGCGTCCGTAGAGCCAAGCGCGTCGACGATGTGGTCACCGTTCATCTCCCAATACGCCAACTTGACCTCGTAGCTGCGACCCGCGTCGGCACTCATGCGCTGAAACAGCTCCTTGGTTGCCAGCTGAATCAGCCCCGGCTCCTGATCGCTGCCAAATAACGTGTGGGTCTTTCCCGTGGCCGAAGGGCCGAAGCTGACGCAGCTGGCGCTGTAGCCATTCATCATCAGCTCGACCATCTCCGCGCCGATAGTTTGGAAGACGTCAATCTGGGTCGCCTCTTCGGGGAAGAAGTAGTCGTAGTTGTACACGAGGCCCTCCTTGGAGTCCGGGTAGAACGCAATGAGCCTGTCGTCGTCGGTGCGTAGAACAACCTGAGTCGCGGCCTTCTCGGCTTCCGATAGCGGTCGTTCGCGCACGGCAATTTTAAGATGGTCGAAGGCTTCGGCAATCGGGGCCTCTGGCTGCCGGGCCCCTGGTGGGAGCTGGCCGCTCGAGGATGCAGCCGTTGCTGCCATGTTTTTTCACAATGGCGAAAACTAGTTTCTCAGATGGACGCTTTGAAAGAGAGAGGGGCAAAGAAAGAGAAAGATCAGAGCATTGCAGGCCGTGGCGTTGGTGAACATCACAGGGACCGTGGGGGAGAAGTCACCCTCTAGCAGCAGGAGGAGCGGAGAAAGGGGGCGGAAGGAAGGAAGCATGGAGGGGCCCGCCGGAAGGGGCCCGCCTCGTCCCTTTGTCGTCGTAACGACTGAAAACTCTCTAAGACTTGATTCGCGCCACCTCCCACACATCATCATCACCTTCCAGCACCACGACGGGTCGCCCCACCGCCCTTCGCTGTGTGTGCCGATAACAAACCAAAAATATTGAAGTAAACGTACAACGAAAAGCGACCGTTGTTGAGTGGCCCCTCGCCCACGACGTGCCGTGCGTCTCTAATTGTCGAAGTACGTTTCACGGGGGGCCGGAGGGGGCACTGCCGCGGTCGGCGGCGCCACGCCCGTGATTGCCGGCGCCGGTTGAATAACGTACTCCGTGACGTAAGCCGCGACGACGGTGAAGATCAGGACGCCAATCACGCCGAAAAATACCCACACGCCGTAGAGTGCGTTGTTGCCATTGACCGACGAGCCCGTTTGCGTGATGGTGCTCGTGTCGCCAATGCTACTCTGGAACGACGCGCCGGCCATCGCGAGGCCGAGTTGGCTGGACTTTACCGTTGCGGACTGGAAGAAGGCATGCGCCGAGGTGACGCAGGTCGGGTTCGTCGACGACAAGGAGTCGGAGCAGATGGCGGACATCTGCGAGTGCTCCCCAGTGGCAACGACGCCCCAAACCGAGCTCGTGGATGAGAAGGGGCAGCGTGACACGGCCCCCGTCGTGAGCGCGAAGCTGCAAACTTGCGCGCCATCGAAAAACATGATGCCGAGGCCTTGCGACACCTGCGCCGTGTTCGCGGTCGTGAGGCCCAGCACGGAGATCGTGGTGGACTTCATGCGAGAGCCGATCGACCGGAACGAACTCGTAGTTGCCGTTCGGGGGTCGAAGAAGAGCGCCCTCATTAACTTCGACACGTCGCCGGTGGTGCTATAAGCCATGGACTGTGCGAAGTAAGCCGGATGGGTAGTGATGCGGGTCATCTCGACGCCGGCGGAGGACTGATCCTGCATCACCGCGTCGTTGAAGAGCGGCACGTTGCTCTGATACGCCAGCTGTGGCAGCGACCCGTCGGGCATGCGGACAAACGTGCTGGTCATGCCGAGGGGTGAGATGATCTTCTCGTGCACGTAGGAGAGGAAGGTCTTCTGCGTCGTGGAGACGACGGTTGGCGTGGCGATGACCACTTGCTCTCCGATGAACGTCAGAAGTGCGATGTTGGCCTTCGAGTACTGATAGCTCGCGGACGTGCCGGGGGACTTGGCGGTGAAGATGTCGGTCGCGATCGTGAACGCACCCTGGCTGCTCTGTAGGAAGTAGGCCTCCGCAAACGATCGAATGTCGAGTACAGGGTCCGGAGAAGTCTTGGCAAAGGTGGCAAACTTCCCGTCTGTGATCGTCGATGTGTGCGTGAGCAAGTGCCGGAGAGTCAAGGGTGTCGACGGGTAAGCCGGATTGAAAAAAGCAATGCCGCGCGGCAAATACTGCGTCGGGATCGCGGAGTCCAACGCGGGCAGCAAGTTCGCGTCGATCATCAGCATAACGGCCGTGGTCACGAGCAGCTCGCTGAGGTGGTTCATTCTAACCGGGGTGGTGCTCTCAAATGGCACCGACAGCGACGAGCCGCCCGCCCCCACGCTGTCGTAGTTGGCCACCGTCCGCAATGCGTCCTGCGTCACCACGGACGTCGCGAGGAGGGTGGAGTCACCCCGCTGCTGAAAGGCAAAGGCTTTTTTAATCGCGGCTGTCGCCGTGCTGGACGCGGACGATGGCCCGCTGACCGGTGCGGCGGTGGACTGAGCCGTGGCTGGCATCGGCATGAGCGTCAACGCAGCTATCGTCGCCACCAGCGCGACGAAGACAGCGACGCGGTGAAAGGACATGGCGAGCGGCGGATGGCAAAGGAGGGAGGGAGGGGGGAAACGCGAACAGCAATACCCGAAAATACTGTTCGGAGGGCTCCACATGGATGAAAACACACACGGCTGATGTTTGGCATCGTTTCCGCAGGCGGCACGCAGGGGGTGGTGGAAAGGAATCGGGGAGGGGATGACCGTCAGATGGAATCCGGAACAGTGCAGACTTTAAATATGTAGTCGGCGACGGACGTAGGCGGCATGATGCCCTCCTCGGTGAACACCTGGGTCACGTACCCGGGAGGCACAAGCTCCACGGGACTGAACAAGCCGCTGTTGGCACTCGCGTCGTCGGCCACGGGCGGCGCTTCAGCGTAATCCGACAAGCTTTCCAGGCTCTGGGGCGCTGCGTGGAGCAGACTTGTGAAGTCCTGATTGCAACGCAGATCCTTCGTGGTCAACGGAAACATGCGCGCGAACTTGTACGTCGGGGCGACCACGTAGAACGGCAAACGCATGGCTTGCGCGAGGAGGGCTATTTGGTACGTGCCCGTATAGTGCACGATGCCGCCGTGCTCCGTGATGGCGTTGGCTCCCACGAGCACGAAGTCCATGTCACTCATGACTTGGGCCACCGCGCAATCGGGCACCGTCGTGAGGGACCTGCGCAGCACCGCTTCGAAGGTCGGGTCATCGCGCAGACGTTGCCGTATTCTATCGCATTGCCGCACGTTGGTCAGCAAGCGCGACAGGCCGTTGGGCGTCCCTTCCGGTACGACGAAGCGCGCACCCGTGGATTCGAGGAGGCAGTCCACGGCGACTTGAGTTAGAATCTCGCCGTCCCCGAACAGAAGGACGCGGCAGTTGCGCAGAAACGGCTTCACGTAGTTAATGGTGCGATCCACGCAGTGCTCATAGTGCACCCGGTATTCGACACAAAGCTGAATGAGGCGGGACACGATGGGTTCGGCGCTCGGCCCACTGCCACGGTGCGCACCTCCCACAGTAGCGGTGCGACTCGAGCTGACTCGATTCAACAACCTCTGTTTCAGCAAGTCGTACGCGGCCAGACAGCCATGCGGCCGATAGGCGTTGAGATTGTCGGTGGCGCCCGCAAGCGTCGTGATGTCGCCAGCGGTCGCAGCATTGCGCAGGTGGGCCGTGAGGTCCTCCAGCATTTTGAGAAACGTCGCCACCTCATCGTCAATGAGGGGGACCATGTCGTCATCCTTCGTCTCGCCGAGGCTGATAAACCGTCGCATCGGATGCGGATGCTTCTCAGTGTGAAATCGGGGGAAGTCGGGGGGCCTGCGCAACGGGCGAAAGAGGAAGAGGGCCACAACACAATGAGGAGCTGCCCTTCATCGAACGATACGCTGCGGCTTCGTGGGGACCCGCAATAGAGACGCACGGGGACGAGTGGGCCATCCCCCTCCCTCTCATTGTGAGAGTGTGTGTGTGTGGGCAGGTGTGGCGTGAATGCAGCAGGCGGGAATGTTATCCTCCGCCGCCGATGAGGTGACCGGTCACCTGGGTAGGATATAAAAAGGGGGGCTTCTGATGAGAAGCAAAGTCTTGAAAGATATATAAAAAGAAAAACAGGTTAGGCTTTGGAGCCTCGTCAGGGCGCCAAGTGCCAGTTAGCCACGGTGGTGATGATGGTGGAGGGTCTCTTCCCTCGCGGTGTCGGTGTGTCTGGGCGGTCACGCTGGGTCATTGGCGTCATGATGCGGACGGCGTCTCCTTGTGCGAAGGTGCAGTCGACGACGGGGCAGCCGCCTCCAACTTGGACTTCACACCGACCGTGGTGTCCAGCAGCAGATACTTGCTGTCGAAGCGAAACTCGATGGCATATTTGTCCATCGCCAAGCGCAGGAACTCAAGCAACGCCCCTTTGACACGAAGATCCGACGTGAGATCCGCACTGGGTGCGCAGAGGGTGTCCAGCATGTGCATCGACCAGCGCTCGGCGCCGGCCTGAGTCATGACGCGCATGGCGTTGTGTTGGTGGTGGAAGCTGAGGCGGTACTCGCCCCCGTGGTAGTGCCTGCCACCTCCAAGGACGTCACACCACATCGCCGATTGAGTCGCGACGTGGTGATCGAGAGGGGCGATGTCGGCGAAGGCGCGCTGGAACCAGGTTTCCCGGTCAGCGAAGATGCGGACGTAGAACTGCTGCACGAGGGTTTTAATGCGGCCTGTACCCATGACTGAAAACAGTTGCCAGAAGTATAGGGTATCGCTGGGATCGAGCGACGCCTCCAGAGACATCACTTTGGGATGGCGCAGCGCCTCGGCAGGCAGTCGCTTCGCGGCGATCTCCCGGTCAAGGTAGCGCTGTCGAAACCCATCGGTCGCATAGCCAAGGCCGGTGGCGTGGCGCTTCGTCGGAAATGACGTCGACGTGCTCGTCGTGTGTCTCGCCGCGGCACGGGCAAGCACCAGCCTTGACACCAAGTCCTCTTTGGTCAAACAATCGGATACGTCGGTGACGTGGACGGCCGAGAGCTGCTCCCGCAGTTGCTGAATGGAAAGGGCCAGCAGCTCCGGCGGTCGCCGCGCCGCACGCAACTTTGCCTCCAGGTCTTCCCGTGAGAGGCAATCTGCCGTATCCTCGACGGCAAGGCGCCGCAATGCGGTTTTGAGCTCCGCGACGGACAATGACCCCCCGTCGGACGGGGCGAGGCCCTCCACCAGTGGGGCGACGGACGACATCGGTGGGCCACTGATGCAATTGCGCAGATTTCAGGGGAGCTACTTTCGTGTGTGATCCTCCTGACCCCCGTTGTTTAACGGCAGCCCGCAGAAAATGCGACCCTGGGTGACACACAAACGGATTTGGGCCCATGTCCGTGCTGTTCGCGTCGTCTGTGACGACCTTTTGCTTTTGTTCTACAACTACTACACCTAATTCACTTCATCGGCATTTCCCATTTTTTGGAGATCGAGAGATGTTCGATTTTTCGTCATGTCTGCCGTCACGCGCATCGTGGGGCTGCTGGCTGAACTACCGCGGACGAGAAGACTGCTACTAATAGCCGATGGCACCGCCGACGTTTTCCGCGACGCGCCCTCGTCCGGCCGGCACGACCGGGGGCGGTGGCGCACCGAGTTCGGCGGCAGCTGAATCGAGGCGGCGGTGCACATCGCGTGAGGCGGCGGAAGGCGGGCAGCTGGCTGGATGACCCCGAGAGTTACCAAGTGACCGCCGTGGGTCACGGCCTCCTCGCCAGCGCTCCGTGGGAGCGGCTGCTCGGTGCTTTCCGGCAAGCTCCGGTACCCAATAATGTCGCCCCGGGAGCGCAACGGGCTACCAAAACGAGTCGCCGCCGTGCCCGGCCGCTTCTGATTGTCGATGGACAATTTCGCCTGGCGTTGGAGAATGTCGCTCTTCAGCGCCTCCCGCATGCGGGAGGAGGCGTTGCCGAGCGAAGTGCCTCGGGCCCGCGTCACGGGGAACAAGTCGACCTCGCGGAACTCTTCCGCGCACTCTGGCTGGCTGAGGGCTCGCGCAGCAGCGTTGGCGGAGGACGTGATCACAATGTGGGCCGGGAACGCGGCCACAGGCATAGCCAGGGCCACACGCGACTTGGACACTTCGTTGGCATCGTCGACAAGCGTTTCGATGGTTGACTCGGGGTGTGCCGCGGCGGGGCGGTCGCCTAGCGATGTGGACACGGCCCCCGTCACGCCGTGTCGTCCGCCTCGGCCGCCGATGCGGCTGCCCCCGCACGATGCGCCCCCCGCCATCTCATTCGCGGCGGTCGGGTCCGAGGGGAGGATTCCCCGCAGCAGAGCGCTGCCGCGCTGCGCCATGTTCACGAGCGTGTCGATCAGCGCATCGTACGGGTGGGGAGGTTCCTTGGCATGGTCCACCCCGTGCCGGGCAAAGGGGCCCGTGATGGCCGCGTCACGGCGCCGCTCGTTGTGATTAGGCACGTGACGGGCCGCCGCGAGCGGCACCGCGTCGGTAGCCGGCGGCGCGGCTGTAGCCGTCGAATTGAAAAGACCCTCGTTGGCGGCGATGGACAGTAACTGCATCACAAAGTCAGCGTAGAGCTCCGGAGACGTTTGACTGCTATGGTCGGCGGATGGCGGCTTCGGGGCGGGTGGCGGGTCACGGTGCTTTGGCGGGCTGTGCGTGTGAGAGTGCCATACGCTCGGTGTCGGGGGGATGGCCATAGCGTTCGTGTCAAGCGTGAGTCCCTTGTCGGCGACTGAGCCGACGTTCAGCGTGGTGCCATCCCTGGAGTGGTTCTTCGCGGCCCCCTTCCCGCCCATGGCACGGACACCACTGCCTCCTTGTGCGCGCTTTGGGTCACTCCGGGACACCGGCGAAGAGGGGGGCCGCGACACGTCGAACAAGTGGACCGCTGGGGACGTGAGCAGCGTGCCGTCGGCCCCCAATGCGGCGCTCTCCCGTCGTGCGTCCAACGCGGTGGGCCGATGGCCCTCAACGTCGCCATTCAGCGTTTGCGACGCGAGGAGCTGCAACTGATTGTTCGCGTCCTGGGCCTCAGCGATGGCCAGCCTCGAATGCTGAATGTACTCCCACACGTGCTGGAGCAGCTCCGATGCGACGGGATCGTCATGGACCGCGCGGCTCGCGGCAACATTTTCTTCCACGCACCGCGTTGCGGCGTCGTCCCGGCCATCACACGCGTGGGCCAGGGCACCAAGAAGCGTGCGTAAGACATCGGGTGGCAAGTCGACGGTGGCCGCACTCGATGGCGGCGGCGGCGCGCTTTCGGACTTCGCGCTAGCGTCGGCGTCGGCGCTTGGAACGCCGACGCGACTGTTCGCCTCAGCTTGCACTGCGGACACCGCTGCATCCTTGAGGAGAGGGGAGGCGATGATCGACGATGCAATGGGGCTCGTGGTGGGCAGTGAGCTTCGCCCCTCAGCCCCGTTCGCGGAGACCGACGAAGAGGCGAGTTGTGTTTCGCCGACGATGGTGCCGCTTTTTCCGGCATCCAATGCCGACGATCGGCCGAACGGCGACGATGACGACGGTTGGGGCGAGGCGGCGCCCTTCGGGAACCGCATGGCTGCGAATGGCGCACCCGACGACGCGTCGCCTCCCCCAGACACTCCAGTTACTAGCAGGGATGTTGCGGGGGCGATGCCCCAGAGCGAACGACGCATCGAGCTGCTCCCGGCCGCGGTGTTCATGATGTCCATGACCTTTCGTACGCGATCGAGGCGCCGCTCGTGCAGCGACGCAAACTGCTCGAAGGCGTCGGCCATGTTGAGGAACATGTGGCGCTCGACGTGGCTGAGCTGCCGCCGCGTCACCTCCCTCCGGATGTCATCCGTCTCGTGGATGTTGGCGAAAATGCGGCGGAACGCGTAGATGCGGCTCTCGAAGGCGGCCCGCACGCAGACGCACCGGCGAATCAGACGAGCGTTCTCCGACGGCACGCGCTGATTGACGTCGCTCAGCATGACGGAGAGCAAGGAAGCCTGGGCGGCGTCGAGGCCATAATTGGATGCCGTCTCCCGGCCGCCAAGGTCGATACGCCGGGCCACGGCCGTCGCTGGCTCGACGAGGCGAGCCATGTCGCGAGACACCTGACGCAGCACGAAGCACATGCGCCGGCACGCGGCCAACAGTTTCGACATCGGCGACGTGCTCTGATCGCAGATGGCGATGAGCTGTTTCGACACCTTCTGTCGTGACGTCGTCTGGGCGTGAAGGGCGTCCTCCATGAGTTCAATGTCCAATCCGAGTCGCTTGAACGCGTCGTTGCAGATGCTGGAAATCCGCTTCGCCTCGTCGACGCCTGCCGCCTGCTGGGCAGGGGATGGGAGCGTCTTGTGGCGCCGCAGCAGCGCGTCGACAGCCTCCTTGACGCCTTGCACGACGAGTCTCATTTGATCACGGTAACTTTGCGTCTCGCGCAGCAGTTCCTCGATGCGCTGCCGTTGCTGTTCCTGATTGCCTTGCGCCCGCTGCAAATCCTCCGCGAGTTGCTTCGTCCGTGTGTCCAGCGACGTCGGAAGCAAGGTATTTTGCTTCTCGTTACCTTTCAGCAGTTCGAACTTCCGCTTCACGGTCCCGAGACGGCCGTCGAAAGACAACACCAGCGCCGAAAACCCTCCGAGAGTGGAGAGCGCCAGTTGATACAGGTCCGTGAAGCCCTGCCAGACGGACGCTCGGAGCGTGTCGACGTCGGATTCGCGCGACAGCATGTTGCACTGGTGGCTCAAATCCATTAACATCTTGAACGCCTGGGTGAAGTAGTCGCCGTTCGACGCGGCCGATTCCTTCAACCGGGATTCCAAATCAGATGCGCGCCGCTCCATCGCGGAGAGCAATTGGCTCACCAGTTTGAGGTTCTCTTCGAGGCTCTGGACCTTATTGATCAGCGACCCCGCCTTGAGCCGGATCCGGTTCTCCATCGCCGTGTCGGTGTTCTCCACGTCGCGACGGAGGTCCGCGATTTGATGCATGAGATCGTCCATTTGCTGCTGGTTCTGCAGTTCCGTTCGCTGCGCTTCGAGGACGAGAACGGTTTGCGTTTCGTTGGCTGCCGCGCGCAGCTTGGCAACTTCCGCATGCAGTTGGTGGATCGTGGCGTCGCGCGCCGTTACGTCGCCGTTGAGCGCATCGCAAATAACCTGAAGGGTGCGCATCTGACCTTGGACGCGTCGAACCGCCTCGTCGCGATCGGAGATGATTTCGTCCTTGTTGTCGAGTTCCTTTTTCAGGTCGAGCATCTCGCGGCGCATGGCCTTCAACCGCGATTGCAAGTCTGATTTTTCCTCGAGCAGTTTGGACACATCAACGTTGTCACTGGACAGCTCCGTGATCTTCTTCTTCGCATCCGAGACCTCACCGCTTTCGACGGCCACGTCCAGTTGCACTTTGGTCTCGGCGGCCTTGGCGATATTCTCCATTGCTTGCTGAATGAATCGCTCGATATCGGTATTTTCTTCATCGAGAGTCCAATTCGTCGTGAAGCCGGCACCGGATTCGATGGCCTCGAGATACACTTTCAACTGCAGAATTTGACGCTCACGAATCTTCACTTCAGTGTCGTGCTGGGTGCGGCGACGTTTCGTGTCGCGGTCGTACTTCTCGATGGTTCTCAAGAGGTGCTGGATCGTCTCGTTGCGCCTCTTCACGCGCCGCTCCGCGTTGGCCAGCATTTCCTGCGTCATGGCGTGCAGGGCGCGTTCGTTGCGGGAGGCGCGGCCGGAGGCGCTGCTTTTCGGCGTCATCAACACCGATGCATTCAGTGGCCGTTCGGAAGCGGCGTCGTTCACGCTTTTAGCCATCAGAGTCACGGAGGACATGTCGCCGACTTCGCTCGGCCGGCGGCTGTTTCCCGCCGAGGGCACTTGAATGTAACTCACCCCCTCGATCCCGTGCTCTCTCGCGACGAGCACCGCGGGAGGGCTATGGTGGTCGCCATCGGTCGTCAGCAAGGACGGCACCGACATCGTGAACTCTGGCTCGTTGAGCTCACCGTCCAATCCCCAATCCGATCCGAACGTCAAGTCGGTCATCACGCCGACCGTGCGGACGCGTGCCTTCTTCGTCAGCTCGGCGGCCTTCATGGCCTGGGATGCAAACGAGGCGTACTGTGACCCGAGATGCGCGACGCGCTTCACCTGTGCGGACATGGCGTCCGTTTGCAACTGAACGGCCGTCTCGCCAGCGTTGCCGACTTCCTCCTCGGTGTCCATCTCGGCCAGCCGCTCTTGGTGCTGGCTTTGCGTAAACTCCCGCGACGCCACAACCCTCGAGCTCCAGTGGTCGATGTCCAAGGCAACGGTTTGGCGGGCCTCGGCGCCAATCATGTGCGCGTGCAAAACGCCGGCCACCGCGCTCTTGGAATCCAAAATCGCATTGGCCTCCCCGACAAGGTTAAACTCAGCGGCTAGTTGTTGTCGCAAGCGCGCTGCATATTTGAATCCGGGTGCTCGGCGGTCGTCGGCGCTGCGGAGGTCGCGGCGCATCATGTTCCGAGACGCGGCCCGCGAGGCAAGTTCGGCCTCTTCGTCGCGACTCGCCGGAGGTCCTCTGACAGCAACGGGGGCCGCGCCCCACAACCCTAGGTTTGAAGAGGCAAAGTCGACGTTGTTGCCGCCTTCTGAGGGCAGCGTTGACTGCGCCTTCGGCGGGGATCGGCGGACGGCTCCTCCTCCTCGCTTGTCGTTTGCCGTCTCCGCCGGCGTTGGGGATGACAGGAGGGCGGCGCTGCTTTCCGACTGAGGCGACCTGGCCGGCGAGGGTCCCAGCGATCCCGCAAGGTTGCGTGGTAAGGCGGACCGCTTCGCAGGGTCTCCAGAAGCCATCCGAGTGAGTGGTGGGTGCGTCGCCGCGCTGCGTTTCGCGTTGGGAATTTCGAAGGTTTTTTGCTTGACGGCCTGCTCTAGCAGCGCAAATCTCTCCAGCGCTTTGTCCGTCAACGGGGAGGACATCGTCGCGGTGCCGGAGAGAGAGAGACCCTACTGGAAGACGAAGAGTGGAGGGGCGGCAGGGGGAATGAAGAAGGGATAGAACGGCCTCATCGAGGCATTTGTCAATCAAAGATGCCTGTGTCGCACGAGGTTCGGCGGATGAAAATCTACTCCACGTTTGGGATGCGCAGCGAGCGGTGGGGGGCGACCTCCGTCGACGGTGACGTCACCGCCCTCTTCCCGACGGACGCCGTGCCGACGGCTGCGGCGGTGGCGGCGGTGCAACTGTCCAAGGGGGAGGGCGCCGCCGCGGGCGTCACCGCGGCGGCCCAACCGTAGTCGATGCACACTTGGCAGCACCGCAGCTGGCCGGAAGCGACTTCGCGCCGGCCGCAGACAACGTGAACGTAATTGCCGCAAGGGCAGCGGCGCGTATCGGTCGAGTCGAATTCGCAGATAACGCACAACATATGACCTGTTCCTGCTCCCGCCGAGGTCGTCGCTGGGCCTCGCCGAACCGGCTGGGGAGCGGCGGTGGCGTTCGCCGAAGGGGGGCGGGAGGAAGCTGCGGAGGACGCAAGGGGCGTGGCACTCCCTCCGCCAGCGGTCGCCGCTCCACATGGTCCGTCTCGACGCAGCGGCGCAACGGCGCCGCCCCACAGATCTAAGTCGGTGGTGGTGGCGATTGGAAGATCGAAATCGTCTTCGCTCCGTCGTATACGCGAAAACTGCGCGTTGTTGGGATTGCTCGGTGTAAGGGCCAGTCGTTCATCGCTCTGCGCCGCCCGACCGTTCGAAGGACTCCCTTCGATATCCGTCGTCATGTCGGCGTCGTCATCGTCGCTCAAATCGATGCCCAGCTCCGCAAGGCACTCTTGTTCCTCGATGGTAAGTGGGTCGGCGTCGATCGGTTTAGGAAGAACCGGCGGCGCGGTGCGGAGGACGAGACCAGTGCGAGTGATAGCCAACGCCGCCGCTGCTGATGTCGTCTTGGCGGTGGGAGCGGCGGACCGTTGCGATACGGTTGCCTGGTCGTCGTCGTGATTGTGTGAGGGGGGCGAGGCGGCGGCAGCGAGCAGCGGCAGGGTGGGCATGCGGGAGAGTTCCGGCATGCTGCTCCACGTGATTCGTGTCTCTCCATCCGGGTCGGCCGCCGGGGTCACGTCGTCACGACCCGTCGCAGCCGTCGGGTCGCAGTGCTTGGTGTTACGCAACGACGACTGGATGGCTCTGGATTGCTGGCATTGCTGTAGCAACCGCGTGGACTCGGCCGGTGTGCCAATAAATCGCTGAAACGAGGACATCAGCGGCAACAAATTCACCGGCCCGAAGAAAGCCGTGAGAACGACGTCGCTATTGACCCCGGGCTGGGCGCTGAACAGCGCTGCGGCATCAAGCATCGACGCTTCGTCAACTCCGGCGAACGTCGGCTCCCCTCTGGATTCGGTCAGCCCTAGCAGCTCGTCCAATTCTGTCGCTTGCAGAGTGTGAGCGCGGTTCAGGCCTTTGCGGCCCTGGGTCGACGGCATTCCTCGTCTCGCGTAGTTCTCGGCGTGTAAGCGGCACTCGTATTCGATGCAGCACGCGATGATCGTCCGCAGCAATGCAACGTGGTCGCCGTCCACGGCAACAGATTGCTGTGTCCCGGCTGTTGTGGGTGCCGCTGTATTGTCTTGTTTGTTGTGATTGGCAGCCGTCTCTGTCACTGCGTCGCGGCTCATCTCATGTAGGATGGCGCGAAGACAGCAGCGGCACCACGACGTGGCATCACGGATGGCGAGGCGGCTACACAGAAGCAAACAGCCGGCGACGCGGACCGCACGCCGAACGGCAAGAAACTGAGCGCCTAGCCGAGAAATGATGCGAGCCGCGCCGCCGGTCGTGTCGCGAGCGTCCTTGGCCGCAGGCTGCCCCGCGCCTCGCTGCTTAAGTCGGCAAAGCCGCTTCTTAGTGACAAGGGCGTCGACCGCCGCATCGTCCATACCGCCAGAGAGCGTCAACTTCCGCGGCGCGCTACCCACAGGGGCCGGGCCATCCGTCGGTATTGTGGCATCCGCCGCGGCCGCCGCCTTCTGGTGCAGCGGACCTTCGCCTGTAGCATCGGCATCCGTGCCGGTAGGGAGGGACCCTTCGTGCGAAGGCGGGGGGGCAGGCGCCTCCACTGTGTCCGTGGGGGGCGCCACGTACGGCTCGATGCCATGCATGGCAGCGCGACCCCCCGCCGCCGCCGATTTCACTGACTGGATTCCCTCTTCTTCTTCTGCGCTCAAAGC
>ERZ1292630.3050-Hain-H41-02um-R3-3050-length-15025-cov-4_pt1 | contig 15025 bp, 16 predicted proteins | sample MGYA00564408_ERZ1292630 | MGnify/ENA primary metagenome ERZ1292630 (study PRJEB36523, sample SAMEA6512641) | groundwater metagenome | collected 2019-01-08 | study: AquaDiva: Metagenomics assemblies of 32 groundwater samples | reverse complement strand
GGAAAAGTGGTGGCATTCGTGTTTTTTACTTAGATATCGCCACTAAAGAAAAATGTTACTTGCTGTTTGTACTAGAAAAGTCTGAATCAGACAACATTAGTGCTGAAGAGAAAAATGAATTGAAGGAGCTCGCTGGGCTTCTAAAAAAATAGGAGAGTCTATGAAAAAAAAGAACACGACTAAGCTAGGCCAAGGTTTATTAAAGGGCCTGAAAGAGGCCATCGCTTATGAAAATAAAAAAACGGATCTCCGCACTTCTTCTGTTGATATACCCGGAACTCCTCCTGAGTTTACTAAGTTACAGGTTAAACAGGTTCGAGAGAAAATCTTAAAAGTAAGTCAGCCCATTTTCGCTAAAATTCTTGGTGTTTCAGATGGAGCTGTTAAATCGTGGGAACTTGGAACCAACACTCCTCACGGTAGTTCTGCCCGACTTATTCAAATGGCCAAAAAAGATCCTGAAAAGTTCAAAGAAATTATTTTAGAAATTGCTGAGTAGCAAGATTATGATTAAAAATCCAAAACCCATGCATCCAGGAATAGTTCTTAACGAGATCTACATGAAAGAAATGAGCCTTAACCAAACTCAATTGAGTGAAAAATGTGGCTGTTCTCCTCGAAAAATAAATGAAATAATTAATGGAAAAAGAGGAATTTCTCCGGAGTTCGCATTGGTCTTAGAAAAAGTTTTGGGGACTACCGCCGAAATGTGGGTGCGAATACAAGCTGAATACGACCTTTGGGTTGCTAGGGAAAAAGCGGCTTGAGTTAAATCTTAAGTATTTTGGTGCCCTGGGCCGGACTTGAACCGGCACGCCCCATTCCTGGAAGCTCAGGATTTTAAGTCCTGTGCGTCTACCAATTTCGCCACCAGGGCACTGTATAACTAATGGAACTGACAAAACTAATACGCTTTCATAATCTTTGTCACGAATTTTGTTCCGCGCACAGCTCTTAGGGTTGACAGCAAAGCGTTCTCATTGAATGCTTTCCTAGCGATGTTACAAGTGAAGAAATTCAATCTTAAAGCTGTTCTTAATCCTATCTTTTTGCTGATATTTTCAGCTCTTATTTTTTCTAATTTAACCGACCAATATCTACAAAAACAGGTGGAAGAGCTTATCAGCTCAAAAGATGGGCTAAGTAATATCATCTGGTTCTGGGGTTTTATTTCAATTCTGAGTGCTATTTTATTTCCGTTAGTCATTTCACTACTCTGTGCTTTTTTATTAGTTTCAAATCAGCAAAAAGTCGAAAATAAAATGAGTGTTTTTTTTGCTGAGAACATTGAACTGAGTTTAATTGAAATCCTACGCTCCATGGGTAAAGTTTTTTTATGGTCTTTTTTGTTAATTATCCCCGGAGTAATTAAATATATCGATTATCTTTTAGCACCCTTTGTGGTGATGTTTTCAAAACGTTATAAAAATGGCGAAGTGGACGCTTTAGAATATTCTACCGAAATTTCTAAAAAATTTTGGTGGAGTATTAAACTCTGGGTGGGTCTTTTTTATGTGATTATTCCAATTATGTTTTATGCACTTTTTGATGAGCTTAGAGTTTTTTCAGAGCACCCGATTTCGGCCACTGCTTTGACGTTTGTTGAAAGTGTTATAGAACTGTTATTTCATTTTATTATATTAAAATTATTTATTAAATTTTTAAACAACTTCGAAAATAACCTAAAAAATAAGATTGAGGCTACCAATGGCGCTTATGTTTAACTGGAAAGATATTAAAAACCGAGATCACGGTCTGACATTTGATGATGTGCTGATTATTCCTAAAAAATCTGAAGTCAAATCAAGGCGCGACCCTTCTTTAAAATCGCATCTGACTAAAACTAAATTTTTAGAAACCCCGATTTTATCGGCGAATATGGACACCGTAACTGAAGCCAATATGGCAATTGCCATGCATAACATGGGTGGGCTGGGAATTTTGCATCGCTTTATGAATGTGGATCAGCAGGTGGAGCAAGTTAGGTTGGTTAAAGAGGCTGGTGCTACTATAATTTCGGCCAGTATTGGTGTGAATGGCGATTACAAAGAGCGTGCGGAGGCCCTGGTTAAGGCCGGTGTAAATCTGATGACGATTGATATTGCGCATGGGCATTCGGTGCACATGATGGATACTTTAAAATGGTTGAAAGATAAATTTTCTGGCCTTGAAGTGATCGCCGGAAATCTGGCCATGCCAGAAGCGGCCATTGATTTGATTGAAGCCGGAGCTGACGCCATTAAAGTGGGAATTGGACCGGGTTCGATGTGCACGACAAGAATTATTACCGGTGCCGGAGTTCCTCAATTAACCGCCATCGCCCTTTGTGCAGAGGCTGCTGAATCCTATGGAATTCCAGTTATTGCAGACGGCGGAATTAGAACCTCTGGAGATATGGTGAAAGCTTTTGCTGCTGGAGCTAATATTATTATGCTGGGGAGTATGCTCTCTGGAACAATTGAAACTCCGGGAGACATTGTGAACGGTAAAAAACAATATCGCGGAATGGCTTCTAAAAAAGCGCAGATCTCTTGGCGCGGTGATATGCCTAAGGGCATGGCCCCAGAAGGGGAATCAACTTTTGTCACCGTTAAAGGTCATGTGGCAGATGTTATTCATGAACTGACCGGTGGAATTCGCAGCGGCATGAGTTATGTGAATGCGGTAACAATTGAAGAGTTAAAGCTCAAAGCGCAGTTTATGGAAATGTCGGCAAATGGCATCTCTGAATCAAGGGCCCATGGTGTCCGCTAAAGGTCATGATAACAGACCTATCGGGGTTTTTGATTCAGGCATCGGCGGTATTACTGTACTACGTGCACTAGTCAAAGATTTTCCTAAAGAAAGTTTTATTTATTTGGGTGATACGGCCAGGCTTCCTTATGGCTCTAAATCTCCTGAAACAGTTAAAAAATATTTACTGCAAAATATAAAATTTTTGATTTCCAAAAATGTTAAAGCCATTGTCGTCGCCTGCAATACCGCCTCAACTCAAATTGATAAAATAAGTCCTGAAGTTAGTTTTGATGGCGTGAAAATTTATAATGTTATTGATCCGGGTGCAGCTCTAGCCTGCAAAGTAACTGAAAATAAAAAAATTGCGGTGCTGGCCACTCGGGCTACAATCTCCTCTGAATCTTACGCAAAAAAAATTAAAAAAATTCTGCCCGAGGCCGAAGTTTTATCTCAGGCCTGTCCGCTATTTGTACCGCTGGCTGAAGAAGGCTGGTATGAAGATCCTGTCACCAACTTGATTGCTTTTCGCTATTTAAACCATTTAAAAAATTCAGGTGTCGACACCGTGGTATTAGGTTGCACGCACTACCCGTTACTAAAAACTGCCATAAAGAAAATATTCGGTAATTATGTGCATTTAGTAGATTCAGGTGAGGCCATTTCTCAATTGCTAGCTGATGATTTTAAAAACGGAGTTTTAAATCCATCTGAAATCCCTCAGAGTTCGCTAACTATCGCGCTGACCGACGCCAGCCTGCAGTTCGAGACTCTTTCGAATGAACTCTTATGTTCCGTAATGAGCAAACAGATACATTTTGAAACTGTTTCTGTTATCTAGCTTAGCAAGACAGATTTGCTTGTTTGGTTTAATTAACGAGCTCACTCTTCATCCCGATGTTTGACGTCGGGACGCCGTGCCAAGGGTAAACATCGGGATCCGGGACCTTCAAAAAAAAAAGCTGCTGCAAAAAGAAACCCACATAAAAAATTATTTTCTAAAATCATTACGCGATAATAATCTCAACAACTTCATCTCTTAAATTATAGCGTGACGCCATCACCGATCCATAGGCACCCACATCACAGATGACGACAAAATCTTCTTCGGCCACAGAAGTAACACTTCGATTTTCAGCCAGTACATCTGTTGATTCACAGATGGGCCCCACAATATCGTAAATCTGGCTAGGCCCCAGCGACTGTTTAAGCGGTAAAATTTCGTGATAAGCACCGTAGAGAGCCGGACGCATTAAATGAGTCATACCCGCATCTAATATTAAAAATTTCTTATGAGGGGTCTGTTTAATAATTTCAACACGAGAAATCATCACTCCGCTCCTGGCTACTAAAAATCTTCCGATTTCTAAAATAAAAAAAGCATTGAAATCTTTGAGCTCATTATCAAACAAAGTCTGCAACTCCAGCCACCTCTTATGATCATCTTCAGAATCACAATTTTTATAGTCGATGCCAATTCCACCGCCCAGATCAAAACGCTCAAGCTCGGGGCATTTGTTTTTAGCCTTAAGGTAAAAAGGTTTCATCACATTTAAAGCTTTTTCAAAAACATTAACGTTCATAATCTGCGAACCCAGATGAAAGCTTAGGGCTTTCAGTTGCAGCAGCGGGTTTTCAGAAATTAACTTTATTGCAGAGTTGGCAGTATCAAAATCCAGGCCGAATTTAGAATCTTTTAAGGCCGTCGAAATTGATTTATGAGTTTCAGCATCAATTTCGGGATTTATTCTTAAGCCCAAACTGACACACTTATTTAACTTTTTTGCAATCAGTGAAATTTTGTTTATTTCTGAAAGGCTTTCTACATTAATTTGGTAAATATCTCTTTCAATGGCCCAAGCCAGCTCTTCTTTAGATTTCCCCACTCCTGAAAAAATAATATCCCCGGGCGTAAAACCGGCTTCCAGTGCTCGTTTTATTTCTCCCACTGAAACCACATCGGCGCCACAATTCATATTTTTAATTAGTTTCAAAATATCTAAATTAAAGTTGGCCTTAACCGCAAAGTGCAGCTTTCCCAACTGCCTCCAGGATTGAATCCAAGCAATTCGTTCTTTAATAATAGCGAGATCATAAATAATCAGCGGCTGCTTATAATTTTTGATATAATCACTCAAGTTTACGGAATTTAATCCAAAGTGAAGTTCGTGCTTATGATATTGTAAAAGCTTGCGTGACATTGTTAATATTTTGCACGAATATAGCCCATATGGAAATGTTCAAATTCGGTGAAACCAAATTAAATTTACCAATTCACGCCTACCGCTTTAAAGCTAAACTCAATCCTGATAAAAAAGCCCATGTTTTAATCATTGGCGGGGTCCATGGCGATGAGCCTGAAGGTGTTATAGCCGCCCGTGGCCTACTTGAGGCCTTCAGACATAATTATTCTTTAGATCTTAATATAAGCCTGATTCCTGAATTTAACCCAGAAGGGGTCTTAACTAATAACCGCTGCAATTCGAACAAAGTAGACCTCAACCGAAATCTACCCACCAAAGATTGGACGCCAATTGCCGCCCAAGAGCGTTACAATCCGGGGCCGACGGCTCTGAGTGAAAAAGAAAATCAGGCTCTGGTTACCTTTATAAAAAATAATAAATTAGATTTAATTATTTCATTGCATTCATGGGAGCCCATGCTCAACACCAATGGTGAAATTCCAGAAGCCGTCGTTATATCTGAACACACCGGATATAAAATTGAGCCTTATATTGGCTACCCGACTCCTGGATCTTTGGGCACTTATGCCGGTATAGAAAATAAAATCCCCACCCTGACCTACGAAATTCAGCGTGACTTGCAATTTGATCAAGTTTTAAAAATTCACGTTCCAGCCCTAATCGCGGGCCTTAAAATAACTGAAAAAATCAGAAATAGATAAACGGAAAATCCAGATGAAAACTCAGATCACTGAAATATATGAAAAAATAATGAGAGGCGAAGAAGCTCTGTCCGCAAATCTCGAGACGATTCACTCGATAATTCATAAACTTGATCAAGGTGAAATTCGCGTCTGTGAAAAGATCGATAACCAATGGATCACACATGAGTGGATCAAAAAAGCTATTCTGCTTTATTTTAAAACTCAAAACAGTACATTACTTGATAGCGGATCTATGAATTATTTCGATAAAATCCCTATGAAAAAATGGACAGGCCAAGAAGGGGTACGCGTGGTTCCACCTGCTGTCGCACGCTTTGGTAGTTTTGTTGCGAAAGGCGCCATACTTATGCCTTCTTTTGTTAATATCGGCGCCTATGTTGGCAGCGGCAGCATGATCGATACCTGGGCTACCGTTGGTTCCTGTGCCCAGATCGGCAGTAACGTGCACTTATCCGGCGGCGTCGGCATTGGTGGAGTGCTTGAGCCCGCTCAGGCTCAGCCTGTTATTGTTGAAGATGATTGTTTTATCGGTAGCCGGTGCATCGTAGTTGAGGGTGTGCATTTAGAACCAGGAGTGGTTTTAGGTGCTGGAGTAACGCTGACCTCTTCAACAAAAATTATAAATGTCACATCATCCGCAGGTCCAAAAATTACAAAAGGCACTGTGCCCGCCAATTCGGTGGTCATCCCCGGAGTAGAAAATAAAACTTTTGCCGCTGGTGAGTTCGGCGTTCCCTGTGCCTTGATTATCGGTCAAAGACAAGAATCCACCAATAAGAAAACTTCGCTTAATCAAGTTTTAAGAGATTTTAACATCACTGTTTAATTTAAACTTCAAAATATATCACAGAATACGAAGATTCGTTGGGGCTTTGCTCTTTGGTATGCTGACAATAGGACCAAGCGGGTTGTTGATTCCATAGATATCAGCGTATCCAACAGGCGAAGAAATATTCATATTACTGGCCCACGAAACAAAGGACCCATCCCACGATACAGAAATTCGCGGTTGGGTATAATACCCAACACTTGGCGCATTAATACCACGCGAACGATGGTGGGCCAGACGGCGGACCTCTAAAGTTAAAACATTCATCACCATAATTTCCGACTTGTAAGCGACCCAGTTACTGGTGCTTCCATTAAATCCATCAGTACTGAATGATTCGCTATCAAAGAAAACCCAGTTGGCATTGGGACCAACTTGCACCGAGGTCAAATGCCCATCGTTAGTATTGGTCGGCGGACCGAAAGACAGCGTAACCAATTTTTGATTGGCGGCTTGCTGCTGAGCATAAGTTTTCCCTGCTTGATTAAGAGTAATATCCACTCGATAAAGCCCGGGCTTATCGTTACAGTCAAAGGTAATAAAGTAGTTTTTCCCATTCGTAGCCGACACCAGTACACCATGATCTCCGCATAAACCCCAAAACTGAGTAGGTGTACCGCCAATACTCGTAGTCGCATGATTTATCTGATAGGAATGGTGTTCAATATTAGGTGGAGCACTTGGGCCCGCTGCCGTAACTAAATAATTTCCGTCTGGGGTGATAGAAACCCAACCACCACCGTTGAGTGGTGTTACCGAACCAGTATAAAGTGAATTTGTAGATCGTTTCCAAACCTTTGCAGTACCACCATACATAACCACAAAAAGATCTCCGGTTCTATCTACCCAATTTAAAGATCCACCCATCAGTTGTAAAGCTCCCGGAAATGTACGAAGCGTTGCAGATGTTTGTGTTGTTAAGTTGCGTTCCATCAGATTAGATCCACTAAGATAAAAATACTTATTCGGATCGGTAGGGTGCCAGTTAATTTCGTAACGAGAGGTGCCAAAAGGTTGCCCACTATAAGCAAGCGCTCCAGTTGTGGTGTTGAGAATCGAAAGAGCTGGCATAGCATCACCCGTATAAAACAGATAAGTACCGTTAGCATTAGACCAGTTGTGTGAATAAGAATCGTCGTCACCCACCTTGGCACCGATATTTGTTATACGTCTGATCGTACTGCCAAAAACCGGATCAACGTAAGTACCACCCAAAGCTGGAAATCCCGCCGCGCCCGGTTTAAAAATATTGTAATCATAAGTACCTCCGACTGGAGGCGGATAAATACCAGCATCAAGTATCTGAGCCTGTAAAACTGAAAACCATAGTAGCGTCAGAAGTCCGAGAATATTAAATAGACTTAAACGCATAAAATTCCTTTCTTGTCACATCTACAAAGGCTAACTAGCACTTACTGCACACGAAGATTCATTGGGGCCTTAAGATTTGGAAGAGAAGTCCCTCCAAACCCTGGAGCCGCAATGGGTTGGGCTGAAACAATGAGTTCATCAAACCACATGTGAGCATCAACACCGGCGGCAACCTTAAGACCTGTCATATAAGGAGTTAAAGTGATCTCATCATATTTATTCAGACCGGGACCATCTGAAAATAGGGGAAGAGCATTTACATTTACAAATTGCTTGTACTCGCCACCATCCATAGAAATAAAAGCCTGAACGCTACTGTTTTTTCCACCAGTCATGTCACCCAAATGAATCTTATAATAAAAAGTGATCCACTTATTGGGAACATATATATAACAACCGCTGCCATTGCCATTACCTGCAAAAATATTTTGCCAGTCACAATTATAACCAGAAGTTGGGCTACTCCCCTGCTGAATTAAATTGCCATTCGCATTAAATGTTCCGGGTACTTGAGCGGTAAACCCGGGAGTTCCACATCCCGTATACATTTCTGGTGTACCAGAGTTATCATAAGGATAGGCCACAGTTGTGATTTCAATCTGACCACAAGTGCTACCTTTCCGATGAAAAAGTGAAGTCTTCCAAGCCGTATCCACAAGGGATCGCCACTTTTTTAAATTACTAATCATCGAAGGTGAAATCATAATGCGGTACTGAACATAAAAATCAGTATTTGGGCCAAAAGATCCCCCCAAGCTGCTATTCCAACTTCCCGATATATCAGAAGTGCCACGGTTACCGGGTAGTAAAAAATGGAGGGAGCCTACTCCTGAAGCTTTGTTCGTTGTATCCATCGAGCCACCTACAAAGCCGCCGTCTCCCGCATATAAATTCGTATTAAGTTTAATATCAGCGGTCGTATTATCAAAACCAACACATTTAACTACGCCGCTGGCATTACAGCGAAGCTGAAAGTCTGCTTCTGGTGTTGTCTGGGCATAAGAAATTTCTGCAAATAAAATAAATAATAAAATAAATAATTCTTTCATATTGTCCCTTTAGTTTATTCTTAGGTTCTTAGGCGCAAACAGTTGCACAGGTGGTGGCAGTGGTGTGCCTGCACCAGCAGTTAATTTAAAGGCATAAGCGTTACTATCAACAGAGTTTACAATAACAAAGGCATTTGAACTGGCTGAATAGGCCCAGCGCTTAAATGTTCCGGCAGCAATGGCATTACCCGGACCATTTGGATATGTAACCGCATTCCAGACTTTATTGGTTGCTCCAGGATCTAAAGTATAAACTGTATTTCCGCCGGCCCAAGCAACAATACGATCGGAAACAGGATCATAGGCTACCCCTGGGTTTGTGGCGTTAACAATACTCGCACCACCTGTGGTATTCCAAACTTGCTTGACATAATTGCTAGTGGCGCTAACGTCATAAGCGGTAACCTGGCCATTGCCAATCGACAAAAACAATTGTCTTTTAGAATCAAAAACGCCAGTCATGTCTTGGCCAGGCGGCGGGTCATTAGATAAAATTGTGTAACGGTCTGTTTCGAATGAATAAGAAAAAAGACTGAATTGATCGTGAATATATACTTTTTGAGTCATTGGATTGTAAACTGTCACACGACCATAATTAGCTTCGGGTTTTGTGACACCTGGATTTTTTTTATTCCATCTTAAATTTAAAAAATCAAATGTCCATGTGTCGTTTTGCATAAAACCAGTTGGAGATATAGCTCCTCCAAATACAAACATACTATCAATATGAGACATATAAACAATATGGTCATAGGTGTGCCGCGAACCGGGTTGCGGAGGATTATCCGCTGTCTGTCCACCGCTAATTGCTGCGGTGCTTGGATTATTTATTCTTGTCATAGTAATTGGCGTAGCACTCAAATTAAGCGCATAAATTTCATTGCCAAAATAATCTTGATGACCGCCACCCCAGACTATTAAACGGTTTCTTTTGCTATCAAAGACCGCACTGTTCCACGCCTGGGTAACACCACCACAATCGCCAAAACTTCCAACAGGGCATACGGGTCTGATCTTGGTATTTGCAAGCTGCGTCCACCCCAAGGGCGCTGTTGACAATACGTCAGCAGCGAATCCATTAAAGGGGATCAATGCTACAAAAATAAAAAAAGTAAACAGAGCTAAGCGCATATATCCCCTCATAACTTTTTTACTTAGGGCACTAGGTAGGACAATACCATTGATCTATCACTCTCGCTACCTGCCGCATTTACGGCTGTAACTGCGAGGTAATAAGTTCTTCCTCTTTCAAGAGATAATACACTAGTGGGAGCTGCTCCCGCCGCCACATTGATTGGCGCGCCATACATTCCTGGGACTGTTGCAGAATAGACTCTATATCCTGTTACAGTGATGTCCATAACATTATTAGCATCTAAAGAAGGATCCCAAGCTAAAGTTTTACTTACAATAGTATTAACGACCCAATTAAATGTCGCCTGACTCGTATTTCCTGCCCTATCCGTGGCGCTAACTCTAAAACTATGACTGGCATTAGATAAATTAGTAAAACTCACCGGACTGTTGCAAGTGGCCTGGTCAACATTATCCAAATTACAAACTCGAACATTTGGATTAAGTTCGGTAATGGCAAAAGTAAAGCTTGCACTTGCAGAAGTGCTCATGGCAGCAGGAGTAACACTGAAAGCTATAACTGGTAAAGTCCGGTCTATGACCCAATTATATGATAGAGGCGCTGACCTCGCACCGGTTGTTACATCAACAGATCGCACATAAAAACTTTGATTGCCTTCTGCAAGATTATTATAAGAAATAGTGCCAGCATTACAAGCTAGGTAAAGAACATTATCCCGAGAGCACTCAAATGTTGATAAAACTCGGCCAACAACTTGTCCGGTAAATGAAAATGAAGAAACTACGGCTCTGTCAAAAGCAGGTGGATTTGCAGTTAAAGCTATGGACGGAACATTAAATCTAACTTCAAAATTTTGATTTAAGTTAAAAACATTCTGAGCTCTATCAGTTGCGGTAATTCTTAATGATTTGATTCCTTCAGTTAAATTGCTGAGTGCTAGACTTCCATTAAGACAACTAACAACGACGTTATTAAGACTACAAACTACTGTATCAATTCCAGATCCATTATCAAGTGCAGAAAAAGTAATATTGAGGCTCGTCGTCGCAACGACTGCCGGCGGAGCCATATTAAATGCGACAGTTGGAAGTATCGTATCAATAATAAAACTTCGCGTTAAGCTAAAAACATTCTGAGCCCTGTCTGTTGCAGTAATTCTAAGTGATTTATTTCCTTCGGCTAAATTAGTAAGCACTATGCTTCCGTTAAGACAACCCACAACTACGTCATCAAGAGTACAGACAACCGTATCAATTCCAGACCCACCATCCAGTGCAGAAAAAGAAATATTTAAACTTCTCGATGCAACGAATGCCGTCGGAGCCGGATTAAATGATATCGCTGGAAGTACCGAATCCACAGTCCATTCAACAAAAGTCGGTGAAGACGCTAATCCAAAACTATCTGTAGCAATTATTTGTAACCTATGGCGCCCCTCACTGAGGTTTGCTGTACTAAATCCCTGCATACAATCAACAGGCTCCGCTTCATCCAAGCTACATTTGATCGTAGAAATAGAAGCGGTCCCCTGTGCCGTAGCTCGAAATGAAATTGCAGCCATATTTAATTTCGTAATTAAATCTGGTGCACTTATATTTGAGATTATTGGAGGCTCGGTGTGTAGGGGAACAATTGATGCTTGGTCTAGTGACGAAGCTTGTTGCGAGGATAATGGTTTTGCACAATTCTGATAGCCAAACAACATGACAGAAACTACAAATATTGCGGTTATTTTTAATAACAGCGAACGCTTCTTAAAAAACACCATAGGTCCCCCTTTAATCGTCCCCAAAGACCACCTTTAGGTTATCATAATAAACAGATTCGTCTACTTTTAACTAAATAAACTTATTATTTGTCTCACATTGAGAATTATTTTTTTTAGTTTATTCTCAGATTTTTAGGTGCAAGCAGTGCCGCTGGAGGTGGTGGCGGCAAAGTGTTTGAAAGTCGTAAAGTATAGGCCGGACGATCGATTGAATTAACGACAACAAAAGCATTTGAAGTTGCTGAATAAGAAAATCGCTTATAAGTACCTTGGCTATCAGCGGCACCGGGCCCATTAGTAAAAGTATGTGCGGTCCAAGAATTCGTAGCTGGATTATAAGAATACGCCGTATTGCCGCCACTCCAACCAACAATTTTTTTATGAAATGAATCATAAGTAAGACCAGGGTGAGAGGCCCCAACAATGGCCGACCCACCAGTACTATTAATACGAGTGGGATTAGGAATTAATCCTGTTTTATTTGATTCGATAATGCTCGAAATATCCCAACGTGACATTTGACCGCCGCCGATCACATAAAGATGGCGATTTTCCGGATCAATAATACTTGTAACGGCAAAAGGTCGATAGCCCCCTTGCTGATCATTACGAATTTTAAGTGTGTTTGTTGATAGATCATAGGTCATAATTCCAACTTTATTGTCAATAAATGTAAATTTTGAAATTGGGTCGTAAGAAATAGAAGTTCCTTCAATTGTATTTGGATCCCACCCCATTAAAAGGGAATCTCCGATTGGATTCATTTGCTGCCATGTTTGCGTGGCAAATGAATAGGTCCAAATAGCAGTGGACGAGCGCGCGGGTCCACAGGCAACGGTCCCGCTTACTGAGATAAAGCGATCCGCGTGTGCAAGATAGGCTATCCCATCATATGTATGTCTTGAGTTGGGCTGTGTACCGCCGGCAATGGCCTCAAGACAATTAGCATAATTAGCAGCCGGTAATCCTGGGTCAGTCAATCGCGATGCGGTTCCATCCGACATGTTTATAGAATAGATCTCATTACCATAGTAACCATTATGACCGCCTCCCCAAACCAAAAGTCGGTTTCTTTTTGTATCCATTACTCCGCTATTCCAGTTTGTGATAACGGCCTCGCAATATTCTGCACCTTGTATGGTTGGGTATTGAGCAGCCGGAGCGCAAACCTTATTGATCAAGGCATTCGGCAATGGGGTCCATTGGGCAAACACTTTTAGGCCCATCATAAAAAAAATAAAAATACTGCTAATAGTTGCTCTCACCAACTCCCCCGCTTCTCAATAAATTATAAAGGTACAAGGTGAGATAAAACCGCTGATTTATCACTTTCACTACCCACCGCATTTACAGCTGTAACTGCAAAGTAATAAGTTTTTCCTTTTTCAAGAGTTAACAAGCTAGAAGGAGTTGCTCCCGCCGCTGCAACGATAGGCGCTCCATACACTCCCGGAGCTGTACCTATATATACTTTATATCCCGTTACAGTCGTGTCCATAACATTATTAGCGTCTAAAGACGCATCCCAAGCTAAGTTGATTGAGGCCGGATCTCCCACTATCTCTAATAAAGAGGAATCTGCTGACGCTACTTCTTTCGCGGAGAAAGGTTGTGCACAGTTCTGATAAGCAAACAGCATTAATGTTACCACAAACATAGCGGATATTTTTAATAACCACGAACGCTTCTTAAACGACCCCATAGATCCCCCTTGTTCCCCAGAGACAACTTTAGGTTATCATAATAAACAGATTCGTCTACTTTTAAGGTTTATAGGCTTTTTGTTTGTCTCTTATTGAGATTTTTCTATTTAAAAACTATTTAACGGCTTTACTCACTTCACCAGAAAAATCACTCTCTGTTCTAGATGAATCATAGGTTGTAACCGCAAAGTAGTAAGTTTTGCCGACTTCTAAATCTTTAATAGTGTGCTTAGGTTGATTTGGTGTGGCTGTGAGGCCCACATCAATTCCATATCCCTTGGCTTGAAGATACTTATTGCTCTCAGTGCCATAGTAGATTTTGTAGCCGGCGTGCGGGCCGGTATTCATATCCCATTCAAGTGTAATTTCAGATTTTGCTTTGAAGCTGGATAAAATTTGTTCTTGAAATATAAAAAAACTCGCTAATATGATGAGTACAACTACAACTGAAACATAAACTTTTGTTTTCATAGATAACTCCTACCTAATTTTTCTGCCGTAATAAAATAGCTGGCTGTATTTTAAGTGTGGCCTTGGCCGGCAAGTAAGAGCCAAAAAAAGCTAAAATTACCGAAATAGCCAATACTACCACCACAAAACTGTACTCAACTGAGGCCGGAATAGTTGAATCATAATAGATATTCGGTAAAATATTAACCGGATTATTCTGGATATACAGACTGATACCGATGCCCAATACTGATCCGAGCGCTATCGCTCCACCTGAAATCCAAAGCCCGATTTTAGTGAACAGTTGCAATGTTTTTTTCTGAGAAAGTCCTAATGTTTTAATAATCGCAATATCACGTTGTTTTTGCGACATCAAAAGCGCCAGCACCGTCAGCACCGAGGACGAAGCAATAAGTCCGGCAAGACCTAAAAAAACTCCGATCATTAGTTTTTCAAGTTTTAAGGCAAAAAATAAATCTGAATTTTTTTCTTGCCAGGTTTCAGAAACAATTGATTTTGTGGCTAACAAATTTTTAACCTCATCGGCTTTTTCAACTTGATTAAACCAGATATGAAAGCCCGGTTTGCGACTTAGGGTTTTTCCTAAAATTTTTAACGAGTTTTCGTTATTGAATAACAGTAATTTTGAATCCAAATCATATAAGTCAGTGCTTAATATTCTTTTAACTGTGACCTTTTGAAAGACCGGCGTTTCTAAAGAGCTTAGAAGTAATGTTTCAGGCGGAATCAGCGTCAACTCATCGCCTTCTAATAGCCCAAGCGATCTAGCTAAATCAAGCCCAATGGCCACTTCGTTTTCTTGCAGTTTGAAGTCCATTAAATCGAATTCATTAAAATAACTATCATGACTACCGGCATTTTTTAACTGTCTTAACCTCTGCATCCAAAGGCCCAGGCCTTCAGACGTATAGCCGACAGCCTCGGCGCCGCGAAACTGCCCGTCAACAGTCCGTAAAATTAAGTCTAACGTCTGATACTTTACCGCTTCAGCATCTGTAAGATGCGCTAGTACTTCTGAATCCTGCTGAGCCATGTTCTTCGTGGTTAAATGTGGTTCTAATTTCATAATTCGTGTTTTAATATTTTTATTCATTCCA
>ERZ1292630.3048-Hain-H41-02um-R3-3048-length-15034-cov-12_pt1 | contig 15034 bp, 13 predicted proteins | sample MGYA00564408_ERZ1292630 | MGnify/ENA primary metagenome ERZ1292630 (study PRJEB36523, sample SAMEA6512641) | groundwater metagenome | collected 2019-01-08 | study: AquaDiva: Metagenomics assemblies of 32 groundwater samples | reverse complement strand
GAGCTTATCAAGCCGTGGTTGCGCGGACAAGATATTAAGAAATGGAAGGCAGAATGGGCGGGGCTATATGTGATTTTTACAAGATATGGAACTGATATTAACAACTACCCAGTTATAAAACACTATTTACAGGGTTTCAAAAAAGACCTTGAACCAAAAAAAACTATTTCACAAAAGCATGGACGTAAACCAGGGACTTATAAATGGTATGAAATTCAGGACAATATTGCTTATTACAAAGAGTTTGAATTGCCGAAAATCACATGGGGGAATCTTGCTACTGAGCCAAAGTTTGCCTTTGATACATCATCGCATTATGTCAGTGCCCCTGCAAATATAATTCCAACAAATGACCTTTATCTTTTAGCACTTCTCAATTCACCGCTTTGTAAATGGTGGATTAGCTTGCAAGCTGCTGTTAGAGCTGGCGGTTTTTTGGAATACAAACCCATGTATGTCGGAACCGTACCTGTATTTGCCGCCTCCGACAAACAAAAAGCCCCCATCATCACCCTCGTTGACCAAATCCTCGCTGCTAAAAAACAACCCCCTTCATCCCCCTTTTCTAAGGGGGAATTATCTAATGCCGACACCTCCGCCCTCGAAAAACAGATAGACGAAATGGTCTATGCCCTCTACGGCCTTACGCCTGAAGAGATTTTGATTGTGGAGGGGAAGAAGTAAAACTTTATATGGATATGAATAAGGGGACAGGCTACTTTAAGACAAAAAGACGCTTGCCCAAGACTTGCTGAAGCAGAAGATAGAAACCAATAAATTGTTTGCTATAAAATGGAAGCTGATTTAAGGATGCTTCCAATATTTTGCCCTACAAGGCTAAATATTGGAAAAGTGGTTTAATATGTTTTAGAATCAGGCAGATAAAAACGGATGATTAGATTTTTTAAGACTGTGTAAGGGGTGGATATGAAAAAGAAGGATTCGGAAAAAAATAAAGCTTTAGTGCCTGTGGAAAGTTCATTTTTGCTTTATACAACAGAAGACGGTAAAGCCCGTATTCAAGTGAAATTGCAGGATGAAACCGTATGGCTTACTCAAAAACTTATGGCAGAATTATTTCAGGTATCGGTTCCAACGGTCAACGAACACATAAAGACTATCTATAAAGACGGCGAACTGAGCCTTGCGTCAACTATTCGGAAATTCCGAATAGTTCAACCCGAAGGGGTAAGAGATGTTTCTCGTGAGGTTGATTTTTACAATCTGGATATGATTATTTCAGTGGGGTATCGGGTCAATAGCCTGCGCGGAACACAGTTTCGAATCTGGGCCACACAGCGCCTGAGCGAGTATGTAGTAAAAGGGTTTACCATAGACGATGAGCGGCTTAAACAGGTGGGTGGCGGTAACTATTTTGACGAACTGCTTGCCCGTATCCGGGATATCCGGTCCTCGGAAAAAGTTTTCTGGCGCAAGGTGCTGGATATTTATGCAACCAGCATTGACTATTCTCCGAACGCTAAAATATCAAAGGAGTTTTTCAGGGTCATTCAGAATAAAATGCACTGGGCAGCCCATGGCAATACAGCCGCGGAAGTCATTGCGAAAAGAGTTGATTCGGCTCTGCCTAATATGGGGCTTACCTCATGGCAGGGCAATAAACCGAGGAAAGATGATGTTGTCATAGCCAAAAACTACCTGGACGAAAAAGAGCTGAATCTGCTCAACCGAATTGTTACCGCCTATCTTGAATTTGCCGAGCTTCAGGCGCTGGAACACAAGCCCATGTATATGAAAGACTGGATAGCCAAGCTCAATGACTTTATAAAACTTAGCGGAAGACAACTTCTGACTCATGCCGGAAAAATCAGCCATGACGATGCTGTTGCAACGGCTCTTTCTGAATACGAAAAGTTCCGGCAAGCGCATTTAGACGACCCGTCACCGGTGGAACGGCATTTTATAGAAGCGATAAAAGAGGTGGAAGTCATTGAAAAGGCAGTAAAGAAGGGCAAGAAAAAAGGTAGAAGTGAACCGGTGACAAAATGTAACCGGTTGAAGTTGGAAATACCAGATGATACAAAAGGGCGGGAATGAAGCATGAAACTTAAATTTGACAGCGGCCTTGAATATCAGCTTGAGGCAATAAAAAGCGTAACCGACCTATTTGAAGGACTCCCACAGCAGCAGGGCGGACTATCAATCAAATTGAGCACAGAGATGCTTGATACCGGCATGGATGAAAACAAGGTCGCCGGTAAAAAAGGTGGCGGCATTGCCAAGAAAGCAAGGCGAGAACTGGAAGCAAAGACCGGTAGAAAGGTTGTTACCGGAGAGAGCTTCCTTCCGCCGTCTTCAAAAAAGGAATTGCCTCATAATAAAAAGTAGTGAATAGTAAGGGAATATGAATAACAAAAAACAAAAAACAAAAACTTGAACTCACATGGATAGGGAAGGATAAACAGCTGGACTGATAAATCGCAAGGTTACTATTTTGTGAAAAAAGCGCTATGCCTCGCTAAGCTGCATCGAGATAACCTTTGATATTCCTGGTTCTTCCATTGTTATCCCATAGATATAATCAGACGCCTCCATTGTTACCCTGTTATGGGTTATGACTATGAATTGGATAGTGTTTGAAAGTTCCCGTAACATATTTGCAAATCTTGCCGTATTGGAATCATCCAACGGTGCATCTGCTTCGTCAAGAATACAGAGGGGAGTCGGTTTTATAAGGAAGCTTGCAAAGAGGAGCGAGAGGGCTGTAAGCGCCTTTTCACCACCTGAAAGAAGGGTGATGTTCTGGAATTTTTTGCCCGGCGGCTGGGCGGTGATGTCAATCCCTGTTTCAAGGATATTGTTTTCATCTGTCATGATAAGCTCGGCCTTTCCGCCTCCGAACAGTTTAACGAATACCTCTGAGAATTTTACTTTTAATTCCTCAAATGCCTCTCTCAGTCTTTTCTTTGTTGTGCTGTTTATTTTTGTTATGGCCTCTTCAAGCTCTGCTATGGATTTGCTAAGGTCTTCCTGCTGTTTTGAAAGAAACTCGTACCTTGTGCTGAGTTCTTCATATTCTTCGAGTGTGCCGAGGTTTACCTGCCCAAGCTCCTGTATCTTTGTTTTCAGTTCATTCAAGCGTTCTTCATCTTCGGGCAGCAGAGGCTCGGCAGTCAATGTATCTATTTCAGCGCCGTAGTTCTGTCTTATATTTCCGGTGAGGTTTTCGATTCTCATCCTGTGCTCGGTCTTTTCGATGTCAAGTTCCGATATTTTTGCTGAAAGAGAGTCCACATCATGCCTCAGCGTCTTGATGCCTTGCTCATAAGAAAGGAGTTTCTGATTATCCTGTTCAATGGTCTCTCTTTTTGCGGATATCTTTTCTCTGAGTCCGTCTGCATTCAGCACCATGCCCTTAATCTTTTCTTTATGTTCGCCTGTCTCTTTTTCTCTCTGTGATATGCGGTCTTCAACGGACTTTATCTCGTCATTTACGGAATTATTTTTCTGTAACAGTTCTTCGATAGCGCTGCCGGCAGCGTCCTTCTCTTTCTGTATTGACTCGGTTTTTTCCTTGAGGGATGTTATTGAGAGCCTCAGGTCTGTTATATGCGCACGCTGTTCTTCGTAATTTATTTTTTCCCGGGGTATCATTGCGAGAAGGTCTGACATGTCTTTTTCTGTAATATGTTTTTTTGATTCTCCTGCGTTTATTACGGTTTCCTTTTCGAGGAGCAGTTTTTTGACCGCTTCTTTTTCCCTTGCAATCTCTTCAAGTTCTATCGAGAGGTACGCAAGTTTTCTGTCTATTCTTTCTTTTTCTTCCCTGTAGTTTTCAGAAGTGAGCTTGGAAAGTGACATCTCTTTTTCCGTATTAACAATTACAGATTCGATATCCCTGATGCCTGATTCTTTCTCCGTAATCCCCAGTTGCAGCCTGTTAAAGTCTTCCTGCATGCGGGCTATGAAGATTTTCTTTTGCTCAATGATTTCCTCAATCTCCCTGATCTCTCTTTTTCTTTTCAGAACCCCTCTGCCCTCTCCGCCGATAACTGCCCCCGAAGGTTCCGATATCTCACCATCAAGAGTTACAAGCAATGCCTTAGTCCCTGATTCTCTTATTGCAAGGGCTGTTCTCAGATCCTTTACTATCAGGACATTGGACAGAAGGTTTTTCGCTATGTCTGCAAACCCGGCATCTACCTTTACGAAATCTGCTGCCCTGCCTATTATGCCTGCAGGCACATCTGCTGCATCCTCAACTGCTTTTGGGGTAAGGGGCATGAAGGCCATCCTGCCAATGCCCTTTGCCTTTAATATTGAAATGGCAAGTTCAATATCCTCAGGGGATTTAAGTATAAAAGAATTAATCTTTTCTGAAAGGGCATTTTCAACGGCCTTTTCGTATTCAGGTTCAACGCTGAGGATATCCGAGAGAGATGAGATGATGTGGAGATTTGATCCCTCAGAAAGAATTTCACGGGTTGGGGCATCCAGGATGAGTTCTCTCAGGGATTCCAGGCGGGATATGTTTGAGGCGATATCTTCCTTTGTCCCTGATAATTGATTCCTGAGATTCTCTATTTTTTCTCTGGCTGAAGAGAGTTCCGAGATATACAAGCCCTTCTTTTCATTAAGCATGAGGATATCATTATTTTTATTCCTGAGCGAACCCTCAACGTCGTTTATGGATGAATCTATTTCATTAAGGGTTCTTCTTGAATCTTCAGACTCTTTTATCAATGCAGCCTCTTTCCGCTCTAAGGCCTCAAGCGAGGCCTGCATCCTGCCTGTTTCATTCCTGAGATTGCTGAGTTCTTCGGATATCCTGAAGATTTCTCTTCTTTTTGTCTCTACGATGTTTTCTTTTTCTCCGAGTTCATTTTCCAGCGTCTCAATAAGGTCATTCTTGGTTTTAAGTTCTTCTTTAAGCCCATCTATATCTGCGGAAAGTTTTATTTCAATACTCTTCAGTTCTTCCTGTTTTTGGGATAGCTCCGATCTTTTTGTCCCAAACTCGTCTTTCTGTGAATGCAGTTTTACAAGATATTCTTTCAGGTTATCACTGTCGGTATTTGATACGGCAATCAATCTCTCGGTCTCGGCTATTGCCTTTTCTATATCCCTGAATTCCTGCTGGATATTTCCAAGGAATTTTTCTTTTTCAAGGAGTTCGATGCGGTCTTTTTCTGTGGTATTCTCGATGCCTGTGAGTTCCGCCCTTTTTAATGCCTCGTTCTCTTTGAGGGCATGATATTCTGCAAGTATTTTTTCCAGAGACCCTTTGAGGTTCTGATAGTCTTTTTTTGCAATCTTCAGTTCTATTGCCCGCATCTCGGCTGAAAGCTTCTTATATCTTTCTGCCTTTTTTGCCTGCCGGTCAAGGGTATTTATCTGTCTCTTTACTTCAGAGACAATATCGTTAATCCTCTGGAGATTAAATCTTGATGCCTCAAGCTTGTTTTGAGCCTCTGTCCTTCTTACCTTATATTTCATTACGCCTGCGACTTCCTCTATCAGGAATCTCCTGTCCTGAGGTTTTGAACTGAGTATTGCCGCTATCCTGTCCTGCTCGAGTATTGAGTAGCTTTTGACTTCAAGCCCTGTGTCAAGGAACAGGTCCTTTATATCCTTTAGCCTGCATACGGCTTTGTTTGCCATATATTCACTTTCACCTGACCTGTAGAGCCGTCTTGTGACGGATGTCATATTCAGGGAATCATCTCCGTTGTCCTGGGTTGGATCGCCTATTCCTGACATGACAAGGGTAACTTCGGCCATGCCCTTGGGCTTTTTTATTGCAGAGCCGTTGAATATCACTTCTTCCATCTTCTCGCCTCTTAGGCTTTTTGCGCTCTGCTCGCCAAGGACCCAGCGGAAGGAATCAACTATGTTGCTCTTGCCGCAGCCATTGGGACCAACTATGCAGGTTATCCCCGGGTGCAGGTTGAACGCAGTTCTCTCAGAGAAAGACTTGAATCCTATAAGTTCGATTTTTTCTATTCGCATAAGAAATAAAGGAATATTGAATTTTTATTTTTTTGCCTCATGTAGTATAGCCTAAGAATTTATTCATGACAAGTCTATTTGTTTGACTGTCTATTTGTTTGACCGCTCCGGCTCCTCACCAGAGGAAGACTTTGATATAAGGGAGAGGGTCGGCATACCGATATGTACAGCGCTTCAGGTTGCAGGGTTTCCGGTTGTTTATGACAGAGGGAAAAAGCAGGAACGGATTTTTTATTGTCTGCTGCCATGATGCTGGCAGGGGTGGTATGATATAGTCAATTCAGAAAGGAACAAAATGTCATACAAATTCGACTCGTTAATTACGATTTTAAGAAAACTCGACAGCAGGGAGAAAGTAACTGTTCAGTCATTTCCACATTTTTTTATCAACAGTCTCAAAACCAGCAATCTGCTTCTGAAACTCTATAAAATCTTTTTCGTTCCATGTCCCTGCTAAATAGTCAAGGTCATCATAAATAATAGTTCTTCTCTTTTTTTCAAGTCCGAGAGATTCTCTCAGAGTTTTCAGCAGAACAGCATTAACACTGACTCCTTCTTTCTTAGCCTTTTGTTTTAAAACCTTTGCTGTTGTATCATCAATCCCACGAATAGTCATTACACTCATAAATTATTCCTCCTTTCAAAAAGATGTCTCCTTTAAAATAAGACTATCAATATTTTTGAAGTGTTCATCAAGCGTAAATAATGATAGTCCATGCCTTATCGCAGAGGCTGCTACCCACATATCATTTGACGGTATAGGCTTTCCTTTTCTCTTTAAATCCCAATAAATTTTGGCATAAAACTCTGCTGTTTCTTCATCTATTTGAAGCACATAAACACGCGGAGAGTCTAAAAATTTGTTAAGCTCCTCTATATTTTTTCTCTCTCTGTTCCCGCCCTTAAATCCTCCTAACAACTCACCAAGCACTACTACATTTACCCCTATATATTCAACCGACCTGATGATTTCCAGCGCTACAGGCACATTCCTTTTAAATGCAGCATAACCGCTTGTGTCTAAAAGTATTCTTTCCATCCTGCTTTATTTCTCCCTGTTTAATGATAGTATTTTGCAGTCACAATATGCAATCACATTTGCCAGTTTTTTGCGTATTATCAATTTTGTCAAAAACGATATCTTTGGTTTCTCAATTTTTTCCGAGCTAAAGGGTGCTTTTCAAACTGCCATGATGCTGGCAGGGGGATTTCGCAAATTTCGAAAACTCCATAATTGCGGACTATGGGTAGAAGTACGCATTAAACGTTCCCGCTTCCACGCCATTGAGATAGACACTTCTCTTACGGCAAAGAGACTTATCAGGGTATTTGAACGGCTACAGGTCAGTCGTGGTCTCCCGGATATTCTGCGGGTCGATAATGGGCCTGAATTCATCAGTAGTGAGCTTGTTACATGGGCTGAATCAGCAGGCATGATGATCCTGTATATCCAACCCGGAGAGCCGAATCAGAATGCCTATATCGAACGGTTCAATCGTACCTATAGGGAGGAAGTCCTTGATCTGTATCTGTTCAGGGATTTAGCAGAAGTTCGTGAAACAACATACTGGTGGATAATAGACTATAACGAACAGAGGCCCCATGATGCACTCGGGGACTTGACACCGGCTGAATATATGGAACAAAATGCTGGAAACTCTATTTTACAACTGTCTACCTAATGGGGAAGCTTACGGTCTCCGCAAAAAAATAAATAGCCCGAGTGCCTGTCCTTCATTTTAACGAAACATTATATAGCTGCCCAAAAAAACTTCCGGCGCAGGAAGGGTATTTGATAAGCTTTTCAGCGACAATTAGCAGGTTGAAGAATTTGTCATTAATATTGGTATAATAGAATCAATTCTACAGGTGAAAGGAGAGAGAAATGGCAACAAAAAATAAAGAACTTGAAGCAAAGATCCAGGCACTGCCTGATGATGCAAAGCTTGAACTCATTGATTCAATCCTGATGCAACTCGATAAACCAGACCCTGAGATTGACCGTGTTTGGGCTGAAGAAGCAAGAAGCCGATGGAAAGCATATAAAGAGGGCAATTTAAAAACTGTTTCTTACGAACAGGTAATGAGAAAACATCACGGCAGATGAAGATTAAATTTTCGAGGCTCGCCCAACTTGAGGTTGATGATGCTGTTGCATGGTATGATTCCCAGTCACGCAGTCTCGGCACGCAGTTTTTGGATGATCTTGACCGTGCAGTCAGAAGAATTGTAGCATTTCCCCTTTCATGTGCTGATGTAGAACCTGAACTCAGGCGCTGCCTGCTTACCCGTTTCCCTTACGGAATTATTTACGGTATTGATTCAGACACAATTGTTGTCATCGCTGTTGCTCACCTTCACAGAAAACCAAGATACTGGATTGACAGGCTATCGGATGAAATGAAATAGACCAGTGCCCCAAAAAACTTCCGGCGCAGGAAGGGTATAGTCAAAAAATCAGCACTCCCAGACCTAAAAATATCTGTTCCTGAATTTATCGGATGGTCCTTTGTTTGACCGTCATTTGCTTCTGTGTCATAATAACAACATGTTCAAAAAAATCTTATCAGTGGCGCTGGTCTTGTCTGTTTTTTCGTGTGTGCCAAGGCACACGGAGACCCGGCCGGAAAGGCCTGCTCTTCCAAAGGAGGCCTATTATAACTATATGCTCGGTTATGAGGCGGAGATTTCCGGCAGGTGGGAAGATGCGTTAAAATACTATTCGGAGGTTCTCGAAACAGATCCGGCATCTTCTTACATAAGGACTCAGATGAGTTCCATGCTGTTGAGGACAGGCAAGATTTCAGACGCCATTACTATGGCGGAAGAGACGGTGAGGATAAATCCTGATTATGTCCCTGCTCTTATGCTTCTTGGCGAGTTATATAACAGCCAGAAAAATACCGACAGGGCAATAAAAATTTTTGAGAAGGTTCTAAAACTGGCTCCGGCGCAGGATGATGCATACCTCTACCTGGCTGTTTTGTATGCCGCAAAACGCAGAAATGACGAAGCAATCGCCGTTCTTGAGTCCCTGCTTAAGATAGATTCTGATAATGTCATGGGGCTGTATTATCTCGGCCTCATAAATATAGATCTGGAGGCTTATGATAAAGCTGCGGAATATTTTAAGAGGGCGGTTGAGATAAAACCTAATTTTGATACTGCTTACGTTAACCTTGGAATAATAAGCGAAATAAAGGAAGACCTGAAACAGGCAGAGGAATATTACAGGCAAAGCACGGAGATTAACCCTCACAACACCATTGCACTTGAGCGGCTCACACAGATTTATCTCAAAGGGAAAACAGTTGATAAGGCCATAGAACAGCTCAGGAAGATGAGCCTTCAGGAACCGGCGAATGTGGATGTGCACAGGAGATTAGGCTTCCTCTATATCGAAGAAAAGCAGTATGAAAGGGCAATAGAAGAGTTCAGGATTGTCCTTGAGGCCAAACCGACGGATATACCCGCCAGATACTACATGGCGATTACCCTTGAGGAAATAGATAGGTATAAAGAGGCGCTGGAAGAGTTCAAGAAGATAGTATCTCTGAACCCCAAGCACATAAATGCATTTCTCCATCTTGGATTTATCTACTCAAAGGACGGACTGAATGATGAGGCAGCGAAGATATATGAGGAGATATTAAGTTTTGAGAAAGGCAAGCCTGAGATATATGTATACCTGGGGTTGAGCTACATGCAGCTGAAGGACTACAAGAAGACAGAGACAGTATTTTCAGAGGGCCTGAGGCTTTTCCCTGATGACACGGAATTGAATTTTAATATGGCGGTATTGTATGAAAAGGCAGGCAGATTTGATGAGATGATAAAACTTCTGAAGCACACAATCGGGATAAATCCCAAGCATTCTGAGGCGCTTAATTACCTGGGGTACAGTTATGCAGATAAAGGCATAAATCTGAAAGAGGCATTATCTCTTATAAAAAAGGCGCTTGATTTAAAACCTGACAGCGGCTATATAGTTGACAGTCTGGGCTGGGTCTATTTTAAGATGGGGCGATATGCTGAGGCAATAGAAACTCTCAGGAAGGCCGCGGACATAATAAATAATGACCCTGTAATATATGAACATCTCGGAGATGCATACCTTTCCGGAGGGGATAGCCAAAATGCGCTGGATACATGGAAGAAGGCTGTCGAGTTCCATGAAAAAGAAGAGGGGCTTAAGCAAAGGGTAGAGAAGAAAATTCAAGATTTAAAATTAAAAATTAAATGATGAAGCGCCCGGCCCTCAGCAATCAGCAAATACCCTGGAGGCTTAAGGCTGACAGCTTATAGCTGAAAGCTATCTTATGTTCACCCTTAAAACACCTGCAAAGATAAACTGGTTTCTATCAGTCCTGCGAAAGAGAGAAGACGGATATCATGAGATATCGAGTCTCATGCAAAGCGTTGCTCTCTATGATTATCTCACGTTCGAACAGTCGGAAAAAATCGGGATAATAACAGATGCTGAAATATCATTAGAAGAAAACCTTGTTTATAAGGCAGCAATTCTTATGAAAGAAAGGCTGTCAGTCAAAAAGGGTGCAGTTATAACATTAAAAAAAGAGATTCCCATGTCTGCCGGTCTCGGAGGAGGAAGCAGTGACGCAGCATGCACACTGGCGGGTTTGAACAGGCTGTGGGGGCTTGAATTAAGCAAAGACGAGCTTGCAGGTTTAGGTGGCATGCTCGGCTCTGACATACCCTTTTTCTTTAAGGGGCCTTTTGCTGCAGTTGAAGGCAGGGGGGAGATAGTTACGCCGTTAAATGCCAATACCCCTAACATTATTCTACTTGTAAAACCCGATCTGAGTGTATCAACAAAATGGGCCTATTCAGCGATAAACAGGTCGTTGCGACTCGAAACCGGGTTACTGCCGGAGTTGACAAAGAAAGAGAATAATATTAAACTTTTCAGTCAAGCCCTCGATATGCAGGATTTTAAATCCATTGCTGTTATGATGAAAAACGACCTTGAAATCCCTGTTATCAGGGAATTTCAGGTTATAGGCGAACTGAAGGACAGGACGCTTGCAAACGGGGCACGGGCTTCTTTAATGAGCGGAAGCGGGCCAACTGTCTTTGGCGTGTTTGACAGCAGGGGAGCAGCAGAAAAGGCTGCCGGGGCAATGAAGCCCAATTGGTGCAGGGTTGTTGAAACAATTATATAGGTGAAGTAGGTTAAGAAGTTCAAAAAGGTTAAGAAGGAATTGACCTGCTTAAACTGTTTAAACTATTTGAACTATATTATATGGGGCGTCGACAAACGGCAAGTCAGGAGATTTTGGATCTCCCATTTGGAGGTTCGAATCCTCCCGCCCCAGTTCGATTTTGCTTTGCAAAATTTGTGAGTGATAAGTGTCAGTTTTCAGTGTCAGAGAACTGAACACTAACACAAGGTACTGTCACTGAAAATGGAGGGGAAATGCATAATGGAATAAAACTTCTAACCGGGAATGCGAGCAAGGGCCTTGCAAAAGAGGTTGCCGAATATCTCGGAATACCTGTATGCGAAACAACAATAACTTCGTTCAGCGATGGCGAGATTATGGTTCAGATAGATGAGAATGTAAGGGGATCGGATATATTTGTTTTGCAGTCAACATCCACTCCTGTTAATGACAACATTATGGAACTCCTGCTGCTGATCGATGCCCTGAAAAGGGCGTCTGCAGGAAGGATAACCGCGGTCATCCCTTATTATGGATATGCAAGGCAGGACAGAAAGGTCCAGCCGAGGGTTCCAATATCCTCGAAGCTTGTGGCTGACCTCATAACCGTTGCCGGGACGAACAGGGTTTTGACGGTTGATCTGCATGCAGGCCAGATACAGGGATTTTTCAATATCCCTGTTGATCATCTCTATGCATCGCCTGTCCTGCTTGAGTATATAAGGAAATGTGATTTTAAAGACCTTGTTATAGTTTCCCCTGATGCCGGGGGTGTGGAGAGGGCGAGGGCCTTTGCAAAGAGGCTTAATGCCTCGCTGGCCATTATAGACAAAAGGCGCGAGAGGGCAAATGTATCAGAGGTGATGAATGTAATAGGCGATGTTAAGGGAAGAGAGACGATTATACTGGATGATTTAATAGATACGGCAGGTACAACCACTCAGGCTGCATCTGCGCTTAAAGAGGAAGGCGCCAAAAAAGTGCTGGCGGCATGCACACACGCTGTGCTCTCAGGGCCGGCTATAGACAGGATTAATAATTCAGTTATAGAGGAGCTGATTGTCACTAATACGATACCATTGGACAGTAAAAAGGAAAAATGTAAAAAGCTCAAGGTGTTGAGCATTGCGCCTCTGCTCGGTGAGGCCATAAAAAGGATTCATGAAGAATCCTCGATAAGTTCGCTTTTTGTATAAACCCCGATATTATCGGGGGGTAAAGGAGGAATAGATGGAAAGGGCTACACTAAACGTAGAAAAAAGAGATAAGGCCGGAAAAGGCATTGCCAGGTCGCTCAGGCGACAGGGGATGATACCGGCGGTTATTTACAGGGATGGAGGTTCGCTTCCGATATCTATCTCAAAAAAGGCTATGGCAGAATTTATTGACGCTACATCAGGGGAGCACACAGTTGTTAACCTCAACTTCTCGGATGGTGATAAGAAGCTGGCAATCCTTAAGGAATTTCAGCTGGACCCGTTAAAAGGAGATATCCTGCACACTGATTTTTTTGAGGTTTCTCTGACAGAGAAGGTAACCGTGAATGTGCGCGTTATGACACTTGGTGAACCGATTGGTGTCAAGCGTGACGGCGGCATCTTGCAGCATGTGCTCAGGGAGGTAGAAATCGAATGTCTTCCTGATAAGATCCCCGGCCATTTTGAGATTGATATATCAAAGCTTGAGACAGGCCAGGCTGTACATGTCAAGGACATCAGTATCGGAGAGGGGATAAAGCTGCTTACAGAGCCTGATGAGGTTATTGTCAATGTTATTGCCCCTGCCGTTGAGAAAGAAGAGGCAGCGCCTGCTGAAGGTGTTGTGGCAGCTGCTCCTGAAATGGTAGAGCCGGAGCTCGTAAAGAAAGGCAAGAAAGAAGAAAAAGAAGAGGGAGCGGAGAAGGCAGAGAAAAAAGAAAAGGGAGCAGAGAAATCAGAGAAAAAAGGAAAGGCGGATAAAAAATAGTTGTGGGCTATAGTCGGACTCGGCAACTATGGCAGTAAATATGCAAAGACCCGGCACAACCTTGGTTTTATGGTGCTGGATACAATTGCTGATTTTCTTGATATAGATTTAAAAGAAAAGAGAGATTGTTTGACAGGAAAAGGCTCTATGGAAGGAGATGGTGTTTTCCTCATAGAGCCTTTGACGTTTATGAACAACAGCGGCCTCGCTGTAAGAGACGTTCTTAAGAGACATAATATTCTTCCTGAAAATCTGATAGTGATCCATGACGATCTTGATATGGAAACAGGGAAACTAAAGATTAGAAAGGATGGCTCCTCGGGCGGGCACAGGGGAATAGAGTCAGTAATCCAGAATATCGGCACAAAGGAATTTATAAGAGTGAAAATTGGCATTGGCAGGGAAATCGGGATGCTGGCTGAAGATTATGTGCTCAGGAAATTCAAAAGGGATGAACTCCCATTAATCAAGGATGCCATTAAACGCGCAGCAGATGCCGTTGCCATGATTATCTCCGAAGGTGTTTCAAAGGCGATGAACAGGTTTAATGTGAAGTAGGTTTTAAGCTATTGCATTTCTGCCCTTCCAGCCTTCTGGCAGCGTTAGTGGAGAGTCACTCCGTGAAAGCGCGAAATGTCAGGTGCGGTTGTTATTATCTGTTTAAAATCTGCTTGACATTAAAAGAAAGGCTCTGATACGCTTCATTTCATGGAACCGGGGTAAGTACCTTTAAAAACATCTCTGCAAAAAGCAAAATTCCTCATCTGCTATTGCGTGCAGATTTCAATACACTTTCAGAAAAGTCCCAACATATTAACTCTATTTGCAGCTATACACATTTCTTTTGTGCTGGGAACATTAATTGAAAGGAGATTAACATGATCAGAAAAATAATTCCAATTATGCTTGTGGTACTTTTTATTACATCAACCACTGCCTTTGCAGACAAAGTTCAACTGCCAAAGACAGGGCAGACAACCAAGTATGCCGCAGGCGATGACGGAGATCTGCAGAAGGGCACGGCGTGGCCAGGTCCGAGGTTTGCAGTCAGCGGCGATTGTGTAACAGATAACCTTACAGAGCTGATGTGGTCAAAGAACGGCAATATGCCGAATGGAACAAAAACATGGCAGGGGGCATTGGATTATGTGGCTTCATTGAACAGCAGCGGGGGATTATGCGGATACACAGACTGGCGCTTGCCCAATGTCAACGAGCTTGAAAGTCTTGTTAATGCAGAGAAGTCAAATACTGCCACATGGCTGAACAGTCAAGGCTTTACCAATGTGCAGTCGCAGTATTACTGGTCGTCGTCTACCTGCGCGGACAGTACGGGCAATGCATGGAACGTCGATATGAGCGTTGGCCTAGTGGACGGCAGCGGTAAGTCGGTCATCTACTACGTGTGGCCAGTGCGAGCCGGACAGTCTGGGTCATTGGGTAATTCGGTAATTTGGAAGACCGGGCAGACAACCAAATATGCCGCAGGCGATGACGGAGATCTGCAGAAGGGCGTTGCGTGGCCTTCTCCGAGATTTACCGACAACGGCAATAAGACGGTGACCGATAATCTCACAGGCCTGATGTGGACAAAGGACGCCAATGCTCCGGGGCCGAGCACTTGCAGTCCTAAAACCTTAAAGACGTGGCAGAAGGCCCTTGATTATGTTGCATGCCTGAATACGAATAATTATCTTGGTCACAATGATTGGAGATTACCCAACAGAAAAGAGCTTTTTAGTCTTGTTGACCGTTCAAAATACAACCCATCCATACCAACAGGACATCCATTCATCAATGTGCACCGCAATTACTGGTCGTCGTCTCACGGTGCTTACGGTACGGGCAGTGCATGGCGCGTCGTTGTGGGCGGTGGCGGCGAGGTCTATACTGGCTATGCATGGAACTTCTATATG
>ERZ1292630.950-Hain-H41-02um-R3-950-length-29186-cov-29_pt2 | contig 15037 bp, 13 predicted proteins | sample MGYA00564408_ERZ1292630 | MGnify/ENA primary metagenome ERZ1292630 (study PRJEB36523, sample SAMEA6512641) | groundwater metagenome | collected 2019-01-08 | study: AquaDiva: Metagenomics assemblies of 32 groundwater samples | reverse complement strand
ATCCCTTTTGTTTTATTAGTCACGAAGGTATTGAACAGATACGGATTTAGAAGCATTTGGCCCAAGAGTTCCTAAATTATACTGAACCGTACTATCGAAATCTCCAAATACTGGACCCGCAATTGCTTGGTCAGGTGGATTACAGCTAGTATTATTAAAGCTCACCACCTTAGCTTCAGAAACTGTTGTAGTTGGACTTTTTGTAATGTGTCTGAGTTTTACAGCAAAAGGAATTGCATCGGCCTTAGTTCCCCACGCTGAAACGGAGTCTCTGGTTGCATCATGCCACTCATCTATAGCAGAATTGATATCAACGGTAGCTAAACGCCGTAAAATTACACTATTAATATTCGCGCCAGTAAGATTTTTAACAGTCATCTTGATATTAAATGAACGATCGAAATTAGTTGGTTTAGAGAGTTCTTGAACCAAACTCATTTTTCCATCAGTGGTATTACGTGTCACTTTACAGGTATTTCCCACACAATTACAGGAAGCAGCACCAAACCCGCTATCTCCAAAACTGTTACTATAACGCGCGGGAGAACCTGTATTACATAGTGTATACCCTTCATTGTACATATGATCTCCTTGATTCGAGCCTTGGAAAACCACAATGTTTCCTTCCTTGTTAATACTAATTTTAGGCGCCCCCGTAAAGGTTTTACATATGGCAGAAGCTGCGGCCATCATCTCAGTATCTTTTTGCCTTTTCTCTACACTGTTTTGCCCGGCATTAGCTGTTCCTGTAAGGACTAACAAGCTCATTGAAACTAATGCTAGTACTGATAATGCAATTGATTTATTCATCATATATTTCACCTTACTCATTAGGATTTTAATCTCGAAAAATTATTACTGCAAAACCCATTACTGCTGCTTTTTATTACATAAGCAGCCAATCAAATCTAAAATATCCTATCTAAATGGTCAAATCTATTTACTCCTGGGCATATTGGTCCGAGATACAGTACATAAACACTAGGAGGTCTGTGCAAAACGCAAGCCAGATCCTATTCTGAATCCGATTTAGTATAAGAATTTACCGTTGCAGGCATCATAAAATGATCAGCAATCCTAAAAATCTCAATTGATCGCGCGAAATATAGGTGCGACAATTTGTCACATTCTATTTTTTTATAAATTGAAATATTCTTTTATCGCCATCCAATGTGGAATGGAAATAAATAACATTCATCAATTAAAAGATAGGATTTCAATCAAAATGATCAAAACTAGAAAAACGCTTAGTCTCGTCAGTACACTGAGTGCTTTGTTAGCTTTTAGCATACCAGCCAGCGCCGTTTCGTCTGTCATGTATGCAGACCCTGTTCCATCGACCCCCGGTGCGTGTGATGGTGGCATCAGTTACGAATAGACGGCAAAAATGAGCGATAATCATACGATCAGCTTCGTCAATCATGTCGGCGCTAAAAGCTTTAACGAACCACCTCCAGCGTATGAACCCCCTTTCACTGGCTGGACTCACACCTCTAACTGGGTCGCGTTTGAGTTAACCAAAGATGCCCAGGTAGAAATCGAAGTCACGCGTCAAGAAGGCGTGCCTTATACATCTGGCAGCACCATTGCTACTGCGCGCAATAAACTAGTACCAGCATTTGCTATTTATTCAGGTTGGGACAATACCAGCTGCGAAGAGCACCGTTATAACAACGCCGGCAACGTTGATTGGTCTGACATTAAATATATTACCAACGCTCCGAATAAAGGCGGTTGGTCCAGTGTTACACGCAAAATAAAACTGAAAGCAGGAAAATATAGTATCGCCATCGGTGGCACGCCAAAAGTTTTGGAAGCTTATCCCGATGCAGCCACCTGTGATCCGGCTACCGATGCAGCTTGTTATGCCTATACCGGCAGACACGGATATCGTGTGCGTATAAAAACCAATCCATCCCGTTCGGAATCCGATAACGCAAGCACGAGCGGTAATTCCGCTAACTAATAAATTTGGCTTAGCTCAGTAATCTCCGATTAAGCTCGGAGATTACATCTAATAATCATAGTATTAAATTTAACAAATTTATCTTCCATGGCTTCGTCAAGTTCGGTATGACATACGACTTTGTTAGCCCAATACGTTCACTTGCGCAATGTTGTACGAAAGGAAAACAAGGCCTCATTAGAATGATCAATATCCAGGAATTCATAATGATTATTGTTAGCTGAGTTTTTTATCAAACATATCATATCAATCAGTTACCGCTTATGTTTCGCAATCCTTCCTTCATCGTAGTTTTAATGATTTCAATATTGGGTATTGGGGAAACACATGCTGCCGAAGACCCTGCACGACCACCTTCCCTTAAAACCATTTCAGTACCAGAACCTGATAATTTAGATGATTTCATTATCAACAAACAAAAAGCCATAGAATTAGGCAAAGCTTTATTTTGGGAAATGCGTGTTGGTAGCGATGGCGCCATCGCCTGTGCCACGTGTCATTTCAATGCCGGTGCAGACAGCCGGTCTTTCAATCAAGTCAACCCAGGCTCAAATCGCGTTCACAGTGATGGTACGCCGGATGCCGACTTAACATTTGATTTCGGCCCTGCCCAACAATTGATACGCGGCGATTTCCCTTTGAGCAAATTGAGCAATATTTCCGATCGGAGCTCACCCGTAATTTCAGACTCCAATGACGTGGTTTCTTCACAAGGCGTTCAAGCAGCAGATTTTTTGTATACCGTGCGCGGCAAAAGCAAGGATGTAGTCACACCCAAAATCGATGCTGATGGTTTTCTCATTGACCACAAAAATGTCCGTCGTGTTGCACCCCGCAATGCACCCAGTATTATTAATGCAGTCTTTAATTACCGGAATTTATCCGATGGCAGCGCACAAAATGACTTCAATGGGGTAAACAAATGGGGAAGCCGTGACCCAAATGCAAAAGTTTACCGCATGGCCTCAGGTTCCAATCAAATAGAAGCCGTAACAATCAGTATTACAAATTCCAGTTTAGCTTCTCAAGCAGTAGCCCCTCCTGTTAGCGACCGCGAAATGAGCGCCACAGGCAGAACATTTCCAGACATTGGCCGAAAACTCATCAGCATGCGACCACTGGCTTTGCAGCAAGTACACCCGCAAGACAGTGTTTTTGGCGAATACAGCCGTTGGCCACATTCCGGCTTAACCATCCCTTCCTATCAAAAAATGATCCAAGCAGCATTCCATCCACAATGGTGGGATTCTGAACAATTTATTCGTAATCTAGGAAATGCCACAACCAGCATCATAACGCATGGAAAACCACGATTTCCGAATGAATATAGTTTAATGGAATATAACTTCTCGCTATTTTTCGGTTTAGCTGTGCAAATGTATGTATCTACTTTGGTTGCCGATGATACGCCATATGACCGATTCATGATGGGAGATGCCTCAGCCATCAGTACAGCCGCTATTCAAGGCGTCGATGTATTTCGCAGCCAAACACGCGGCCGGTGTGTCAATTGTCATGAAGGCGCAGAATTAACCGGCGCATCAATCACCCGTGTAACAGCCAGCCCGGTAAGGGTTCGTGAGGAACAGGCGTTTGATCGGGGTTTTAATCATATTGGCGTCCGTCCAGCAACCGAAGATATCGGCTTAGGCGGCCAAGATCCTTTTGGCAAGGAATTATCGTACTCACGCCATCCTGCAACAGTGATACCTAATTGCGCTAATGGATTACCCTGCCCAGTCATAGCCGATGGCTTTATCAAAGTTCCGGGATTACGTAATATCGAACTAACTGCGCCTTATTTTCATAATGGTGGCACTTTGACATTACGCGAGATACTAGATCTCTACAGTCGTGGCGGGAACTTTCACTCACTGGAGCAACTCGATGGCTCAGAAATTGCAGGATTAAATATCCTATCGAATAGTGAGGAAGAAAAATCCAGTCTTGAAGCATTTTTGCTGTCATTGACCGATGAAAGAGTGCAATTGCGCAAAGCACCGTTTGATCACCCGCAGTTATTGATTCCTATCAAAAACCATCATTCAGAGACTTTTCTAAAAATCAATGCGGTGGGAAAAAATGGCGGATTACCTCTAAAACGATTCTTACAATGAATATAGGAATCATAGCTTCAATATTTTTTGCCAATAAAGAACCCCGTGGCAGGACCACGGGGAATCACAAGTTACATATCAAACTTGCACATTCTTCCACAAGACCGAGCTTTCTATTCCGCCCTTCGAAAGAAGGTACGCAGTTTTAACATGCTATCGCTCAAGAAGCATTGGTGCATCAGCATCCACAGCAAGAATGGTAACAAATTGCAACAATTCATTCCAAACATCACCGCCCACAATACCTTTCATCATACGATCCATTTTGGCGGCATGAAGGATTGCTTGCTGCAAAGATTCGAATTTGAGATGCTTAACTGCATTCATGACAGGTTTTTGGCGATTTTTCCATACCCTCTCTGTCTGTAGTAATGGTGCGATAGGCCGGCCGTCATTCATGCCTTTCCGAAGATTGATTAATTGACGAATTTGTTCGGCTAGCACAGTTAATATCAAAAGCGGTGCCGTACCCTCGCTTTCTAATCCATTTAAAATGCGAGCAAAACGCCCCCGATCCAAAGTAATCAGCGCATCTGCCAACTGGTAGACATCATAGCGTGCCATATTGAAAATAACCGCACGGATTTGATCCAAAGACAAGTGCCCAGTAGGATAAACAAGTGCTAGTTTTTGTATTTCTTGATGTGCCGCCAATAGATTGCCTTCAACTTGATCGGCTATAAACCTAAGCGCTGTGGTATCAGTTCTTTGTTGTTGCCGCTCAAGGCGCTTTGCAATCCATTCCGGTAATTGTTCGTGCTCGATCGCATAGACCGGAATGGCAACGCCTCTATTTTCGAGTGCTTTGAACCACAGTGCATTTTGTGCAGCTTTATCGATTTTCGGCAGTGTCATCAGTGTTAGCGTATCGGGTGGAATGTCAGCACAATAAGCTTCAATCATGCTACCCCCCTCTTTGCCTGGTTTTCCTGATGGGATACGGATATCGATGATTCTACGCGAACCAAATAACGATAAATTATTGCTGGCATTGCGTAGATTCAGCCAGTTAAAATGCTGCTCGACTGTATAGATTTCTCGTTCTGTATAACCGAGCTGTTGTGCGCGGGACAGAATTAAATCCATCGCTTCAGTCATCAACAGGATTTCATCGCCAAACAACACATATAGCGGAGCCATTGTTTTTTGCAAATGACTGGCAAGTTGCTCCAATGGTATTCGCATCGTTACGAATAAAATCCTATAGAAAAGAAATCAGTCAATCATCCCTTCCATTTTAAGAAGCCGGCTTTTCAAGGTCTGGTTTATAAGTAGACAAACGCCACAGTATTTGTTGGATGGCATCCGCTTGCATGTCTCTCACCAACAATTTCTCTTCCGCGTCTTTGGCTAGAATCTGTTCATCCAAGAACGGTAAAATACGTGCCAATAAAATTTCCGTCGGTGGAATAATTTCAACTCTTTGTTGATTGACCACACGATAATTGACGCGATACACCACATTAAAATCCCGCACACGACCACCTCCCGAGAGTGACAAAATAGCTTTCTCACTGATGGCACTGATAATTTCGACCATTGCATCAGCATCATCGGGTTCCATTACTACTTTGGTAGTCGGTGTTGTACGTATCGCCCGCTCTAAATGAACACCAAAAATTTGCCCAGGCCCATCCGGTGCTAAAACATACAGTGATTTGAACGGCAAGGATACTGCATGCCCACGCAATTTAAAACCACACGCGGTCAAAACGAATACAGCAATCAGCAGGATCGAAATGAAAGCTGTATGTTGCTGAAAATCATATTTTCTACCCATAGTACACCTTAGCAAAATCAATAAGTGAGGCGATTAAGAAATTGTTAAATGACGATGTTCACCAACCGATTGGGAACAATGATAATTTTTTTGATACTCTGTCCGTCGATAAATTTTTGCGCATTCTCGTTCGTTAGCGCAGCCTGCTCGATGGCCTCTTTTGTTGCATCCTTGGACACAACGATTTGTCCACGCAACTTGCCATTGATTTGTACAATCAAAGTCACTTGATCTTGTGCCATCGCAGCTTCATCGGCTTTTGGCCAGGATTGGTCAATGAGTTCGCTGCCAGGTCTTAGTTCCCGCCACAATTCATGGCAAATATGCGGAACAATAGGAGCAAGCAATAAAACAATATATTCCAACGCTTCTTGCATCAGATTGCGGCTGTGCGCATCATTCCCTTGGCATTGGGTAGACAGGTTGTTGATCAGTTCCATCACCGCCGCGATCGCCGTATTAAAAGTATGACGCCGCTCCAAATCATCGGTTACTTTTGCAACAGTCTGATGCAACTGACAGCGCAACGCCTTGAGTTCAACCGGCAATGCTTGCAATAGCACCGAATCTATCACCACGACTCCCGGTTGCAGGTGCAGGTACACTTGTTTCCATAATCGCCTTAGAAAACGGTATGCGCCATCCACGCCGGCATCCACCCACTCTAAGGTTTGTGTCGGAGGGCTGGCAAACATCATAAATAATCGAGCGGTATCCGCACCATACTCATCCACCAGTTTTTGTGGATCGACACCATTGTTTTTCGATTTTGACATGGTACCGATACCGGCCGATACCACCGGCAAATGATCGGTTGATAATACCGCACCCGTACGTTTTCCTTGTTCATCTACTTGAATATTGACATCGACAGGATTGTAGTAAGTGATACGCCCGCTATCCGCTTTGCGGAAAAAGATCTCATTCAGCACCATGCCTTGCGTCAATAAATTGGTAAAGGGCTCATCCAGTTTCAACAAACCCAGATCCCGCATGACCTTGCTCCAAAAGCGTGAATACAGCAAATGCAAGATAGCATGCTCAATACCGCCAATATATTGATCCACCGGTAACCAATAATTGGCCCGCTCATCGGTCATTCCCTGCTTTTGGTCTGAACACGTATAACGAGCGTAATACCAGGAGGAATCAACAAACGTATCCATCGTATCGGTTTCCCTACGTGCGGATTGTCCACATTTTGGACAGTTGCATTGATAGAACGATGGCGTTTTAGCCAACGGATTGCCCGATCCATCGGGAACCAAATCCTGCGGCAGCACCACAGGCAATTGATCATCAGGCACAGGCACTACCCCGCAGTGCTCACAATGAATCAGTGGAATTGGGCACCCCCAATAACGTTGCCGTGAAATACCCCAATCCCGCAAACGGTAATGCACACGTTTGTTACCCAGCTTTTTGTTTGCCAAAGCTGCAGCAATCGCATCCACTGCTTGCTCAAACGATAAGCCCGAAAAATCAGCGGAATCAAAAGTGATGCCATGTTCGACAAAAGCTTGTTGTAGTGGAAGCTCCAGGTCACCTTCGGCAGAACGAATGACCGGTTTAATCAGCAAACCATATTGCGTCGCAAATTCGAAATCACGCTCATCGTGCGCGGGAACCGCCATGACAGCACCTTCGCCATATCCCATCAGTACATAATTAGCCACCCAAACGGGCAATCTTTCCCCATTCAACGGATGAATCACATACAAACCGGTGTTCATGCCTTTCTTTTCCTGCGTTGCCAAATCAGCTTCCTTAGCAGACCCTAATTTGCATTCGTGAATGAAGTTTGCCAAATCCGGATTATTTTTAGCAGCATGCAGCGCGATCGGATGTTCCGCTGCAACAGCAACGTAAGTCGCTCCCATCAAAGTATCCGCACGCGTAGTAAAAACCTTGACGTCTTGCGGTGTACCGGATTGCTGATCCGCTGGGAAAGTAATATCCACACCGTAGCTTTTACCGATCCAGTTCGCTTGCATGGTTTTGACACGCTCCGGCCAACCTGGCAAAGTATCCAAGGCTGCGAGTAACTCATCGGCATACTGGGTAATTCGCAGGTAGTACATTGGAATTTCACGTTTTTCTACTGGCGCGCCCGTCCGCCAACCACATCCATCGATCACTTGTTCATTAGCCAACACGGTTTGGTCAACTGGATCCCAATTAACCGTACCGGTGGTTTGGTAGGCCAAGCCTTTTTCTAGCATGCGTAAAAATAACCACTGATTCCAGTGATAATAACTGGCATCACAAGTAGCGATTTCACGCTCCCAATCGATACTCAACCCTAAGCTTTTAAGCTGCTTGCGCATATACGCAATGTTGTCATAAGTCCATTTTGCTGGAGAAACATTGTTTTGCATCGCAGCATTTTCGGCCGGCAAACCGAACGCATCCCAACCCATCGGTTGCAGCACGTTATATCCTTGCATACGACGATAACGCGACAACACATCGCCAATGGTATAGTTACGCACATGCCCCATATGCAGCTTGCCGGAAGGATAAGGAAACATCGATAAACAGTAATATTTTGGCTTCCCTGGCTTTTCAACGGCTTTAAATGCGTTAGCCTGCTCCCAATGAGATTGCGCATTTTTTTCAATTTCTTTGGGATGATATTTTTCTTGCATGAAATTAATCGGTTTTGATGGTTAGTGAAAAATGCATTATAGCGTCAACTGTGCCGGCAGATCACATCACTCCATCTACCGCAGATGGATATACTGCCTAATCGAGGCGAAAACCTATTTTGATTTTCACTTGAAAATGCGCCACTTTGGCATCCACAATATGGCCACTCGTTTCTACTACCTCAAACCAGTCCAAATTGCGTAAACTTTTACCGGATTTAGCAACCGCTTGTCGAATGGCATCATCACTACTCACAGTAGAAGAACCCACCACTTCGATGATTTTGTATACATGCTCGCTCATAATGAAACATCCCTTTACTTTATTGGAAAGAACAATGTTTATATCATAGTTTACATAGGTATTGATTTGAGAACCTTGAAATGCCATATTGACTGCTATGATCATCGCACGACCAGTGCGTAAAGTATCGTCCCAAGTAATGTAATGAATGTGTCACCCTTTGATCCCTATAGGAAACTTTAATTATGATTATTAAGCATAAAATATTATTTATTCTCCTGATGATGGTAATGCTTGCGGGTTGCTCGACTACTCCCACTGGAAGAAGTCAGCTTGCATTTATGCCTGACGCCGAATTGGATGCAATGGGCTTGCAAGCATTCGATGAGCTAAAAAAAGAAAAACCGATCAGTAACAATGCAAAAGAAAACCAATTTGTACGTTGTATCGCCGATGTATTGACGCGTGAAGTCGGTGGAAAATGGGAAGTTGTGGTATTCGAAGACCCATCATTGAATGCTTTTGCGTTACCCGGCAGTAAGATCGGTGTCCATACCGGCTTAGTCGATTTGGTAGATAACCAACACCAACTGGCTTCTGTGATCGGCCATGAAATCGGCCACGTACTTGCGCGACACAGCAATGAACGTATGTCACAACAAATGGGTACAAAAATTGGCATGACCGTAGCTTCCATATTGGCGCCTCAAACCGCAACGGGACAAGCTGCCTTAGGGCTGTTGGGCGTAGGCGCGCAGTATGGCGTGATTATGCCGTTCAGCCGCTTGCATGAAAGCGAAGCCGACGTTATCGGATTAGATCTAATGGCAAAAGCAGGCTTCAATCCAACAGAAAGCATCACACTCTGGCAAAAAATGTCGCAAGCCAGCCAAGGATCGCGTCCCGCAGAATTTTTGTCAACGCACCCATCGCATGAAACACGCATCGACGAATTACGTGAACATATGCCTAAAAGCATGGAGCTCATGCGTCAAGCGCATGCTATCGGTAAGAAACCAGATTGCCAAAAATAGCGTGCTTTAACGCAATCATTTTGGTTCAGGCTCATTGGCCGGAAAATCCAGTTCAATTTTTGCACCGTCCGGATCATGAAAGAATAATTGCCATATTTCCAAACCTTTCAGACGGTGCAGATCATACGCAATACCGTGTTGTTTCAATACATCAACCGTTTGTTGCAGATGGTCTGCACTAAAAGCCATATGATCAATTACGCCGGCAGGTTTTTCCGGCATAGATTTACCTGCCATGATGTGCAAAATGGCTTGATCATCTGCATAAAGCCATGCCCCTGGGAAAGAAAAATCCGGTCGACTACCTTCTTTCAGGCCGAGTATTTCCACGTAAAAATTCTTGCTTCGATTTAAATCACTACTCAATACGGTAAAGTGATTCATGCCTTGGATCGCCATAGTATTTTTCCTGTCTTTAATCAGTTGGTACATCATTTCACACGCATTTTGCACTTACTTTATTTTTCTTGCTTAGAGTCAAAATAGTTTGTTTTTCACCGTCTTATCCAATCTTTCCTGAATTAAAACCATTTTACAATATTGATTGCTATTGATATTAACAAGCTTTTCTATGCTCAGCAGTTAATTGGTAATGCCTACTCTTGACTAAGAGCATTGATTTTATCAATAGGGCTATGTTTTAAATATAGGCAAAAAAGGAGCATTGTTTATGTTGCAACAATCTGCATGTGTAGCGGCCAAATCATTCGACGAAACCGTAGAAAGCTCAGCGCCTGGAGAATTTTTAACTCTCCGGTTAGGTGCTGAAGAATATGGTATCGATATACTCAAAGTACAAGAAATTCGTGGCTATGATGCCATTACCCAAATAGCCAATGCTCCAGAGTTTATCAAAGGTGTTGTCAATTTACGTGGTGCGATCGTACCGATTGTTGATATGCGTATCAAGTTCCGTTTAGGTAATCCAACATACGATCAGTTTACCGTCGTAATCATTCTCAATCTAGGTATCAGGATAGTTGGCATTGTGGTAGATAGCGTCTCCGACGTACTCAGTTTGACCGATGAACAAATACACCCTACCCCAGAATTAGGCTCAGTCATCGATACGGAATTCATCTCTGGCCTAGGAACCGTTGATGAACGCATGCTGATCCTGATCGACATAGAAAAATTAATGAATAGTACCAGCATGGGACTATTGGAAGAATGCTGATTGACAGCTATTTTGGTGTATTAGGTAAGAATTAAATGATGAGCAATCAGACAATATTGAGGAGAATGTTATGTTTACAAAGACAACGATAAAGTTTCGCTTAAATTTTGTTTTGGGAATTTTAGTAACGCTGATGATTGTTATTGGGATATTAGGATTGTATGGTTTGAATGAAACCAATAACGCTGTGAAAAGAATTTATGATGACCGTCTAGTAACTTCGCAGCAATTGGGGAAGATTCTTGATACCTGGTATCAAATCCGCAAGCTGACAGAAGACAGCGTTGATATGAGCGAGATTGAAAATGCCAGAAGAAATTTGGACGTAGCGAACAAATTGGTCAGGCAAAACGAAAGCGTATGGGCAGAATATTTGAAAACCCAATTAACACTCGAGGAAGCCGTACTCGCTAAAACGAAAGGAGATCAACATGTGCAATACGTGGAATCCTTTAACCACAGTTTGCAACTGGCCATTACAGGAAATTTTGTAGACGCCAAACAAAATTTCCTGAACGATACCATACCTAAATTTGATGTACTGCGAAATACCGTTTTTGCATTACTGGACTTGCAAGGAACAGTAGGAGCGAAAGAACTAGCCGCATCACAAAATAACTTCAATACCCTATTCATAGTGCTCGTGTCTGCCATGATCCTTAGCATTATACTAGCGATTATTTTTAGTATAACGCTATTAAAATCGATTGTGGATCCTTTAGATGATGCAATCGCTATCGCGCATAAAGTCGCACAAGGGGATTTGACTTCCAACATCGTGGTACCCAACACCCAAACAGAGACGGGGCTGTTACTGCAGACTTTAAAAGTGATGAACGATAACTTGGTCAATTTGGTCGGTCAAGTGCGTATAAGCACCGATCAAATTTCCACTGCATCGGGCGAAATTGCATCTGGCAACTCCGATTTGAGTCAACGTACCGAAGAACAAGCCTCGAGTTTGGAAGAAACCGCTTCATCGATGGAAGAATTGACTTCGACGGTAAAACAAAATGCCGATAATGCAAGCCAAGCTAATCAACTGGCAGCCAGTGCATCGGAAGTTGCTATAAAAGGTGGCGAGGTAGTTGGTCAGGTAGTACAAACCATGAGTTCCATCAATGAAAGTTCCAAGAAAATTGTTGACATTATTAGCGTCATTGATGGCATTGCCTTTCAAACCAATATCTTAGCACTGAATGCAGCAGTTGAAGCAGCGCGCGCCGGCGAGCAAGGTCGTGGTTTTGCGGTGGTTGCAACCGAAGTCCGCACATTGGCGCAACGATCTGCCGCTGCAGCCAAAGAAATCAAGGAATTAATCAATGATTCAGTCACTAAGGTTGATGAAGGCACGCGCTTGGTGGATGAAGCTGGACATACAATGGAACAAATCGTCACTTCCGTGAAGCGCGTGACGGATATCATGAGTGAAATCACTGCAGCATCTCACGAACAAAGTACCGGCATTGAGCAAGTCAACCAAGCTGTTACGCAAATGGACGAAACGACGCAGCAAAACGCGGCATTGGTTGAAGAAGCAGCCGCTGCAGCAGAATCAATGCAAGACCAAACCAGAGCATTAATGCAAGCAGTGAGTGTATTCAGACTTGCTAATGGCCGGGCACCTTCAGTATCGATAAAAAAGAGCAATCGCTCCAATACCTCGGCTACAGTCACCAAAATGCAGAACCGCCAGCCTGCCGAAATGAAAGCTGTAGCAAATTTCGACAAACCAGTATCGGCATCTCGTAAAGTTGCCGCAAGTGGTGGGGAAGATTGGGAGGAATTTTAATCCTAGCACTAGGTGCACTCGCTCAAATCTGAACTGACAGTCGCCCATTTTTTAGCGGCTTGTCAGATTATATTTGAGCCAAATTTTTACCCGAATCGTTTTGTGGAATCGTTCACAGATATCATCACTGCTATCATGACGCGGATCAATCATCACTTTCTCGGGTGCGTTCTTGGCGTGGAGAAAGCGTATTACTCTCGGAAGCAAAATGTGTTTTGCTGAAAAGTACCCGCTGATCTGGAGTTGCCTCTATTGATTCAAACGATTCTACTAATGCGACACGAGGCGCAAGCCCAGCAAAATTGGCCACTTGAATCGACAGCCCTGGGCGCGCATTGAGTTCAATAATCATAGGGCCTTTATCTCGATCGAGTACGAGATCAGCGCCAAGATATCCTAATCCAGTCATTTCATAACAAGCGGCAGCGAGTTGTAATAGCTTATCCCAATGCGGCATGACTAATTCCGAGAAAGTTTTCTGTGTATCAGGGTGATGAAACACTGTTTTACCAAACTGCACCGCATGTAATGCACGGCCTGTTCCAATATCAATCCCAACGCCCACAGCGCCTTGGTGCAAGTTGGCTTTACCGTCAGAAGCATGCGTAGTCAGCCGCAGCATTGCCATGATCGGATAACCTCTGAATACAATAATCCTGATGTCAGGGATGCCCTCATAGCTGTAATCAGCAAAAACCGGATCCAATTGAATCAACGATTCGATCATGACGGTATCGGTCTTTCCTCCTAAGCTATGCAACCCGCTGATGATGTTTGAAACATGGCGTTCGATATCGACCAACTGGAGCGTCTCGCCGCTCGGTTTAAAGTAGTGCCGATGCTCATCATGCTTGACGATTACCAGAATCCCCTTCCCTCCACTGCCTTTAGCAGGTTTAATGACAAACTGTTCATGCGGTTGAAGAATTTCTCCCAATAACTTCACGTCATGCTGAAATTCAACAGTACCTAATAAAGTTGGCACAGTAATCCCGGCTTTTTGTGCGAGTAGCTTGGTTCTCAGCTTATCATCTACCAGAGGATAGAGGTGGCGCGGATTATAGCGAGAGATCAAACCAAAATTTCTCTGATTCATCCCGATGATACCCATACTGCGCAGTTTCTTAGCGCTGGTGAGTAACATTACGCCTTTCCAAAGAATGAAAACGATACAATTCCGACAAACGGTAACCGGTATACTGCCCAAGTACGAGGATGAACGCCAAGTTAACTAACATCAATTCAGGAAAATTAAATGTGAGGTACTCAATCGTTCGGTCTGTCATAAAAAGGTAGGTAATAATGGCGGTTAATAAGCTGCCACTACCTTGAATCAATACTTCGCGCGGCCCATCTTCTTCCCATAACACGGACATCCTTTCAATGGTCCAGGAAAGAATGATCATCGGGAAAAAAGTCACCGTCATGGCTTGATCGATGCCAAATTTGTTACTAACGATGCTAATGCCGGCCATAATCATGATAACTACAATAATCACCGCGGATATACGCGCGACAAAGAGCAAATTTAAGCGCGATAAATAGGAACGAATGAGTAATCCGGTACTGACCACCAATAGAAAAATAATAATGCCGCTGATGAGTGTTGTTTGTATCAAAGCCAATGCAATCAGAATCGGCATAAAAGTACCCGACGTTCTGATGCCGATCAATAACCGCATGATCACCACGATCAACGCACCAATAGGCAGCAGTAAAATCATCTTGAATGCGTTTTGTTGCTCAATCGGTAAACTGTAAATGGAAAAGTCCATCAATGTGGCTTGCTTACTCAAATTATCCTTTACCGCGAGACTGCGGGTCGAATGCACATTTTTGATGATCGAAAAAGAAATTTGCGAATCCTTTCCACCGACAACATCAAGAAGTGATTCATCACCACGCTGCCATACTAAAAAGTTTTTCGGTTTTCCGGTTTTCCCCGTGGTTTGATTAAACAATAACCATTCATTGCCTATATAGACTTCCACAAAATTGCTTAACGATTGCCTGCGGCGATTATTTTGCAAATAGAGGCCGCGTACAATGCGGGCACTGATACCTTCCAACGCCAGTAAATCAATAATAAGCTGGGTCTTGTAGTCCTCAGTAGCTTGTTCTTTTAGCAATAAATTCTGATTTTGATTCGGAGTATTGGAATTGAGTGTAACGATTAACTCACGAACCAATATTTCGGTATTGGCTGATTTGTTGCGCACTTGCTCCAATAAAGTAGTGGCAGCCGTTTTGTGCAGTTCATCAAATTCGGGTTTTTCAGG
>ERZ1292630.2547-Hain-H41-02um-R3-2547-length-16739-cov-7_pt2 | contig 15040 bp, 3 predicted proteins | sample MGYA00564408_ERZ1292630 | MGnify/ENA primary metagenome ERZ1292630 (study PRJEB36523, sample SAMEA6512641) | groundwater metagenome | collected 2019-01-08 | study: AquaDiva: Metagenomics assemblies of 32 groundwater samples | reverse complement strand
CCATCGCCGTCAAAAATGATGTCTTTGACGTCGGGTTTGTCGAGGTAATGCGCCCCGATGAAAACTTCTTGAATGTCCCAGGTTGCGTTTCCACTGTTCCGAACGGCAGGTGGGACCGAGAAACAGAATGAGACAGCCTCTCCATAACCAAATTTGCTAAATTGTGTCTCGAAAAACTCCGAAGAAAAAGCCTTTTCGATCAGCGACGCGTTCTCTTGGCCCTTGGCGATCGCGCGGTCTCGCAAAAGGCCAAGCGCGCGAACGTCGTGAACCTCATCTGGCCGATCCTTGGCCTTGTCGGCTTCGTCCACATCGTCTTCCACAGCCGCGGCCCGGAGAAACCGATTCGCGGAATAGTAGTAGTTGCGGTTAAAGTGGCGCGAGTCTCCTGGACCGAAGGACACGCCCCACGCATCCGCATTTTCCCCATCAACGTCGTCGTCGTCGTCGCCGCCATCTTCCTCGGGGTCCCGACCCTCACACGCGGCGATAAACTGCGCCTCGTTCCAGACAGTGGCATCCGATGCTTTGTCCAGCTTCGCACCGGCATCCGCGCCCGCGACGACGACGTTCACTTTGGCGCTGACGGTGCCCACGACTTTCGCCCCGGCGGCCGTCGCCATCGCCGTCGCGACTGCGCGTTTCAGCGTCGGCAGCGTGCCGGTGAAGGTGAGAGTCGTACCTGCGAGAGCCTTCGCGGTGGAAGCAGACTTGGATTCAGCGGCTTTACTGGCGGTAGCCTTGGGAGTTGGTTTTGGTTTTGCGGCTCCAACCCCGGTTTCCCGACCCTCACATGCGGCGATGAACTGCGCCTCGCTCCAGACGGTGGTGCCGCTATCGGACGCTTTGTCCAGCTTCGCACCGGCATCGGCACCGGCGACGACGATGTTCGTTTTGGCGCTGACGGTGCCCACCACCTTCGCCCCGGCGGCGGTCGCCATCGCTGTCGCAACGGCACGTTTCAGCGTCGGCAGCGTGCCGGTGAAGGCGAGGGTTTTTCCTTCCAGCGATTTCGTCGCCGCGGCTGCGACAGCCGCCGAACTCCCTCGACCGCTGGTCACCCCTCCATCCGACGCCGACGTTCGCGAGGCCTTGGCCGGACGCTTCTCCTCCTCGGGATCCGCGTCCTCTTGCCGAGTGGTCTTTTCTTTGCGGCTACCGGTCACGACCGCCGCGGTCGGCAACGGTTTTGGTGCGGTTGTGGCATTCACGAATTCTTGTTCCGTCCACACGGTTATGCCCTTAGCTTTGGCCTCGGCCAGCTTGGATCCCGCGCCTGGTCCGCAGACGAGAATGTTGGTGTTTGAGCTCACGGAGCCCACGACCTTGGCGCCAAGTGCCTCGGCTTTGCTGGTGGCGAGCGCGCGGGCCATGCTGAGCGTGCCGGTGAATACCACGACTTTTCCCTTCAACATTTGTGGTGTTCGCGCGGCCGTCCTTTTTCGGCGAGGTAGGGGAAAAAAGGGTAAAACGAGAAAGGATGTGCGCTTACCTTAACTCCTTTCGCTTTCGTTCCTTCCCTTCCCCAAATTTGCCAAACTACATTTTTCTTTGGTGGGCGTCTTTTGGATCATTTGTTCCAAGCCATGCAACGTTGACTCGGTGCAAGGACGCGATGCGAAGAAGAAAATAGCAGCAGCAGCGAACACGTCAGAAAAAAGAACATCCTTTCCACGAGAAGAGAGAGTGCAACGACGCACACACACCAACAGAATGCCACTACAATGAATGACATTCCACAATAACGCTAAATCGGAAAGAGCAAAACGGCGGCGGGGAATTTTGTCGTTGATGCCGCGTGAAAACGCAAACACCCCGTTGCTTTGTGGCTCCAATCACCGACAAGAAACATAACACTTATCTGTGTCGATGCTCCCATGGACCCTTGGCCCCTTCAATAGCAGCGGACCACGCCGTGTCGGGTTTCCATTCGTCTTTGGTTGGAAATTTCGCCTACCAATGCGCGGCAATCGTAACGTAAGTGCCGTCGGGTTGCTTGGTGAAATGACACTTGGAAAAGATCGCGGTCGTCGCCGGACCCCGCAGGGCCGTACCGTTGTGTTGCTTGCGACACAGTTCCTCGAGCACGTCATACAAGAGCTCCCCAGGACGTACGATGCCCCGGACGCCAAGAAATCGCTCGCCATCCGGTGACAGAGCAAAGCTTCGCGTTTTCGGGTAAAGTTCTTCGTTGAAGTACACGGTGACGTGGGTGGTCGGGTTCGTTCCAGGATACCAGCGCCGCTCCTCCGTCACGACGGTCATGGCTGACTTGTAGTACTGACCTCCTTTGTTCAGCCGTTCATCACTCTCCGCGTCGAGGATCAACGCGTCGTCGTCGACGGACACCTGCCAAGACGTGTTGATGCTAGCCGAGCGAGTGGTGGTCGTCACAGCAATCGCGGAAGACGTGACACCGCCGCCGCCACCGCTTCGCCTCGGCAACGGCGATTCACACATTTCGCAGACGGAACGATGGGCGCTGTTGTCAAACGTGCATACTTCGCAGGCGATGATATCGGCTGTCGATGGTGATGGCGCTAGTCGGTTCACGTCAGTTGGCCCTCCGCCAGCCGTTTCCACAATCCTGGCCCGGCGCATTCTCCGGACGTTTCGCGCGCCGCCGCGGTCGGAGAGTTGCGTCAAGTTGCCCAAACGCAGCTTAAACATGGTGCCCGCAGCTGCGATGTAGACTTGGACGTACGCTTCGTTCGGGTCCAAAAAGGCCGCGTCGATCTGTGCGCTGGCACGACTGTCGTACGCCATCCAGACTCGATCTACGATATCGAAGCTCTCCCAGCGGTACTCGTATTGAACCTTAGTGGGCGGCGAGTCTGGGGTGGGCCCTGGAACGTCGGCGTCGGTGAGGTAGTGTCGAGGATGAACGAAGCGGACGTATTTTGGCGGGGATTTCTTGGGTGCGGCGGAGATTTTCTCCTGGGCCTCCGACGCGGAGGGGGGAGGTGCCGAGGTGTTCGCTTTGCTTAACGTTCCTGCGCCCCACGGGACGAGGGTGTACCGCCGTGACGCGGGCGGCGGTGGCGACTCGGCAGGGAAGTCGACGCGACTGGCGTGGGGTTGCCCGTTGCTTTCGCCCCCTACCCCGCCTCCTCCGGCGTGGAGCGCCCACACCACGGCATTAGGGATTCGCTTGGAAAATTGGCTGCGCTTCACCATCTGCCCTGGGCGGCAACCGGCGGCCGCCAAAGTCTGCCGCACCGTTCGCGAGTCGTCGGGTAGTATTTGCAGCTGTCGTATCATCTCCTCGTTGGTGCGTGCCATGAGCTGGACCATGTACTCTCGCAACCGGGCAACGAGTTCATCGTAACAGTCATCGACGTGAATGCACTTAAAGTCGGATACGAGCACGCTTGGAAAGTTAGAAAGGACCATTGCGCATGCTTTTTCAATAACGCTGTTGACCCGGTCGCCGCGCTCGAGGTCTGCGATGGTGGACACGCGGAACGTCACGTCGGATAGAAACTGCTCCTTGACGCTCTCGACGTCGGCGGGGAATCCTGGATAGACGTCGCAAAGTGGCACCATTGACTTGAATCGACCCGTTTCCAAGAACACAATATCGAAGTAGTAGGCCACCAGCGTCGTGGACACACATTCGCGTGGCTGCAACACCACCGGTGAAGCCGACGACGACGAAATTGGGGTCGTGGCGGCTCCAGGAAACGACGACGAGGTCGCAGGCGCCGCTCCCTTTCGCCGGCATCGCGCGAGCACATACACGCGCTTCACCCTCGCGATGCAGAGAGCGCTCGTTGACGTGGCTCGCGCCCACACCAATGCATTGACGGGAATGATCTCTCCATCGCTGTGGTGGCCCCCTATGTGATTCAACTGACGAGGCAAGGTGCCACTTGACGCCGTCAAGCTAGGGGCAAAGTTCTTCCACAAGTTGAGATTCGGTTCCGATCGCATGCGAGGAATCGGCATCATGACGGTCCGTTTGCTGGCATCGCCAAAGCGCACTTTGCCCGTGCGATCGTCGACATCGACCATGGCGTCGGAGGCGTCACAAACGGGGCAGTATCCGGAATACCGGCAGTCGCGACGAAAGAACGTGGCGCAGCAGCTTGTGCATCGCTTGAGTTCTCCGGAGGTGGCCAGCGAGATGTTCTCCGGCGTGACTTTGGCATCCCAGTAGCCTCCCGTCCACGGCGGAAGGGCCTGCAGAGCGACTTCAGTGTCACTTGGCGTCTCGGCTTCAGGGACGACCGCGTCAGGGGTGGCCGCGGAAGCTGAGGCTTCCCGTGGCCGTAGCGCTCCTCGTGGTGTTGCAGTCGTGGAGGAGGTCGCGATGGTGGAGGAGGTCTGCGGTGTAGCGGCGGCGGCATCGGCGGTGTGGCGCATACGCTCCACCACGCCGCGAAGGACGGTGGCGGAATGAATGTGCGCGTGGCTGCTGACCACCGCAGCCGTGGCGGTCGCGATGGTATTCCACCAGCGGGATGAGGCACCGTCTTCCCTCGTCCCCGGAGCTGGCGGCGCCGCGGACACGAGACTCGACAACGCGATGCTCCTATCGAGCTTCGAAGACGAGGAACCCTTGGACGGTACTTGAGACAAGGAGGAGCTGCGATGTGTCGGCATGGTGTCGTCTCGCTCGAGTAGCGTTCGTCTCACGACGCGTGTCCTCATGGCTTCGTTCAGCAGCCAAATGTTGCTGATGCCGCTGGTCCGTTCGTAGGAGGTGGCTGCGAAGGTCGTCCAGTAGTCGAGGAGGTATGTCGGGAACGTGTGCTCCCCGCCGATAAAGAACACTTCCGAAGCCTCGACTTCAACTTCGGTCACTGCCGATGAGCTCGCTTTATCCGACGGCGGTGCCGGAGCGGACGACGACGAGGAGGGTGCTGCAGCTTGCTTGATGACGGTCTCGTTGCAGATCCAAGCCATGTTTAGGTACTTCCGCGCCAACTCCCATGTCAACTCCGCCTCCTGAAGCACATCGGGTAGGCCGTAGAGGAGCAAATGTGGCGGCCGTCGACGAAGCTGTTGGCTGCGCGCGCCGCTTCCGCCAGTGCCCGCGGAGGGCGGCGTTGCTTCTCCCTCCCGTTTTGACCCCTCTCTCCCTCCGCCTCCTGCTGCCTGCAAGTCGTCCTCATCCCGCCGGGGTAACGCATCGACGAGGGCAAAACTCGGCAACTGTGGGTCAATGGCGATGACGGGGACGAAGTGATGGTGCGCATTGTGGGACCACGCGATCACAATGGCATTCTTCGTAGCACAATCCGACGGAGGAAGGCCGAGTGGTAAAAAGATAAGCGCGTCGCGCATGAACGCCTTCGTGTTGCCGCTGTCGATGAGGATGATCGGCCGCCGTAGCATGTGCGCGAGCACGAAGATATGCTCGTGTCCTAAGCCGCGTGACTCCTCCACTCCAGCTCGGCGGCGCTTCGCCGAGGAGCCGCCCGATTGCCCGGAAGGCTGTGAGGACGGGTCGGGCATGGCGGCGCTTCCTTTCCCACCTTCGATATAGTCCGCGTGACAGCGCAGGGCCAGTTGGTCCATTTCCTCCGCAAGCCCGGATAGCCCTTCCGACGCGCACATCCAGGCCTTGAAATAATGGCGATGCGTGCGCATGTAGTCATAGAGCGCGGACCGCAAGACGTGGTATAGCATCGAACTGCCGCAGAGACTGCGCGAAACGGCGTGCAACAGACAATGCCCGTCGGGTTCCGCGTACACGGGAGCCGCGTTCGTAAACTGCTTGGATATGACGTCGTCGACATAATTCGCGGCGAAACGGTCGATGCCCCATCCGGGCCAGCTGTCCAAGTCGCTCTGGCTCAGCTGGTTGCCTTCCTCCGTGTGAATCTTCAGGCAGCCGTGAAGCGCGGGGAAGCGCATGAACGGCAGCCACGACGTCGGCGCGTCGCTAACGGCGTCGAGCGAAAGAGACGGACCTCCCGCGGGTGGCGGCGGTTGGTTGACGCCGGTGGGGGTCGACAATAATGCGGTTTCCAGGATTTTTCGATCCAGCGCCGGAAGCATACTGAGTCGCTGACTGTGCCGAAACGACGGGAAATATAACCGAACGCGTGGGGACACGCGCGGTTGACTTTTCCCCAGGGTGGCGAGTGTGTCGGGAGGGACTTTGTCATGATCTTCACATAGAAACGTGCAAGATAACAGTTTGCTACTGTCATCGCAAGCAGCGGCGTCTCGCGGCTGATGTCCCGCGGCTGCGCCAGCTGAGACCACCTCCACATCGTGTGGCGACACGAGCACAAGCTGGTAGTGCCGCAAGGACTTTTTGGACCTTTGGGCTTGGGTGCTCGATGCCGTCGGTGGTGGTGGCCGGGTGTCGGGGAGCAACTTCAGCAGCCCATCCTCACCAGCATGGTGAACGGCGTTCGAAAGTTGAAGGGAAAGAGGTTTCGCTTTGCCGGAAACGTCCGACGGGGACGGTGGGGGGTCACGAAGTATAATGTCCAACGGACCGCGGCCGAAGGGCATGACCTGTAAAATTGCGGGCGCAGGCGAGCAGAAGGATTGCCTCCCTTGGTCCGCAACGCTCGCCGCCCCGTCGGCCGGAAGGAGTCTGGCCGTCGGCATGGCAACGTCCAGTCGAATGTCAGCTTGCTCCAGAAGGTTGGACACCGCCGCGTGGGGCAACATCGAGGTGATCGTCGTCGCGTAGGACAGCATCGGATGCTCGTCGTGTGGGTGCCGGAAACGAGCCGTGGTCGAACTCCCCACGACGTGAGTAGCTGCTGCCGAGGAGGACGTCGCGCGAGGATCCACGTGAGAGGCACCACCACCACCCGTCGGAGGTAGCGACGAAGTGACGACCACGGCGCTGGTCTTCGACACCGCGCGCTCTCGGTAAATGCTGTTTCGGAGCTCCGCCTCGGGCGCGTATTGCAAGCCTTCCGGAAGGGTCATCAGGAAGAACGGACGGCGTCGAGCGGAAAACGATGGCGGCGGTGGTGGCCGTGACCGTACCACGAGCTGCTCGGTGAACAATTTCAGCACCTGTTGGTTCGCCAACGCCGCGTCGCCAGCGCTGGGCGAAGCCGTACTGCCGGCCGCCGCCGTCGACGTCGACGAGGTGACCGAAGATGGGGCGGCCGATTGCCTCCCCCTCGTCGCATACTCTTCCAAGAGGAGAGGAACGATGGCGGACGCGGCCATGCGGTCCGTGAAGAACGGCAGGTACGCTGTCACGGTAGCACCCGATGGTGATTGGAATTGGGCATAATGGGAGGAGTGCTCCGCCTGTGTGGTCGACGGAGACGGCGGCGACGAGGCCGCGGCGGCGGCGGTGGCAGCTTCAACATCGGTCCATGGCACCACAACATCCTTCTGAAATGTCCTGGCGACGTCGAGTTTGTCCATTGTGGTCGAGGGTCGACCAGCCAGGACGCTTCCTGAAAACGGAGTTGTCTGCAACTGTTTCGTGGCCTGCACCATGGCGGTCACCGCTTCGTCCTCTTCGGGCCCTGGGACGCCAGCCGACATGACAAGCAATGGCTGGCAGTGCAGCTTGAGAGCACACGTACTGTCATCCGTTAGCATGGCCATGGCCGTCGTGACATCGTCGCGATCAGGATGATGCTTCTCCGAGGGAGAACGGCCGGTCGCGACGGTTGCCACGCCGCCGCTGAGTATGCCGCGACTGCTTTCGACCATCCCGGCGCCGGCACGCCGATCGGCGACTGCCTTCGCTCGGTGATTCACGAACACCAGCAGCGGACGGTTGAACGCGTGTGCGAGCAGCGCCAGCTTGAACGCGTGCAGAGCCGGCGAGAGAACGCCACCGTTGAGCAGCTCGGGGACAAAGCGCTTTCGAAATGTTGTCAACAACACGACGAGACGCTCAAGGAAGCGAATGACAAGTCGTTGACCAGCGGCATCCGACTCCGTGTTGTTAGTGTCCAGGCTGGGGCCGCTGCGAGGCGCGGCGGCGACCGCCGAGCGCGGCGCGCTTCCTGGGGCTTCCGCGGATTCTGCTGATGCGTTGACGGCGGCGGCGCGTTGACGCTTGCGATTCGTCTCCGCCTTCGACTCGAAGATCTGGTCATCGGAGAAGAAGAGGTTACTGTTCTCGTTCGTTTCATCGAAGTACCACGTGGGTTCCTCATCGTACGCCATGTCGTCCTCTCTCTCGTCTACTTCGACGCGGGCTTTCGTCGTCGTGGTCGGTGGCGGCACGGTACCGGCCGCGTGCGGGGCGGCCGTCGTCGATGGAATCAATGACGGAGGGGGCGGCGCAGTGGTCGTCGTCGTCATTGTTGGTCCACCACCACCACCACCTCCTCCTCCTCGGGCCGCCGACGGCTTGGATCGGTGCGGGACGGGTTTCCCTGCCTCACGACATCGCCGTTCGAACCGCGCCCGCGCCATGGCTCTCAAGCTGCTCACCTCGGCTTCATGCGCTTGCTGAACGTCTTCCGCGGATGTGAACATCATCGCGTCCCCATCACCGCCATCGCCCGCCGTTTGGTCCCGTGATGGTGGCTTGGGGGGTGCGGAGGCGCCGTCCATCCCCTCTCGCTTTGGAAACGACGTGGCCAGCACCGTGTCCCAGACCGCATCATGCACCGCGGGGTAGAGTAGCAGCAGCCACAACACGGCGTGCTGCGGGACCGATTGGAGAGGAGGAGCGGGCTGCCGACGCTGAGCATTCAGCTGCAGGTGTAGCCACGCGCGCGTCGCCTCCAGATCCGTCGCCAGGAAGCGCTGAAGCGTTTCTCGGACACTCAGATAAAATGCCTCATTGCCTACGCACTGGACGCTCAAACAGCGCTCCAGCTCGAACATGCCGTCGCAACGGAGCACGTGGACGTTCTGAAATGGGCCGCGCTCGGCCCCGGCCAGGGCTGCTGCCGCGTGGTGGTGGGGCACCTCCTCCTTCTCGTGGTAAACAGTGGGCAGGAACACCTCGCGGTACCAGGCATCGCGCCGGGTTTCGCGGCACGGGTCATCCTCCTCGCCGGCGCCGTGGTGGTCGCCATTGTGGCACCCAGGGTCTTGCAGGCTGCCATCGTGAGCGTCGCGGTACAGTTTGAGGAACTCCGCGTACGAGGGCAATTCAAAAGGAACCGCTTGTGAGGGTGGTGGTGTGCCTCCTCGCTCGTGTGCCGGCGACAAGACGTCGTGATCCGCGACGGCTCGACTCTTCATATCGCGCAAATAATTCGTCGGAGGCGAGGAGGATTCCTGGCCGCCGTCGACGGACGTCGAGGAGACGCCGCTGTGCTTGTCGCTGGCGACGGCGAAATGGAAACCGCCGTCCAATATGCGCCTATCGACCGGCACGTTCGCGAGGCAACCTGTTGCGTTGGGATCAACCTCATCCGGTGCCGCCGTCGAAGTCGGCGCTACAGGTGCCGCCCCCGTCGGACGGATTCCCGCCAACGCATCGAACAGCGCCGCGTTTAGGAAGCCGCTTGCCGCGGTGGTGCACGCTGCTGCATGGGCTATGGTGGTGGAAGCCGTGGTAGTCGCAGTCACGTCAGATGGCGTCGTCGTGGCACGGCCACCTTGCGAGGCGAGGATTGCTTCCGCCAGAAGAAGTGACGCCCACACTGATTGCGCGTTGAGCGGCTCTGGTAGGTGGCACAGGTCGCGAAGGTCGGTAAGGTCGGATACCACCACGTGATTGCCATGATGCAGCTCCTTGTTGCCGACGCCGATCGCTTCGCCGGTCAATATCGCTTCCTCCCCAGGGGACAGGAGGTGCGTCGTCATCGGATAAGGCTCCGTGCTGGTCGTAGTTGTTGTGGTTGTCGCTGGATGGTGCATGTTGTGGCGGCCACCGCCTCCTCCCTCGCTAATACTACCGCTTGGTGTGTCAGAGAAGCCGCTATCCGGAAGCGGTGCGGACAGCGCCTTCCGCACCATGTTGGGGTCAAAACCAAACACGCGAGGGTCGGCGGTCAGCATTGGCGCGACGTGCCGCTGGACCACAGTGGACAGCCCATGCGGCTGCTCGTTGATACTTTGATCGGATGTGGTCACTTCGAAGACTTGGCGGATGTACCTTTGTTGGGCCATTCGAAGCAATAAAAATAGAATTGGAACGCTCGAGAGAGTTGAAAGAGGGGGTGTGATGTGTTCGTGGAAAAGAAAAGGTGTAAAAAGAAAATCGCTTCAGAGGGAAGCGGCGCAATAAAGAGAGGGGAGAGAAGCTCAGTGAATCACTTTTGATAGTTGGCTCAAACCACAACAAGAACACGCGTCCGCTCCACGAGCAAGCAAAAGTGTGGTGGACAGGGATTGGAAAAACACTGGAACAAAAAAACAATCAAGTTGAACCATGGACACGTTGTGATTTTCTTTCACCCTCGAAGTTTGGGTGTCGCAGATGACGACAGCGGATTACGAGCTGCCCGGTCTGCCATCGGCATGGAATCGCAGACTTCTAAACTCTCTCTTGTCACGGGATGGAGCAACAACGGGACATCGCTGCGCCCTTCCGTACTGTGGCGAAAAGGTGACGCCGCCACTGCCGTCAGCAACTCCGTAGGGCCGTTCTCGTGCGAGGCGGCGTTTTCCGAGGACTCGAGTGAACGACGACAACGTTGGATCACTAGCTTTCTCAGCGCCATCACGACCTCGAACACAATTTCGGCGTAGAACAACGCGGTCAAGCTAAGGCCGATCCACTCGGTCGTCGCTTGCACGACGTCTTGCTGTCGGAAGCGACTGTTGCTGACCGCGGCCCCACTCACCGCCGCCGCGGCGGATGCGGCGAGGATCATCATCCCAACGACATTGGCGAGGGGCCAAAACAGCTCCCAAGGATGCTCGGGCGGCCTCACGATCACCAAATACAACAGCTGCGCCCCGTAAATGACGACGATGACAATGGCCGAGAAGCGGCATCCTGCGTCCGTGGTGTAGCGTATGCTGCACAAGGCCGCGCCAACGATGGCTCCGGCAAGGTCGATCGTGCCATGAAGACGGCGCCAAGCGCTCTCTTCTGGGTTCTTGGCCCCTTCCACGAGCTGCGAAAACGCGATGGCGGCCCGCTGGCTCAATTTGATCTCGTTGGTAGGTTCCGTCAACCCGTCGGTCGTCGTTGTCGCTACTGCTGAAGACGAAGATGATGCTGATGACGCGGAGGCCCCTCGCCACCAATGCCAACGCACGATCCCCCCTGCGAGCAAGAGCAGCCCGACGACGGCACAACCGGCAGCGACCGCGACCAAGCCTTGCACGCTACTACCCCCACTGCTGCCTCCGTCGGTCGCACCACCGCTACCGACACCGGAATTCCGGCGAGATAACACTTGCGCCGACAAGCCCACCACGTTGGGTCCGTAGTAAATCAACACTGCCGTGAAGACCGCGACGGGAATCCTAGTACGACTGCCCAGAGCGAGGGCCGCCACGGCCGATCCCAAGATCGTGAGGCCAGTAGAAAGTAGGGCGATTGTGGCGGACGTGGCCATGGCCCGATCGCGGGCCCAGACGAAGGCGACATCATCGATGCTAAGTTCGTCCTGACCAGGAAGGTTGCACCCCCTCGCCATCGCGAGCATTCGACCGGTCTGCGTCGCCTTCGTCGCGGTCGCGGCCGCAACCGGATTGACGACCACGGCGACGGCGGCCACGACGATCCCTGCCGAGGACGCCACCGTCGTCAGACCCGCAAGTCGCTCGGCAGCCGACGTCGACGAGGTATCGTTGGTGGCGATACCGGGAGCCGATGTTGGCGGTAACAGCGGAGCCAAAGTCGTCATGCTGCCGACAGCAGAGCTCGACGGGACGAAAGCGGTTGGCGCCACCGGGCTCACACTGGACCGCGTCGTCTGCTGCGCTACCCCCGTGGTGACCGTGGCCGCGGCCGTTTTCGTTTGCGATGCGTCCGCGACAGGAGGAGGTGCAAGGGTCACCGTGACGCTGTGTGATGTCTGCAGCGATCGACTGGCAGAATGCGTCGAAGGGCCGCGTCGCATATCGATCAAATCATCGACCCGTAATTTCGGACATGACCACAAAAAGCGTTCGTCTTCTCGTCCAGCAGACAGAGGGACGACGAGCGAGGCAGGCAGCCAGCGCCCTGAGATCTGCGATGCTTCGTCCAAGAGCAGGGACATGCCTGGAAACAAGGATGACGAGGAGTTAGCCAGTCCGGCCAGATTGACGCCATCCACCGTGATCTCCCGTCCGCGGGAGGTGTTGAGGGCATGGCGTTTGACCAAGGTAGACCCGCTAACGTTGTTTTGGGCGGACGGACCCCCCCACCCTAACTGGGCACACTGAACGAATGATGTCCAGGCCACCACGCCCGATAACGCTGGTTCCCTCGCAAGGCACTCACGGCCGCCGTGAATCTGCGAGGCGACGATCACGACGTCGTTTAAACCGGAACTCGCTGTGGTATTCGGCGCCACAATAACAGTTTCGTTGGTCACCGTGATGGTCGCGTGACAAAGCAGCACATTGACTTCCATCGCGACAAATCCCATGGTGCCCGCGACACATGCCGCCTTGCAGTGATTGTTCACAGCGGTCGCGGGTGGAGGTGGAGTCGACAATGGCGGCGGCACCCCGCGACCACACGTCAGTGACAACGCGACAGAGTCCGTTCCCAAGATGTTGAACTGCTTTGCGCTTTGGTACCCAGCACTCTGAAACAAGCCGACGATGGCGAGAAGTCCGCAAGCCCCGGTTGCATTGCCACAGTCGATTGACCCGATCGCGTCGTCCTGCGCGGCGATGGTGATGTTGCTCATGTCAAGGTAGTTGTTGAAGGCGATATTCGGAAGGCCGGCGTAGTCGGCCGCGATGCCGATGCACACTGCTGCGGCTCTGGCGCCCGCCGTCGTGAACGACGAAGGGCCTAGTTGGTTTAGGCCCCGCGACCCCACAGTACGCAATCGACTTCCGCTCGTCGCCACGATCGTGGTATTTTTAATCATTTCGAAGCCATAGAGGGTGTTGTGAACCAATCCAAGCGTAGCGACCCCGCATCGTCCTTCGGAGAATGCATCCGTCGCCGCGGCGACCATCGTCACGTTCTCGAGCGACGCGCCCGAAAAACCTTGCTGGGCGATGACGGCGACACCCAAGGTCACCACACCGTCCAAGCCGCTCGTCCGGATGCGCGACTTTGACGCTGAAAAATTGGTGCCTGCCAGGATGACCGCGTTCCCATAGGAAATCGTCGTCGCAAAGGATGAACCCACCACAGCGACGACACTACCGTTGGAGAAAATAGCGAGCTCACTCAGCGTCACGGAAAACGAGGCTAGTGATAGAGTGATCGTGCCCGACCCCGTCGTCGCGACGGCGGCCACGACCCCTACCGTGCCGTTCGCCGCGACGGTTAAGTGACAATGCGATGCCGCCGAAAACGAGCTGCGGGTGATCGTCAGCGCACCGGGATTGACCCCCTGGAGACTGACACCGACCAGCCCGACGACGTCCATAGCGACCACCGTGACTTCAGACTGGTCCGTCACTAGGGCTCGTGAGTCGGCAACCGTAGCAGAAGACGCCACCGTGCGACCCAAGACTGCGACGCCAACGACGGCCACCACAGACGCCGATGCCGATGACGGCGGCGCGATGATGGCGTCACTCGCATTGGGCGCCATGACCACTTGAAGTATCGTTCGGGCCGCGGAAATCACGGAAGAGGACATCACGACGGCCGCGTTGACCGAGGAGAGCGCCGTCAACCCCATGACGGAAATGGCGGAGTGTCCGCCAGCCACAGAAAGGTAGCAACCATCCGCCGTGATCGTCGACGCATGGAGTTGCGCCGTCGCGTTGTTCAGGCTGGCCACGCTCAAGCCCATGACGGAGGTCGCCTTGCTCTTCATGGCCTGCGTGACGGTCACTTGCGTCGTAGGACCCGAACATGCGAAGCGACTCCGCAGCATCACACACTCGCTCGTTGCCCCGCCGTACATTGACACCCCAAGACTGCTCAACACCCCTAACAAAAGGCTCGAGATCGTCGCGGAGACGACGGTCGACCCTTCTTCCGCCCTGAGCGACACGTTCACGAGTCGCATGGTCTGCGCCGAAGTGACGTCAATCACGAGTAGTTGCACAATGGCCCCTGAGGAGATACCGTTCGCGCCGGACGCGTTCACTAAGGACTGACCGGTAATGAGGACCGACACGTTCGTCAGAGTGATCGTTGCCGGCCCCATAAACGAGAAGCCTGCAGCGGCGATGACGTCCCCCCGACCAGCGGCGCGCAGGCGACACGCGGATGCGACTCGGATCGCCACCCTGGCCACCGTCACAGGAGCGGCGAGCGTCGACGCAACAGCAAGCACGGCGGCACCGCCCGACGCGGCCGCCGTGGACTCTGCGAGGAGCGAGGTGGACTCGTCAGCAGACAGCTCCGTATCGCGGACATCCCAGACTTGGGATCCCATGATCGCCATCACGCAGGCGCTACCGAGGGCGCTGTTGCTGCTGGCCTTCGTCGTCGTCACGAGAATGGTAGAGTTGATCGCCGACATCACGGACCACTCGACGCTGCCCCCAGATTGAGACGACGCGAGAACACAAAGGGCCGCGGCACCCGTGCCCGCGCGATTCACGTAGATCCTGGAGTGAGTCACATAGACGCGAACACGGCTGATCGCCCCCATGTTGGTCCACGTGAGGAACGAGGATCCTCCCCCTTCCCCGATGGTGTCGTTGACGTAGCAAGATCGCATGACGATCGTCAGGTTTGTCGTCCGCGCCGCGTCGCCATAAATCCGCCGCGTCGCCATAAATCCAGTCGGTGATGTTGATCCCCTTCGACGTTGTGGTCGCGTTCGCACGGAGGGGAATGGGGAGAAAAGGCTGCACGAACTCACACGGGATGATGACCGCAGCGGCGAAGAACCACCCGACAACGGCTCCTCCCTCTCCTCCTCCTCTTCGCCTTCTGCGATTCCATGCGCCTCCTCCTTGAGCCGTCGCGGCGTGCCAACCACCGCCGTCAATAAACTCTGCTGGCCACGGTGTCTTACGGCGGACCACGACGATGAGGCTTCCCCCTCCACTGTCCGGCGCCGCGGCGGCGAAGAAAAGAAGCCACAGCATCGTCGTCGTGATGATTGTG
>ERZ1292630.3042-Hain-H41-02um-R3-3042-length-15059-cov-7_pt1 | contig 15059 bp, 7 predicted proteins | sample MGYA00564408_ERZ1292630 | MGnify/ENA primary metagenome ERZ1292630 (study PRJEB36523, sample SAMEA6512641) | groundwater metagenome | collected 2019-01-08 | study: AquaDiva: Metagenomics assemblies of 32 groundwater samples | reverse complement strand
GATGGCTCCTTGAACCCCCCCAGCGACAACTTGCCGCCGGGATTCTCTGGCTGCTGCAACCGCACGGCGGCAGCCACCGCCGCGGCCTCTCTTGCCGCGGCGAGTTCGCTCCTGAGTGCTTCCAGTTCCAACTGAATGCGCGCCCGCTGGCGCTCGACGTCATCGACCTGCCGTGTCTTTGCGTCGAGCTGCGCGGAGGTGACGGAGAGGCGGTGGGCCAACTCGTGGCGTTGCGCGTCGTTCGTCGCGGCCGTGCTGGCCAAGGCTTCCCGCAGCGACTGGGCATCGCGATCGCGTCCCGAGGACATCGTTTGCAGCTGCTGGGCGTGCGACTCGTGAATGCGGCGGATGGTTTCGGTTGACTCCGACTCATATTTCTCGCGTCGCCTCCGTTCGGCGTCGGCGTCGGCGATGGCAGCCGCCAGTCGCTCCTCACTGTCGAGCAGGGATCGGCGCACCATCGCCAGTTCGGCGGTGGCATCGTCCCGCTGCTCCACGGCATCGTCCAATGACTGTTGGAACGTCGTCTCAACATACGTCTTGTAGCGAGACAGCACATCGCGGATATGCGCCTCGCGTTGTTCGGACTCCTGCAGCGCTCGCTCGAGTTGAGAAAATGTGCGAACCGCATCCGCTTGCCGTCTGCTTGCCGCGGCGGCCGCCACCCGCCGGCTCATGTCGGTCAAATTCGATGGTGGACTGACGCCTCGAAAGTGGTTGACTGCCATGTGCGCCTCCGGGCCTACTTACGTAGACTTGCTGGTTGCGCGCTGCGACGACGAGGGAGGGAGAGTCAAATTAACGTCAACGCTTCCCTTCATTTTTTTCGGGTGCACAGGGAGCGGGGGCAATACGTCCCTGACTGACTGTACAACAGGTGAGTGTGAGCATCATCACGCCGGGCCGTGTTTCGCCGCCGACAGCGCTCGTAACGACGCAATGGCCGATTCTACATGAAGTCTCCTCGAATAATCCGCGGAACGTAACAAACGTTCCATTTCATTGACCGCGGCATTCGCTTTCCCCCTCACGTCGCGGCTCCCGGCGGCATGCCGCTGCAGCCACGACGCGGCAACGCTTTCCGTTGTCAACACATCGCGACCGGGCTTCACGATTTGATCGGAGGCCAGTTCGCGCCTGAGGAGCTCGCGCCGCTCGTTCCGCTTGGCGCGCAACCGGCTCTGCAGCGCCTTCGTGTGGTGGCCGTAGGCAGCCTCTTGCGTGATGAACTGGGCTATTACCTGTTGCTCTGTGACTGTGAGTTGGTGCCGCAAGGCGGGCCGTTCGACGAGACGCCGCAAGTGAGCGGCCGCCTTATTCACAGCCTCCGCTTCAACGGCGACCGCCGCCGCCCGCACTTCATCGGCTGGGTCGGCCGAGGATTCTGTGGCTGCTCCACCGGTGGGTGGGGCCGAGGTGGAAGGTGGCGAACTCTCAATCTTTGCGGGAGACCGGGGTGATGTGGAGTGGACGGGCGACTCGGAGGGAGCCGAGCATCGAGTAATACAGGTCGCGCTATGAACGTGGCGTCTCCAAGATGCCGTAGTGGCACGCAAGCCGCTCTCCCCGCTCTTTGGCTTACCGCGTTGAGGCGGCGCGGGGACGACAGACTTCGACGCCGCCGCGAGCGCGGCACTGACCTTTTCGAGTGACATATTGAGAACGCTCACCGGTGGTGCAGGCATCGACGCGGCGTTCGGGGCACAGGTTGCCTCGTTGGATGCCGAGTGCGCATCGTCGCGTTGTGCATCGTGGTCAGTACAGGGCAATCGTCGGCGGCATTCATGGTCCATCGCCTCGGACATGGTCTTCAGCGATAAAATGGCTTCCGAGTTGCGAACCGTGCTGCACAGCATTGGTAGGACTTGGCCGAAGCCCTCTCGCAGAACGTCGCATAAGCTGGCCGACGCGCCATAGTTGCGTTCGATGAGCTGCCGCCATTCAGGAAGGACGGCCGTCGCCGTGGCTCTGGCATCGGAGACCGCCCTCCAGCGTGTCTCGACGTTCTCTCTGGCAATCAGCGATGCCACGGAGGAGCGGATATCCTCACGCATGCTCGCGACGACCACGAAGGCGTTTCGAACGCACTGCGCCATGGCGTTGACCACGCGAAAGGACGTGGCATCGAGCTTGTTGGCCTCCTCCCAGCGCGTGGTCGCCGTCACGGAACCCTTTTCTAGGCGGCGGCACTGACGACGGTATGCGTCGCCGTCGCGAAGGGACTCCCCGACGACCACGTCATTGTGTGGAATCAGGGTGCCGACGTCGCCAGCACGGACGTCGTCGCTGGTGACGTTGACGCGAGGCGAAGGCCGGCGTCCTTGGCGTGATGCCTCGGTGCATGCGACCTGCTGTCGGCGCAATTCGTCCACCGCCGACTCTAAGTCGTGGAACACTTCCGATTGCGACATCAGTGTGGGTTCTGTGTAGCAGGAAGGAAAGTCGCGGGGGCACGGGGGGAATACGCAAGAAGGCCGTGAGTAAGGGTGGATTATCGCCACCTTCGTGCGGTGCCTCTCCCCCCGCCCCCCCTTGTGGTATGTTAAAGCACGACGCACGGACGGACGGACGGGGCCGATTATCCGGGAAAATACCAAGCGAGAAGAGGAAAAGTACACAACAAAACAGCCCTCGTGGCCAGGCAGCCCTGGAACTGATTTTAATAGCCTGTGGTTTGCGCCTTCCCCGAGACGATCGCGACGCCAGAGCTCGTGCCAATTCGAGTGACGCCCGCGGAGATGTACGCCAAAGCCGCCGGCGCATCGCGAACACCACCTGAAGCCTTCACTTCCGCTTCGTTTCCCACGACGGCGAGCATCGCGTCGATCGCCTCGGGGGTCGCGCCGCCCTTATTGAATCCGGTGGACGTCTTGACAAAGTGGGCCCCCGCCGCCACGGACAGGATGCTCGCGTCGATGACCTCGTCTAGCGACAGCAGGCAGGACTCAAAGATCACCTTCACGATGCCAGGACTGGACGCCTCCACGACCATCTTGATGTCCTCGTACACGGCCGAAAGGTCCCCGTCCTTGAAGGCGCCGACGTTCATGACCATGTCGATTTCGTTGGCCCCTTTCACAACGAGCTCTTTGGCCTCGCGGGCCTTTGCCTTCGCTGTGCCGGCTCCAAGCGGGAAGCCGATCACGGCAGCGACTCGAACGCCGCTTCCACGCAACTCTGACAAACACTGGTCGACACGGGATCCGTTCACGCAGACGGCACAAAAATTGTGTTTTTTTGCTTCTGTGCACAGTTGGGTGACTTCCTTGGCGGTGGCCTCGGGTTTGAGAATGGTATGGTCGATGTAGCGAGCGGCGTCGATCGCACCCTTTGCGGGCAGGTCGCGGCGCCAGGTCGCGGCGCCGCCCTTGTCAAGGTGGGGAAACTTTCTGCGTAGCGATTGTGAAGATGCCCCAATCGCCGCGGCGCACAGGTCAATGCGTGACAATATTTTCGCATCCAATTTGCCGAGAAATCCGGGCATCGCTTGCACGTTGATGCCGCCCGAGGACGGAGCGGTTGCCGCCGAAGGCGCGACCGCCGTTGAATAGGCCTTCACGAAGCGCTCCATGCCGTCGCGCAGACGCTGAACGTCGAGGTGCGACAAATCGCCGGCCGGCGGGCGAACCCCACCCACTTCTTGATCGAGACGAAGTGCCGTGAGCACTTTGACAGCCGCGGCCTCCGCAACGCAGACACTGCGCAGGGATGGCCAAGTTCCGTTTGCCGCCGCGCTGCGAATCATGCATGTCAGCTCCGCCACAAACGGCAACAAAAGTTTCACCTGCGCTTGATCGCACTTTGAGGCCGCTGCGACCAGCCTTGAAAGGAGCGGCCCGGCGGCCGACGCGAGGGTTCCGCAGAATGCGGAGCAGCCGCTGAGTGCGGCACTGCCGAATAATCCTTCGCCGAACGGAACCCTTTCGAGTGTCATCGGCACCTTACACGTGAGGTCCTCCAGCTTGCTCGAGATGACAGCTTTCAACGACGGGCAACGATCACCGACCGCCGTCGCCAAATTAGCGAGGCCTCCGACGGTCACATCGCTGTCGGCATCGAGCCACACAGCGATCGGTAAGCTCGTTTGTCGGTTCACGCGGCACAGTACGTTGGCGGCGCCGACGGCAGATGTGGAGGCGCCCGTAATTTTTACGATCACGCACGATATTCCCGGTGGCAACTTTCCGAGAATATCGGCCGCATCGCCCGCAGAAATGTCGTCCAGACAAAACATCACTTTGATCATCGATGTCGCTGCACCCCATGCGTTCGCTAATTGCGCTTTCTCAGAGGCCGTCAGATGTTCGCCTGGGAACGAGCCAATGACGGCCGCGGCCACGTTGTCGGCTTTCAGCGTCGCCGCGTAGGTCGCAATCGCCTCCAACCGCATGCGCCCCTCGCGATCAAACGGGGTCGACGCGACCACGACGAGGCCGCTCATGATGGCGCTAGCGACTTTTGGTGTCACAGGTGCGACTTGCGGTGTGGGGACCGTGGCGGCTTGTGGGACAGATTTGGCAGATTGGTCATGTCGTGGGGACGCCAGAGGCGGCCCGAGGAGTTGGCCGCTCTGCCGGAAGCTTTGTTGAAGCTCAAAGACGCTCGCAGAGGGGCGACGACTCACCGAGCGACCGGCGCCGTCGTCGTCGTCGGAATCTTCTCGTGTCCTGCGATTTTGGGGAGTGCGGCGAAGCGACATCGATGCGTAATGATCTCTGAGCAAACGACACAACCTTTCTTCCCCCCATTTTGTCAAACATTGAATGTGAAACTGGAAAGACTGAGAGCAACCGTCGCAGAGGAGGGAGGGGCGCGATGATGAACAACAAGGGAACGACGCACAGGTTCTATTGAAGACGATTCTTCTTTTTCTTCAGAGGCATTGCGTCGCGGGTCGGCTGGGCCTCGCCCGCGGCTGGAACAGTCAGTGGCAGCGCGATTTGGTGCGCCGGTACTCGAACCATGTCGTATGCCGCGTCGAGCGCTTCGCCCATCGATAGCGGGGTTTCTTCCTCCCCCTTATTGCCTAATGGCCGCGGCACTCTAACGCCCGCGGAGGACGGCATCCCCCCGTTCCGGAGGGTCAGCTTCTGCCGGCGACCCCAAGCAATAATAGAAAACCGCTCTTGGACTGGTTTGGTGGTGTGCGGGACGCCGTGCATGAAGCGCTGGTTGACGTCGTTGGTGAATGCAAAGCACGACCCGTTGGCCTGCGGAAAGGCAAATGTGCGGCCGGAGGGTTCATGAAGAAAGGATAGTTCCCGCGTGCCACCAAAGGACAGGCCCACCGTGAAGTCTTCACGGAGTGCCTTCCCGCCATAGGCGTGAGAATCGTGGTGATAGGGCTTCCATTTTTTCCCGTCCGCGTAGTAGTTGAGCCGTGTGTGGTACACTTCCAGATCAAAGTACTCCGCAACGCACGCGATGAGTGCGGTGAACGTCCGCGACTGAGTCGGGTTTTCATAGAGTTCGTGCTTCGACCAGTCGATCTTTTGCATCAACGTGGTGGTTCCCCCCGATCCGCTTCTCGATGGCTGCTCGCCGTCGGCTACGATGGCCGGCGATGGGGTCGCGGCGACCGCAGTATCGACTTCTTGCTTCAGCATCCGGAGCAGCGATGAGTCACCTTCGCGACATACAAACTCGGGCACGTAGATACCATTCCCGTGCAGAATGGATGCAAAATCGTCGTTCAGGCGGCCGTCCATTCTGGCGGCCTCTGACTTGAGCATGGCCATCGCATAGGTGAGGATCACGTTGGGTTGTTGAGGCAGCCGGCGGAACCTCTCTCGGATCCTCACAAGGATCTCAGTAGGGGCAGCGTCGGCAGCTTGTGCGGGCGGGGCAGATTGTTCACTCGACTGCATAGAAAAGTTCTGTGAGCGAGCGAGTAAGTGCATATCGCCACCCGACCGGTAGTGCGGTGTCAGTGCATTGTCGCTTGTCGTGGGCGGTCGACAATAGAGCAGTGCACGTCGAATACAGCGTAAAACGGAGAACAATCTCTACAAGACAAGAGGGAGATGGAAGGCTACTTCTTCACAACAGCCGACGGGCCTGGCTTGGGCCGTCCGCCCCGCACGGCACGCCGTTCCGCGGCCTGCTGGGTCGCTTGCAAACGTCGCTGTGCTTTAGCGATAAGCTCTTCGCGCGACAATGGGTGGCTGTCGTCGTCGCTGTCGTCTGCCTCCTCGCCAGTGCCAGGTAGCCTTTTCGGATCGACCAGCACCTGCATCGCGTCGAACGGCACCTGCGGCCCTCGGACGACGCCATCGCCACCGGCTCCTGTCTGGCGGCTCCAGGCTAGCAGTAAATCATCCGTACGCCGTTCGACGGCGGCCAAGTACTGCACCACGTTGTCCATAGTCAGGCCTGCGATGCCGTGCTTTTCGATGATGGCCGTTTCGTCGCAGTCCAGCCGGGCAAACACCTGTTCGACCATGGCCATCACTCGGCGGATGGTGCCCTCCGTCTTGCCGCTCATGTCAGCAAAGGATTTCGACTGCACTTCGCAGTTTTGCAGCTTGCACTCCAAATCGCGGAGCTGCGACCGCCGTTCCTGGTCCGCGGCGTTACCGAGAGTGACACTGTCAATTTCGCGGAGCAACGTCGCGCGTTGCCCCTCTAAGCTCTCAATCTCCTTTCCGAGGTCGTTCACGTACGAAAAGAGCGAAAAGTTGTCCTCCTCCGCGCTGATGAACCGCCGCACGATCTCATCTAGGTCCGGAATATCAGTTGCCTGTCGGATCTTCGCTGCAATTTCTTCGTACTGCTGAGCAAGCGTCGCGGTGTCAGTGGTGCCGTCGGCGGACGCGGCACTACCGCCCTGCGTGGTGATGAGCACGCCGCTGCCGCTGGCGCTGCCTTTGCTGCCCGTTGGCAGGCCGCGGCGGCGTTTTGCTGAGGCTGCCCGCTCGCCATCGTCATCGTGCAGAGATTTTTCCTTCTTTTCCAACTGGCTGAGCCGGAGCTTGACTTGCTCCTTCATTTTGCGGTCTTCCTCGAGCAGCTCGTCCAACTCACGGAAGGTCTCTGAGAACGACTGCATTTCATCCTGGGCGAACGCTCTCAGATTGGCGAGAACCTGCGCGTTGTTGTCGCGCTCTTCGTACGCAATGTTGCTCACCTCGATGACGAAGGCCATCTCCTTCTTCTTTTCTTGCAGCTCGCCCTCCAGCTGGCGGTAGATCGCGTCGAACACCTCTCGTTCTCCCCGGAGCGTGTCGATCTGGTCGCGGAGCTCCTTGTTGGCGCGGAGAACTTCGTTAAATTGAACCAGCGAGTGGTCCAAGCGGTTCTCGAGCACCGCCAGCTGCCGGTTCACCGCGTCGTGGCTCTCCTCGGTCACCTTCACGCCACCCATTTTACCTCGACCATCGCGCAGCTGCAAACGCACCGCGGCAATACTGTCCTCGGCGGCCTGAATCTTCGCTCGCTGCTCGGCGAGCCGCGCCTCCAGACGCGCCACGGTTTCTCGTTTCACATCGAGCTCCTTGTGGCGCTTGAGGCCGGTACCCCGCGGGTTGGCACCGTTGGCGGCCGTCGTGGCCTCCGTCGCGCGCAGCTCGTTCACGCGTTGCTTGAGCGGCTCGTTGTCTTTTTTCAGTGCTTCCATCTCCGCTTTCTGCCGGCGTAGCTCCTTCTGGATCTCATCCTGATAGCTGCGATGGTTCTCCTCGAGCTGTCGGAGGCGTCGACGCTTTCGGTCCACCGATTGGTCTCGCGCCGTCGCGGGAGGGGGTGCGGCAGCCGCCGTCGAATCACCGAACCCCCCTTGCGCATCGCCGAAGCCGTTTGCAGCCGCAGCGGCGGGAGCGGCTGGGGCAGTCGCAGGTCGTCCGCGGCTCAGAGCAGCCGACTGTGGCCGCTTCGCGTGCATAGCGAGACGAGAAAGGGCAAACTGGACTGTTGAAGCAAATAGAACCAACAACATTAGGGTGTCACGCGACGTGCTGTGAGAGTAACGACAGGTACCCCCATAAACCGAGGAATGCGTCGTCGTAGCCAACTCAATGACACAACATTCCGCCTCGATTCTATGACGGGCCGATGGACGGGCGAAGGTTGACAATCGGTGAGGTCTATTTCTTTCTATACTGGAATGGCTTCTGCGTCATGCGTGAGTCGGGAAGAGGCGGCGGGCGGTAGCTGCAGGGCTTCGTAGATAAGACTGAGTTGCTTTCGCAGCGCTTCGTTGTCGCGCTTCAGTCGGTCGTTCTCGATGGCGAGTAAGGTACGCGGCGTTTCAGGCTCTTTGGACCCCTTCGACGCCGGGTCGGCATGGAGCGGTGGCGGCGCATCGAGGTGTCTACGCTGCTCGTCGCTCGCGAGCGTCGACTGGGTTACTCGGGACGGCTGATGGTGGTACTTCATCGGCGCTGGCACCGGAGTGGCATCAAGCGGGTTCCCCATTTCGACAACGCTCTCGACGGAGTCCTGCCGTTCCATGCGGCTGTAGCGATGCACCGCCACGGGTGGCTGTCTGACAGGTGCTGCAGCGCCGGTAGCTGCGTCTTCCGCAGCATCTAGATGACGAGAAGGGGAGCATGGTGGCAGGCGATATGGCACAGGCGACACACTGTCGCGCGCGCGGCGGTCCTCAGGCCCCGGGATGGGCGGTTGAAATCTCGGCACCGCAACGGTCGTTGGCTGGGCAGCGGCCGAACGTAACGAACGGACGTCCGCGGTCGCGGAGATGAGCGGAGGCGAAGGGACGTTCGCCGCGAACAAGGGCGTGTTTAGCCAATGTGAAGCGGTCACTTCCGTGCTGCGATTCTGCTGGGTCGGGAGGCAACCGACTCCCCGATCGCACATGATCCTAGGCGAGGTTTGCCGCTCCTCGACCCCGGCCAGACGTTCCAGCAACGATTTGCGGTCGCTCGACTGGCGAAGGCGCAGTTCGTGCACTTCGGTGATCACTCGACTGTTTGCGACCTCCAGTAGCTGTCTAAGGCGCAACAGATCGCTGCGCAACATGTTGACTTCATCCTGAAGCCGCTGTTCCCGGCTCGTGGATTGTGGCTCGTCGCATTTGTTGGGTGTTGGACTTGTCAATGGCGGGGACGCTGCAGTGGCGGGGGGCATCCCCTTTGACGGCTGCTCTCGCGATGCTGCACGAGGAGCCGCCGCGACGTGAGGCTGCACCACGCTGGGGTAGTTGGTGATGGTGGAGGCCAGCGCCGCGTACTGAAGGGTCCGCAGCGACTCCTCTGCGTTCACTTGAGTCGGGGCGACACATCCCACGAGGAGCGTCGCGCAGTTGCCTCCGATGGCGTCCTGCAGCAGCCGCGTGAGACGGCACGCTCGATAAGGCACGTGGCTGCGCTTATCGGCCACGGCGCGCAGAACGTTTCCCAGCGCAAGCAAGTCGCTGTTGATTCCCACGCTCTCCTTCATCCGCACACCCGTGTTCAGCGTGCGCTTGTTTCTCTCAGATCCACCTAGATCCACTAGACTCAGCTTCGCCACGCGGTCTCCCGCTGAGTCACTCAACTTACAGTAGAGCGTGAACATCGCGTGCGAGCGGGACGACCGGCTGTTCATCGCCGTGGACTCGGTCGTGCGCAGTGACGCGGCATACTCGACGAACCACAAGGCATCGTCTAGGTTCGTGATCGTGGCGCACGATAACCCAGGCAGCCTGATGCCATCATCGCCAGCGTCGTATACTGTCAGGGGCCCACGATCACTGCGCAGCATGTCGAAAACTTCGTTGTTGTAGATCTCGATGGAGCTGAATTGGACGTGGTGGGCCGGCAGCGACTCCAAGACCCGCATCAGAAAGAATGGAACGAGTTCCTGCATCGCGTGCGTCTTGCCAGCGCCCGTTTGACCGTAGAACAGCACCGTGGCATTCTTTCCCTCACGCACGACGGTGTCCGCGAAGCGTATCGCCACCGAGTCGAACAAGCTGCTTATCGGGTCGTTCGGACCGAACACAGCTGTGAAATCAAACTTTGTCTGCACTCCGCGAACACCAGTGAGCGTTACGCTATTGGCATGCGAGCCATCAATCACCAACGCGGTGCGGTCCTGTCGTTCGAGTCCCAGCGGTGGTCTCACTCGACACACTGAGGTGATGGCCGTGCCTACCACGGGAGGCAGAGCGGGAGCGTCGACGGCTCCAGTATAAGCATCGTCGACAAGCCCCCCCGGGTGCCTGCTAGCAATCTCTCGCACGACGAAAGATTCTACGCTGCCGATAGGCGACTGTGGCGCCGCGGTGCGGCGCGACATCTGTTTTTACGCCGCTCTTGGCCCTATTTGTTGCGCACAAGACAACAAGGAAAGGTTCGTGAGATCCGTGAAGGGTTCATGGGGATGCGGAAGGAGTAGGGTTGGAAAGGAGCAGTGGATCGGAGGGATTAAACCGGGGCTTTTCGCCGGTCGCGGCTGTACTTGAAGCCAGCAAATAATACGCCGCGAGGATCTTCCGGAACGGCAGGTCGCCCGCCATGTGTCTCCCCCAGCATCGTGGAAGGGCCCAGATCATGAGGGAAATAGTGCGTGTCGAGGGCATGTGACAAACGGGGCTGAAATGGGGCTCGAGCTTGACGCAGATGGGCCCAGTCGACATTCGAAAAAAACGGATGCCGTTGTATCCCATTCCAGTCGATGCGGCTCGCGGAGTCGCAGAGCAGCCGTCGGATCAGGTCGACAGCCGTTGGCGGCACTTGATACCGCAACTCCGCCGTGGGAAACACCAACTTGTCCCTCCAGGCGACGATATTCTTGCTCGTTTCGGCATCGCAACTCGAGTAAAACGGCGGATACCCATAGAGCATTTCGTACATGATCACGCCGACGCTCCACCAGTCGCAGTCCACGCCGTATGGCTGCCGAAGAACGATTTCGGGTGCAACGTAACCCGGACTCCCAGCATACGACCGGAACATCGCTCTGCGGGACACGTCGGGGGGAACAACAGCGTTCGGGTTCAACGCGCCAGGCACTCCTCGAGGCGGCACGGCGCAGTCCCCAGCATGTTCGTCGTCATCACACCCTTTGCACAATCCAAAGTCTGTTAGGCGAAGGTGCCCATCCGCGCCGACCAACACGTTGTCCGGCTTGATGTCGCGGTGGGCATACCTCATTTCGTGAACAGAGTGCACGGCGGCGCACAGCTCCGCGATGTAGAACCGGGTTTCCTCCGTTGTGAACACCTCCTTGTCGATGAGCCATGACATCAGGTCCCCGCCCGGTGAGTAGTCCATCACCATGTACAGGTGGCTGGCATCCGTGAACGCGTAGTGCAATTTCACGATCCACGGATTGTCACCGCCCTCCGTGGAAGCGAGCACGTCACGCTCAGACCGGACGTGAAATAAATGTTTCTTTCGCCAAATGTCCGCCTTTCGCATGATTTTCATCGCTAACAACGTTCCATCGCCGCCATCGGCCGTTCCGCCGCCGCTGTTCTTACGGCACACATGCACCTCGCCGTAAGCGCCGCGACCGATCAGCGTCAACACGTCAAAATCTTGGATCGACAAATTTCGCTCGCGAGGTCCGACCACGCGGGAGAAACATGAGCTACTGCTGCTGCTCGACGACAGGTGACCGGACGGTGGAACGTCGGCAATGGACGTTGACGGAGCGGGAGACGCCTCCTCGGGATGCTGCTCATCCGTCGCCAGTTGCTTGGCGATGGCCGAATAGTGGCCTTCAAGGAACCGACGCGACGCCGCAGCCTTTTGTTGCGTCACCGAGAGCTTGCCATGATGATCTCGAATCATAATCGGTCGGGGGGGAAGGAAGGAAGGAAGGGGGGGGAGTGAGTGACAGAAGGGGCGTGAGATGTACCTGTACAGCTGCAAACTGCACATCACACCTCGGGGGAAAAAACGCGAGAGGTTTACGGGGCGCGAGGAGCAAAATCCACAGTGAACCGCCATGGCTCTAATGGACGGCATGCCCCCCCTCTCCTCCTCTAACCGATCTGGAGGAAGCCGCCAGCCATCGTCAGCAGCGACGCAAGCACCGCGAGCAAGGCAATGTGCAGGGGGAAGGAGACGGATCGGACAACGTCGCTGGCACCTGCGGCGACGCCACATACGCGATTCGCCTCCGTGGCGGTACATTGCCGTTGCAGATCCTCGTTCATGCACAGATCAAACGCGCACCACTGCCTCAACAGTGCCCGGCCACCAGCCAGCGGCGCGGAGTCGTTGCCACACTTACCGGGCGTCCGTTCGGTAGCGCTGGCGTAGATGGACAGAAGGCATTGCGACAGTTCACTGTCGCAGGCGGCCTGGCCGCACCGAGAGGCCGATGCGGCGACGCACCGTTGGGTGGATGCCTCGAATTGTCCCGACGTGCAAGTGCAGAATGCCTGCCGGCAGCTCATCGAACCTTGCGCCACGTCGTTTGCGATGGCACCTGCGCAAGGGGCGCTGACGCTGATCGAAAGCCTCGAGGCATTGGGCTGGACGCACTGGGCCACCGGTGCGCACGCCGGATAACCGGCATAACCCTGCGCACAACGGTTGCACGCGTCGGCGTTGAATCGTGGCGCGCAGACAGAGCACAGCGTGCCGTTCCACTGATCCGCGCAGACGCACTGGCAGCCGTCATTGTCCGCGTTTCGTCGTGCGGCGATGGTCCCAGTGGTGCATATGAGGAGACAGTCCGGCACGACGGCGAACGAATTTTCCCTTGGTCGACTTAGCGTGCTGGTGAGGGACGCAGGCGCGGCCACCTCAGCTTCCACCGCACCCGTCACGCGCGACGTCGAAAGGGCGGATGCTGCCGATGCCAGGGTGACCGTGACTCGTAAGACCGACTCGCCTCGACTGTTGATGAACGCTTCAAGCTGCACGAGGCGCGTCGAAGGTTCCGAGCGTTGTGTGGCGTCGAGCAGCGCGGCGCGTAATTGGTCGAGGCTGTTGGCGGTGAGCTGACCCAACGGCAACTGCGACACAAACTGGACGGTGACGATGGCGGAAGGGGGGCGTGCGGTGGTGGTTGCGGTCGGTGCAGCGCCGGCTGTGGACGATGTCGCGCCCGCGGCCCCGGTTGTCGACGCGGGAGTGCTGGTGCCGTTGCCTGAAGCCTGAGCAGGCGCCGCCGGCGCATTGCTCGGCACCGAAGTTGACCCTGCAACGGTGACGACGGACGTCGTCGTTGGTGCGGAGGAAGTGGGAGCCCGTGTTCCCAACAAGAGCGTATCGTCGTTGCACAGGGTCGATGCCGCTGGACAAATTATTTGGCCGGTGTAGCCCGCAGGGGGCTCGATGGTGCCAGCGCTTCCATCGGCTGGACAGGAGAGCCATGTCGAAGTGCCTCCGACTCGCACCTCAAGGCGCATGCCGCTGGGACAGCGAGCATCGAGGCACCGCTGTGCGGCAGCCTGCGCTGTGAAGCCACGTTGAATCAGACCCGTGTTACCAGCCGTGTTGGTCGTGTCAAAGCAGCGAGACGTCGCTGAGAAGGAATGCCCAAAGAAGGTGTCCTGCTCGGATGGCGTCCGAAAAAAAGCGCATTGACGGTTGCTCGCACCCTGAATGAACGGACAACCATCGAGGAACTCGGGGCCGCCTGTTCTTGGATCGGAAAAGTATTGAAAGTATTTTTCCAAATCATTGGTTCGCTGGCCCAAATTGCAAATCCCTGCTGCCTTGCGGTCTATGGTGCACGCTTGTCGCGCCTCGAAACACCAGTAACGATCGCGTCCCCCGGTGGCCTCGTTGCACTTTGCGGTGACGAAGCCGCAGCCGTCGCCGCTGCCATAGGTCAATGGCTGAGCCACGTGATAGTCGACGTCGTACATGCCGCTATCCTTGAAAAATGCCAACGTGAAAACACTCAGAGACTTGCCGTCCGCCGCAGCCATGAGCTCCTCTCGCAGCACGCGGGCTTCCCAGTGCGACCCCGCGGATCCTGTGCCTCCCTCATCCTCAAGCTCGACGCCTGTCAGGCCTGGGCAACCAAAATAGGCTCGCGCGACGCGAAGCACCTCGGGGGTCGTGACCATCGGTCCAGCGGGCTTCCCCCGAATTGACGTCACAGTCGTTGGAGACACCACAGAGGCTGACGGGAAGAAACGAAACATCGACGGAGAGAAGCCCAACGCGTGCATCATCTCGTGCACGGCCGTCGCCACCTGCTGCGCGTTGCCGTACGAACCCTCTTCCCCCCACTGAATGGCCGCTGGACCAAAGTTGGCGTGGCCGGCGATGGGGCGGCCTCGCTGATCGATGGCGCACGCGGAGGCGAAGGCAAGGACCGAGGCCGAAGGCGTGGGGCCAGCGGACACAAACAAAACATAATCCGCGTCTGCCACGCCTGTGGAGCGCACGCTGTCGGGAACCTGGGCCAACGAACACGCCGTCCCAGATACGACGAGCGGCGTGGACAAACGGACGACACGCAGCGCGGATTGCAGCTGCGACAACGCAACGGGCAATATTTTTGTGAGTAAGATGGAGCGTTTTTCGGTCGTAAAAATGTCTTCCTGGGCACACAATGCGGTCGCGCCTTGAAAGTTGGGCGACGTTCCGCCTACTGACGTGCAAAACTTGCTGCTGTTCGTCAAATCCTCAGTGAACAGAGCGATGCGAATCGATTGAGAAGACGACTGACGGCGGTCCACGCCAACAGCGGAGCGTTGCGGGACAACGACGTCGACACCGTTGCGGAGATACATTTGCTGAACGCCAACGGAGTCGTGAATGCAACGATGGACAGACGACGTCGACACGACGGCAGCACTCTGCGCAGCTATCAGGCCCGACACAAGTAGGACGAGCAAGGCGAAGCCCGCGAATGCCATCTGGCTGGGATCAAGACTGCACAAGCCAACGAGACTTAGCGGTGAGAGGCAACCGAAGCAATAGACACTTCACGGAAATGGGCCGACTCGGACCTCCATTGATGTCGTCACAAATTCAAACAAAGCCACGCGCAAAGGGAAAGCATTCATTTTTGTGGGTGAGAGCGAGAGAGATTCCAAAGTTATCGTTACGGTAGTGGCGGAAGTTGCCGCCTATGCGGGATAAACCGCGTGCCTAGTTGCGCTTCAGGCGCATGCGGAGTGCGGCGCCGCGGGCGGCGGCCTCGGC
>ERZ1292630.3040-Hain-H41-02um-R3-3040-length-15062-cov-8_pt1 | contig 15062 bp, 9 predicted proteins | sample MGYA00564408_ERZ1292630 | MGnify/ENA primary metagenome ERZ1292630 (study PRJEB36523, sample SAMEA6512641) | groundwater metagenome | collected 2019-01-08 | study: AquaDiva: Metagenomics assemblies of 32 groundwater samples | reverse complement strand
GGTACAGTTTCGGGGAACGGCGGCACCGGCGGTCCGATGGACCGGTCGGCGTCGCGGAAGGGAGGTCCCGCGTGGCCGGCTTCGATTTCTCAGAACTCCTTCGCCGTTACAGGGAAGCACTCGGACAGGCGCAATCTTCTCAAGGCAAGACCGTCCCGGGAGGTGGGTACATGGGTCCGAAACCCGGCCTGATCAAGGTCGTCGCGGTCGTGATCGTCGTCTTCCTGGTTTTCTCCGGTTCGCTCGTGATCATCGGGCCCGGCCAGCGCGGGGTCGTCATCAACTTCGGCGCGGTTTCCCCCCAGGTGTGGGACGAGGGGCTCCACTTCAAGATCCCCGTCTACCAGAGGGTCGAGAAGATGGACGTGCGGGTCCAGAAGGAGGTGACCGAGGCGGCGGCGGCCTCCAAGGACCTGCAGGACACCCACTCCACGATCGCGGTGAACTTCAACATCATCCCCGACAAGGCGGGGTGGGTCTTCCAGCACATCGGGCGCGGGTACAACGAGCGCGTCATCGACCCGGTGACCCAGGAGGTCGTGAAGGCGGTCACGGCACGGTACACCGCCCTCGAGTTGATCACGATGCGGGAGAAGGTCCGAACGGAGCTCAAGGATATGTTGAAGGTGCGGCTCCTCGACTACAATATCGCCGTGGTGGACGTCTCCATCGTCAACTTCAAGTTCAGCGCGCAGTTCACCCAGGCGATCGAGAACAAGCAGACCGCCGAGCAGATGGCGCTCAAGGCGAGCCGGGACCTCGACCGGATCAAGATCGAGGCGCAGCAGAAGATCGCCGCGGCGCAGGCGGAGGCCGAGTCGCTGCGGCTGCAGCGGCAGAACATCACCTCGGATCTGGTGGAGCTGCGGCGGATCGAGGCGATGCAGGAGGCGATCCGGAAGTGGAACGGCGTGCTCCCCCAGGTGACCGGCGGGGCGATGCCGTTCATCGACGCGAAATCGTACACGGGGAAGTAGCCTTCCAGCTCATTCCACGGTGATCGTCACGTCGGCCCCCTGCCGGCCGGGTGTGGCCGCCAGGATCCGGTGCTTCCCCCGCTCCGGTTTCCACTTGGCGGCATAGGGAGGACCGGCCCGGATGAGATGCTTTCCGTCCACGAACCAATCCACGTACGGCACCGGCTCCGAAGGAATGGCCTCGAACGGGATCTCCCCGGGATCCTCCGACCGGGGGAACAGGAACCGGTCTTTGGGCAGGGGATAGAGGATCCGGATCTCGCCCTTGGCTTCCGTCGGCAGATCGGCGCCGCCGTCGGCGAGCATGCCGATCGTGAAGCGCGTCGAGCGTTCGCTGGGAGAACCGGAGGGAGGGGCGGGATTCCGCTCCGGGACCGCTGCCGCAACGGCCTCGCGGATCCGGATGCCGGACGCTTCCGGAGGGACGGCGGCGCTCCCCGGGGCTTCGCCGAAGAGGGCATCGAGCGCTTCGGGGAAACCCGCGAGGCGGTACCGCCCGGCGGCGCCCGCCCGGTATTTCCGGGAGAGCCACCGCGCGAACTCCACCGGGAGACGGTGATGGTCGCCGTCCTCGCGATGGAATGCGCACGTCCGCTCCGGAATGGAGGAGCGGAGAAAGAGCTCCCTGCTGACATGGCGGCACTCCGGCCCCGGGATCATCCCCGAGAGACCGCACACCTCCGCGGAAACCACCCCGGGAGGCGGCGGTAGGGCGACCGGCGGCGAATGCCCGTGGAGAAGCTCCATCACCTGCCGCAGGATCGGGGCGGCGGTGGACGCTCCGGTGGAACCGATGCCGGGCTTCCCGTCGAAATTCCCTGTCCATACCCCGACGGTGTAGTCGGGGGTGTACCCCACGATCCAGCCGTCCCGATACTCGGTGCTCGTCCCCGTCTTGATCGCCACGCGGAACGGGAGGTCGAACTCGGCAGGTGCGCCGAATGCCGGTAGCCGGGCGGACGGGTCCGCGAGGATGTCGGAGACGATGTACGACGCCTCCCGTGACAGGAGGCGCCTCGGAGACGGGCCGGGCTCCGAAAGGAGGTACCGCAACGGGCGATAGGTTCCGCCATTGGCGAGCATCGCGTAGGCGGCCGCCAGGGAGGAGAGGCGCACTTCGGGGTTCCCGATGGCCAGCCCCAGCCCGAACTCCCCGGCGCGGTCTCCCGGTCGGGGCAACAGGTCCGCCGAGGCGAGAAGGCGCTCGAACCGCCCCGGCGGCAGGGCTTCGAGGGTCCGGACCGCCGAGATGTTCAGCGAGTTGGCCAACGCGACCCGCACGGTGACCGGTCCATATTCCTTTCGGTCGAAGTTGTCGGGCCGGTAATCTCCCTGCGGCGTGCCGTACGACTGCAAGGTGTCGTTCAGCAGGGTCGCTGCGGTGATCCCGTCGTCGAGGGCCTGCGCGTAGAGGAACGGCTTCAGCGTGGAGCCGGCGGAGCGGCGGGCCACGGTGCCGTTGTTGTACCCCCGGTCCTTCGGCCCGTAGGCGAGCGAGCCGGCCGACGCGAGGACCTCCATCGTTTGGTTGCGGACGACGAGAACCGCCGCCTGACGCACCTTCCGCAGGGAAAGGGGCTCCTTCCGGGAGGCGACGATCCGCTCCACATCCGCCTGGAGTCGCGCGTCGAGCGTGGTGCGGTGCTCCCCCGGGCCCCGGACGCCCCGGGCCAGGAGGAGGTCCACGGCGTGGGGCGCCCCGAAGGGGAAGGCGAAGGGACGGATCGCCGGGCGCTCCCGCCGCGCGCGCCCGTACGCTTCCTCGTCGAGGTAGCCGCACGCCGCCATGCGGGAGAGGACCCACTCTTTCCGGGCCATCAGCGTCGCCCGGCGTGGCCCGTACGGGTCGAGGCGCCCCGGGGCCTTGGGGAGGGCCGCCAGCAGGGCCCCCTCCGCGACGGTTACGTCCCGTACCCCTTTCCCGAAGTAGACCCGGGCGGCGACCTCCACCCCCCGGAGGTTGTTCCCCAGCGGGACGCGGTTCAGGTACTGCTCGAGGATCTCCTCCTTCGACAGGATCATCTCGATGCGAACGGCCTGCAGGACCTCGATGAACTTCGCCTCGTAGCTCCGCCCGCGGGGATGGAGAAGGCGTGCCACCTGCTGGGTGATCGTCGACGCTCCGGCGACGATCCGTCCTCCGTGCAGGTTGGCGCGTAGGGCCCTCACGATCGCAAAGGGATCGAATCCAGGGTGGAGGTAAAAGCGCCGGTCCTCGGCGGCGAGGAAGGCGCGCTTCACGGCCTCCGGGATCTCCCTCCCCGGAACCCAGAGATGCCGCTCCCCCCGCGCGTCCGGGAGGATCCGCAACACCGCGCCGTTCCGATCGGTGAAGCGGCAATTCTCCTCCCAACGGAGGTCCGCCCGCTCGAAGCCGTCGAACAACCCGTACCGCCCGAGCAGGGCGACGGCCGCGACCGCTCCTGTAAGGATCAGGGCGGAGAGAACGGTCCGGAAGACGGCTCGCGTGCCACCCCGCATTCAGCGCGCCTCGATCACCAGTTTTCCCACGGGCGTGTACCCGGCCACGTCCGGCTCGTACATGAGCTGCACCTTCGTCGAGGGCAGGACGAACTCCCCGGCCAGGACGGCCCGTGCGAAGTAGGAGTACCGGAACTTCCCGCCCCACCAGATCCGGTCGCGGAACGCGAGCACCCGGTCCTCCCGCAGCTCGAAATGGTTCGGCTGGAAACGGTACGCCCCCCACGCGTCGTCCCAATAATTCCAGTACCCCTGCTCCTCCTCCTGGCGGCCCCGGGGTTGCTCCTCGGTCTTCAGGGCGCTGTTGATGGCCATGAGTCCCGCCGGGAGCGGATCGTCGAGGACGACGTACTCCAGGCTCCGGAAGCTCGTTTCGAACGACACGTCCACCCGCACCACGTCCCCCACCTTGACCGTCTTCCCCCCTTCGATGGGAGTGATCATCTTGTCGATCTTGAACCCGTTCGAATGGCCCGACCGGGCGTAGTCCATCCGGGGGAAGGTCAGGTCGAGCAGGTAGAGGAGCGCCGTGTTTCCGCTCACCGACAGAGACACCCCCGGACTGGCGAGGAACGCTCCCGCGTCGAGGACGAAGTCGTGGGAATTCCCGGGGGCGACGGAGGCCGACAATTCCGGCTTCCCCGCTTGCCGGACCGTTACGGTCACCGGGGCACCGGAGAAGCTCGTCCCCCGGTAATACTCCCCGAGGGCCAGGAGGGACCAACCCGTGTCGCTCGTCGAGGTCCAGTACCCTTGCGGGTTGATCCCCCGGAGAAGCTCGGCCGCCTGTTTCCCCGTCACCGGATCGTCCGGAAGGAATTCCGCCCCCGCCAGGAGCGCCACCGCCGCCTCGCGGTACCGGGCGTAGAAGACCGGATGCGCCTTCGTGTCCCGGCTCCGCTCGAGGAGCGCCCGGACCTTCTGCGGAAGGTCCGCCGCGGTCGTCCTCCCCGCGTGTTTCCCTGCAAGGAGCGTGAGGAGGGCCCCTTCCCGGGTGAGGCTCGGGAGCCGGTCGACGAGTGAAGCGTAAAGCGGGTCGGGCAGAGATTTGTTCAATGCGAGGAGGAAGGCGGCGAAGGCCCGTTGATCGTCGTCCCGGGTCCCGTCGCCCTTGGTTGCCCACGTCGAGAGGAACGACACCCCCCTGGCGAGCCGGTCCTCCGGCACCGGGAACCCGGACCGTTTCGCGAAGGTCAGGGCGGACATCGCGTAGATCGCCCCCCACGGGTGGACCTGCCGCTCCCCCGGCCAGTAGGAGAAGCTCCCGTCTGGAAGCTGCATCTTCAGGAGACGCTCCACGCCCCCGCGAAGGAACTTGTCGGTCTCCTCGAGGGAGATGCCGGGGAGCACTCCCTGCCGGATCAGCTCCCGGAGTGCGGCCAGGGGGATAGTGCCCGAACTCGTCTGCTCCACGCACCCGTACGGATAGTGGAGGAGGTACCGGACCCCCGGCGCCATCCGCAGGAAGGGGGAACCCGAAACGGTCAGGACCGCCCGCACCTCTCCCGGGCGGACTTCCTTCCAGGAGATCTTCTCCGTACCCTTCGGGAAGGCGTACCGGATCGTCTCCGCTCCCTTCAATGTACCGGAGACGACGTCGTGCCACGGGAGGAGCCCGGAGTTGACGGGAAGCTGGATCTCCACGGCGTCGGAATATGCGCCGAGGGTCCCGGAGAACCGGAGCCGCGCCGTCCCGGGGGACGTCGCCTCCCCCTGGACGGGCAGGAGAATCCGGTCGAGGGGAGCGAGGTCGAAGGATGCGGGCGCCCCGGAAAGTCTCACGACCTCGTCCTTCCCGGCGGAGAAGGTACCCTTCCCGGGCTCGCGGGTCTTGTTGAAGGAGGAGACAAGGAGGGTGAACCGGTCTCCCCTCGTGAGGAAGGCGGGGAGGCCGGGCTCCAGGTAGAACGGCTTGGTCACCACCAGCTCCCGCTGAACGGAGGCAAAGCCGCTCCCCTTGTCGCACGCCACCGCGTACACCCGGTACGCGGTCATCGTGTCGGGGAGCCGGAAGGAGACCTCCGCGGTCCCGTCGGGGCGGGTCCGCACGGCGGGGTTGAAGAACGCCACGGGGTTGAAGTCCTTCCGGACCTTGCTCTCCGCCGCCGCTGCGCTCTCTCCCCCGTCGCCGCCGGTCACCGGGGAGAGCCGCGCGAACCCGTACGGGGTCTGAAGCAGCAGCCGGGTACGGATCTCGGCGGTCGCAACCGTCAAGGGGATGAAAAAGCGGGCCAGCCCCTCGAGCGCAGGGGTCTTGAAACCGGTCAGGGCCAGGAAGCTCTCGTCGACCACCGCCAGCGCGACTTCCGCCTCGGCGGGCTTCCCCTTGCCGTCCCGCACGGATAGGACCAGTTTCTGCTCTTCCCCCGGGAGGGCCTGCAGCGTCGCCGCTCCCTCGTTCACCGTGACCTGGAGCTCTGCGGGCTTCTTCCGGACCTCCAGGGGGACGACGCCGTAGAGGAACGAGGGGGCTTCGTCGTCAAACCCGTCCCCGTAGACCGGGAACTCGCCGCGGGACGTCACCCCCAGCAGGCTGACGTAGACATTGGGGGCGTGGCGCCCGACCAGGGGGACCTCGACGTACTTCCGCTCCGGCGACCACGGCAGGACGCGGACCTCGATCACCCGGTCCCGCTCCACGGTCATCAGGAGGGAGGAGACCTTCCGGTGGGGATTGACGTAGATCCTCGCCGTATCCCCGGGTGCGTATACCTTCCGGTCGGCGGCGGCGGAGAGCCGCTCGAACGATTGCTTCCGCGCGTCTCCCCTCCAGGCGTAGGATGGGCCGCGCACGCGGATCCGGGAGGCGGAAACCCCCGCGTCTCCGTCCGCTCCCTGGTATCGGAACTTGAGGAGATACTCCCCGCCCAGAACGAAGTCGAACTCGAATTGGGCCTCTCCGTTTTTTAGCGTCAGCGGGGTGGAGAGCTGCTTCCGGTACACCTGCTCGCTGGTCCAGTAGACGTCCCCCTCCTCGTTCCGCTTCCGGAGGTAGACCCAATCCTGCCGCTGGACCTCCGCGACGAACTTCCCCGCCTCCACGCGCCGGCCGTCCCGGTCGAGGACGATCAGCCGGAGAGTCCGGGCCTCGCCGACGCCGGTCTCCGCGTCGTGGGGGCCGATCCCGACCAGGTACGGGGGATCCTCCTGGTATGTGGCGCTCCCGGAGGCGGCGCGGCCGTCGAAGTCCACCACCACGGCGCTTGCCTCGAGCGCGTATGCCCCCGAGAGGACCTCGGGACTCAGCGGGACGGTCACGAGGGTCTTCCCCTGCCCGTCGAGGACCGCCTCCCCGCTCTCCAGCATCTCCGCCTTCCGCTCGGGGACGCTTCCGAAGAGGAACTCCCCGTGTCCCTTCGGCCGGAACTTCGACGGGGCGTAGGCGATCTTCCAGCGGACCTTCCCGTTCTTGACGCCGCCCCCGGCGTAGTAGGATCCGTGGATCTCCGCTTCCAGGACGGCGTTCTCCCTGGCCAGGTTCACGTAGCTGTCGTCTTTCTGGACTTTCTTCCTGAACCGGACGGAGGTGAAGTGCCGCGGGGGACGGACCTCCTGCACCTCGAAGGTGGTCGTGACCGCCCCCGTGGAGTCCACCCGGGTGGGCGCCCCCTCGTCCTCCCCCTCTTCCTCCGGATCGCCCTCTTCGACGACCGCCCTTGCCGGCGGCGCACCGCCGACCACGGCGACCCCCTCCGGGGCCATCTTCACCGTGTAGGTCCCTAGTGGGAAATGGGAGGGGATCTTGAGGACGTCGGCGGCGGTGCCGAACTCGGAAAGGGGGACGGTCTTCCGGAAGACCTCCTCCTGTTTGCTGTTGATCACCGTGAAGGCGACGGAGAGTTTCTCCGGGGGGGCGACGGCCCCGCTCCGGTAGGCCCGGACGGTGCCCTTGAAGTGCACCGACTCCCCCGGGCGGTAGATTCCGCGCTCCGTGAAGACGAGCCCCCGCAGGAGGCGGTCCCCGATCCGCATCGGCTCTCCGGGGCCGATCCAGTCGGCAACGAGATCGCCGTCGGCGACGGCCAGGAAGGCGGCGTCTTCCTCCGTCGCGGCCAGAACGAACGCCACGTCCCCGACCGTGATCGGTTTTTCGGGCGCCTTCTTCTCCTCCAGCGGGACGGCGCGGAGTTGGTGGAAACCTTTCGCGCCGAGGAGCCCGTCCTTCCCCGTCGTTCCCAGGGGAAGCGCGAAGCCGTCGTGCGTCACGGCGACGATCGCGACCCCCTCGCGGGGCTGCCCCGTCCGCAGGGAGGTGGCCCAAACGAGGAGGGAGTTGCGGGAACGCTTCGTCGCCAGCCCCAGGTCCGTGACGCAGAGGAACTTGACGGGGCTTTCCGCCTCCCGGCCGCCGCCCGGACCGGCCGCCGCGACGGCCAGGGCGGCCCCCTTCTCCCGGTCCTTCCGGAACGAGAGGGGGACCGAGAAGGTCGCGGCCTCGTTGCGGGGCTTCCGGGGACGGAACGCCTGGCGGCTCTCGGCCGGTTCCCCGAGGAAGAGGCGGAACGCCGGATCGTTGCCGAGAGAATCGCGCAGCGCACCGTAGCGCGTTGTCACGAGATCCCGGACCCGGTCGAAGCCGGCGCCCGACGTGGCCGCCGGGACGAGGAGGAGGGGGAGACGCAGCGCGCGGACATCGAGCTCCTCCACGTTGGTGAGGGACAGGTTCAGGATCTGACGGCTGTCCCGCTCGACGACGGATCCCTTCTCCCGGAAGGTGATCTTCGAGGGGAGGTCGGGCATCGTGAAGGAGGTTGCCGACCTGGAATACTTGCGGCCGCCGCAGACGAAATCGTCGGGGAGGAAGACCGTGTATTTCTTCCCGGGTTCGAACCGGCCGGGAACACGGACGCGGTCCGGTGCGTCCTGATGGACCTGGAGAACTTCCCGTTGGTGCGCGACGGGCGGCAGGATCTTCAGGGCCCCGGCGATGTTGGCGGCGTCGCACGGGGCACTCAGATGGAGAACGATTTCCCTCCGGTCCGGTGTGCCCCGTCCTCCCCGACCCGCGAACGCGGGCTCGGCGACCGCCGTCCGCGACGGGGAGGCTTCGATCCGGGGCTTGATCTTCGTGATGGTGAAGGTCGGATCGGCCGCCCGCGCCGGCGGAGGGGCAAGGGCCGGGGCCAGGAGCATGGCGAACAGGAGCGGAACGAGGAAGTGGAAGAACGGGGAAGAAACCGGGGTCGACGTCCACCGACGGGTTCGCCGCATCGCGCGCCCTCCTGGGAAGAGGTCTCTACGGTTCCACCATGCTACCCGCCCGGAAGGGAGGAGGCAAAGGGAATCCCGGGAGGATGGCGTGCGTTACGGGATGAACTGCCGGGCGATCCGCTCGGCGGTCGCGCGCGACTCCCGGACGCAGTCGTTGAGGGCGATGCCGCGGTAGGCGTTGCTGTTGAGGTGCAGGCCGGGAAGCCCGGCCAATCGCCCGTCGATCCGCACCAGCCGCTTCCCGTGGCCGACGAGATATTGAGGGATCCCCCGGTCGTGGAAGAACCTCTTCGCGAGGACCGGCTCGGCGGAGATCCCGAGGATGCCCCCCAGTTCGCGGCGGACAAGGGCGAGCAGCTCCGCTTCGGGCAGCGCCGCCAGCTCCGGCGCACGCACTCCCCCCACCATCACGCGCAACAGGGCCTTTCCCTCCGGTGCCCGGTTCGGGAAGACGCTCGAGTCCCACAGCGCCCCCAGGATTTTCCGCTTCTCGCCGCGCGGGATGAGGAAGCCGAAGCCGTCGAGGGGGTTCCCCATCGTGGCCTTCCGGTACCCCAGCGCCGCCACGGTGATCGGCGAATACTGGATCCCCGCGAGGAGCTCCGACAGTCCCTCGTCCAGCGGGGAAACCATCCCGGCGGCCGCGTACGCCGGCGCGGCGATCACCACCACGTTCGCCGCCATCTCCTCCCGCCTGCCGTCGGCGGACATCGAAAGGACGTACGCCTCTCCGCGCCGCTCGATCCGGTCCACGGCCACGTTCAGGTGCAACCCCTCCGAGAGCCGTCCGGCAAGCGCGTCGGTCAGTATCTGCACGCCGTGGTCGAACGACATCAACACCCCGCCGGGCCCCGCGGACATCTCTCCCTTCACGCCCTGTTTCGCCCGCTCCTTCCGCACGCCGAGCATACCGCGCACCAGCCCGCCGTACTTCCGCTCCAGGTCGTGGATCACCGGGAAGCAGGAGCGCAGCGACATCCTGTCCGGGTCGCCGGCGAAGATGCCGGTGACCATCGGGTCGATCAGCTTCTCCAGCGCCTCGGGACCAAGCCGCCGCCTTGCGAACTCCCCGAGCGACTCGTCGACGTCCGCGGGCGGGCCCGAAGCGAAGGGCTCCCACAGGATCCGCAGACGGCCGGGAAGGGAGAGCAGCTGCGACGTGAAGAACGCCGGCGGCGTCTCGGGGAGGCGGTGCAGTTTCCCGCCGGAGAGGATGAACCGCTTGCGGGCGAGGTCGGAGGAGCGGGCGAGGCGACCCCCGATGCCGAGGTCCTTCACCAGTTCCATGCCGTGCGGCTTGTTCGTGAGGAAGCCGTTCGGCCCCCACTCCAGGAGGAAGCCGTCCTGGCGGATCGTGCGCATCTTCCCGCCGGGGACCGCGTCGGCCTCCAGCAGCAGGATCTCGGCCTCCTTCCCCGCGTCGGAGAGGGACTTCACGAGGTAGTGGGCCGTAGCCAGCCCCGAAAGGCCGGCCCCGATGATCACGATACGAGGCATCAGACCGCTCCCAGCACGAGATCCTTCAGCGCGTCGATGAACCCGGGCGCATCGTTCAGCGCGGGCGCCCGCAGGAACGATTGTATACCCGCTTGCCGCGCGTGGGCGGCCAGGCGCACGTCCAGCTCGTGGAGCGTTTCGATGTGCTCCGACACGAAGCTCACCGGGACGACGACCAGCGTCTTCACCCCCTCCCGCGCGAGCCGCGTCACCTCGGAGACGGTGTCGGGGGGGAGCCACGCCGTCGGACCCACCTTGCTCTGGTACGAGATCCCGTGCGGCAGGCCGGGGAAGGAGCGCATCACCGCCGCGACGGTGCGCTCGGTCTCCGACCGGTACGGGTCCCCCCCGTCGATCAACGCCTGCGGAACCCCGTGGGCGCTGAAGAGGAGGAAGATCCCGTCCCGGTCCGCGCCCCGGAGCGCGCCCGCGAGCGTCTCCGCGAGGGCGGCGACGTACTTCGGGTGTTCCGGGTAGGATCGGATCTCCGTCAACGGGCAGGAGCACCCCGCCCACTTCATCCAGCGGCGCAGGTCGGAAAAACTCGATCCCGTGGTGGCGGAGCAGAAGTGCGGATACAGGGGGAGGGCGATCACCCGCGCCACGCCGTCCTCCTTCATCTCCAGCGCCGCGTGTTTCGCGAGGGGAAACCAGTACCGCATCCCCGTGTACACCTTGAAGCGACCCCCCGTCGCGCGCAGCGCTTCCTCGAGGGCGAACCGCTGGCGCTCCGTGATCGCGGCGATGGGCGACCCTCCGCCGATCTCCTCGTAATACCGGCGGACCTTCCGGGCGCGAAGCCCCGACACGATCCAGGCGAAGAGCGGCTGCGTGACCGGGGCGGCCGGCAGCCGGATCAACTCCTTGTCGGAGAAGAGCCTCGCGAGGAACGGCCGGACGGCGTTCAGGGAGTCGGGCCCCCCCATGTTGAGGAGGACGACGCCCGTGAGAGGTCCTTCGGCGGGCACGCGCGGGCCTTTCCCGAAAGCGCCGCTCACATCTTCCGGCCGAGACGGTGGACCGCCTCTACCATCGCGATCGCGTGCTCCGGGTTGGTGGGCGGAAGGATGCCGTGCCCGAGGTTGAAGATGTGGGAGGACGCCTTTTCGCCGCGCCGCAGGACGTCCCGCACGCATTCGTCGATCTTCTCCGGCGAGTGGAAGAGCATCGTCGGGTCCATGTTTCCCTGCAGCGCCTTGTCCGGACCGACGACCATCGCCGCCACGTCGAGCGGGATCCGCCAGTCCACGCCGACCACGTCGATCGGCAGCGTCTTGATCGCCGTGAGCAGCGTCGCGCAGTCGTTCGCGAAGTGGATCACGGGGACCCCCTTCCGGTTGAGGCCGGCGACGACCTGGCGGGTGTACGGGAGGGCGTACTCCTCGTAGTCGCCGGGAGTCAGCACCCCCGCCCACGTGTCGAAGATCTGCACCGCCTGCGCGCCCGCGGCGATCTGGGCGTTGAGGTACAGGATCACCGTCTTCGCGATCTTGTTCATCAGGGACCGGTACACCTCCGGCGCCTCGTACATCAGCTTCTTCAGCTGGATGAAGTTCTTCGAGGTCCCCCCCTCGACGATGTAGGAGGCGAGCGTGAACGGCGCGCCCGAGAAGCCGATCAGCGGGACCTTCCCGTCCAGCGCCATGCGCAGGATGCGGATCGCCTCCATCACGAAGGGGACCTTCTCCGCGGGATCGGGCACGGCGAGGGAGTCGACATCCCTTTGCCCCCGGATCGCCTTCCCCAGCAGCGGTCCCTTTCCGTCGTGGAACTCGAGCGGCACCCCCATCGCCTCGACGGGGATGAGGATGTCGGAGAAGAGGATCGCCGCGTCCACGCCCAGCCGTTCGATGGGCATCAGCGTCACCTGCGCGGCCAGTTCCGGGGTCTTGCACATCGTGAGGAACGAATTGTTCCCGCGGATCTTCTGGTACTCGGGGAGGTAGCGGCCCGCCTGCCGCATGATCCACACGGGGGTGACGTCGACCGGCTCGCGCCGGCACGCCTTCAGGAATCGGTACTCCGTCATGTCGACCTCGGGATCGGTTATTTCGAGGATTTCCCCGTCTGGACCGCCTCGGCCAGGCGCTTGCGGGTCTTGATCGGAACGTAGTTGCAGAACGGCTCCTCCTCGAGATAATCCTCGAGGACCGCGTCGGCCCGCGCCCGGCAGCCGCCGCAGACGTTGATGTATTCGCACTCGCCGCACCGCCCCTTGTACTTCTCGAAGGCGCGCAGCGACTCGAACAGTTCCGACGTGTGCCAGATCTCCCCGAACTTCTGTTTCTTCACATTCCCCGCCACCACGGGGAAATACGAGCACGGCTGCACGTTCCCCTTCGAGTCGATGAAGCAGATCGACTGGGCGCAGATGCACCCCTTGCCGCCGCCCGTGGAGAACGTCAGGGACCGGGGCTGGAATTTCTCCCCCTCCTCCTTCATCTTCTGCAGACGCACCCGGTAGTAGTGGGGCGCGCAGGTGGGGCGCACGAGCATCTCCGTCTCCTGCTTCTCCATCCGGTAGTGCCACTCCAGGATCTCCTCGTAATCCTCCTTGCTGATCAGCTCGCTCATGATCTCCTCGCCCCGGCCCGTTGGGACGATCATGAACATGTACCACGCGTGGGCGCCGATCGACTTCGCCAGCTTGCAGGTGGCCGCGATGTCGTGCTGGTTCCGTTTGGTGAACGAGGAGTTGACGATGAACTGCATTCCGTTGCGGTTGAAGATCTCCGCCGCCCGCAGCGTCGCCTCGAACGCCCCCGGCTGCTTGCGGAAGTCATCGTGGACCGCCGCGGTGGAGCCGTCCAGCGACAGGGAGCAGATCCGGATCCCCGACTCCTTCATCTTTCCCACGACCTCGTCCGTGACGAGCACGCCGTTCGTGGCGATGCACATCCGGAACCCCTTCTCCGTACCGTACTTCGCGATCTCGAAGAGGTCCTTCCGCAGAAGCGGCTCCCCGCCCGAGAGAACCAGGACCGGCGTGGAGATCTCCGCGATGTCGTCGATCAACTGCTTCGCCTCCGCGAGCGAAAAATCCGAGTCGTGCGAGATCATCGAGGAGGAGGCGCGGCAATGGATGCAGTTCAGGTTGCATCGGCCGGTCACTTCCCAGGCGATCCACTTCGGGATGAACTCTTCCCTGGCCAAGGTGTATCCTTTCCGGAAGTCGTGAACGCGTATTATAACCCGCCGGGCACCGGGAGGCGACCGATGACGAGGAAACGCAGGAAGCGGTACCACCCGCCGGGGACGCAGCCCGGGACGCTCGCGGCGCACGCCGAGGCGGGGGACGCGCCGGTCCGGATCACGTCGTTCCTGTACGACGCGAACCGGTGCGAGGAGCGGACTGTTGCCCCCTCCGAGATCCCTTCCCTGTCGCCGCCGGAGGGAGGCGTGCTGTGGCTCGACGTCTCCGGCCTGTCCGACCCCAACGTGATCCAGGCGATCGGCGACCGCTTCCGGATCCACGCCCTGGCGCTCGAGGACGTGTTGAACGTTCCGCAGCGCCCAAAGGTGGAGTGGTACGGAGACCACCTCCTGGTCGTGCTGCGCGAGATCCGGTACCCGGAACTTCCCGAACAGATGGCGTTTTTACTCGCGGACCGGGTGGTCGTCTCCTTCCAGGAACGCCCGGGCGACGCGTTCGACCCGGTCAGGGAGCGCCTGCGGCAGGGGAAGGGACGGATCCGCTCCGAGGGGGCCGATTTCCTCCTGTACTCCCTGTGCGACTCGGTGCTGGACGCTTTTTTCCCGACGCTGGAGCGGCTGGGCGACGAGGTGGAGGAGATGGAGGAGCGGGTGCTCCTCTCCCCCGTGCCGGAAACGTTCCTCGCCATCCGGCGCCTGAAGCGGGAACTGCTGGAGGTGCGCCACGCCGTGTGGCCCGCCCGGGACGCGCTGAACCTGCTGCTGATCGAGGAGCACGCCCTGATCCGCCCCGGCACCAAGGTGTTCTTGCGGGACTGCTACGACCACACGATCCAGCTGATGGACATGGTGGAGACGTTCCGGGAAATGGCGTCCGGGCTCGTGGACGAATATATGTCGGCCGTGTCGAACCGGATGAACGAGACCATGAAGGTGCTCACGGTCATGGCGACCATCTTCATCCCCTTGACCTTCATCGCGGGGATCTACGGGATGAACTTCGACACGAAGGCGTCGCCGTACAACATGCCGGAGCTGGCCTGGGCGTACGGCTACCCCGCCCTGCTGCTCCTGATGGCGGCCGTCGGGGGCGGGATGCTGTACTACTTCCGGCGGAAGCATTGGATCTGACCCGGATTCCATCGATGGAGGGGACATGGACAGCTCGTTTTCCGATCGGCTGAAGAGCGGGGAGATCAAGCCGCCGGCGGCGGAGACGATCGGATTCCGGATGCTCTCCTTTGCGGACGGGGAGTCGCGCTTCGAGATGGACGCCGGGCGCAGGCACCACAACCCGATGGGGACGGTCCACGGCGGGATCCTGTGCACGCTGGCGGACTCGGCGATGGGGATGGCGTTCGCCTCCACCCTCGGGGAGGGGGAGACGTTCACCACCCTCGAGATCAAGGTCAACTACCTCCGACCCGTCTTCGAGGAGAAGCTGTTCGCCAGCGCGAAGGTCGTCCACCGCGGCCGCACGGTGGGACTGGTGGAGTGCGACGTCACCACGGAAAACGGGAAGCTCGTCGCCCGGGCCGTCTCCACCTGCTCGGTCCTCCGGGGGGAGAAAGCGGAGGGAAGGTAGGGACGGCGGTGTGCGGCGCGCCTCAAACCGCTTGACGGGCGCCAGTGTGGGGATTATATTTTCTGGTCTGCCGTATCACGTTCCCTGGTAGCTCAACCGGCAGAGCGGGTGGCTGTTAACCACTAGGTTGCAGGTTCGAGTCCTGCCCAGGGAGCCAG
>ERZ1292630.3038-Hain-H41-02um-R3-3038-length-15066-cov-7_pt1 | contig 15066 bp, 17 predicted proteins | sample MGYA00564408_ERZ1292630 | MGnify/ENA primary metagenome ERZ1292630 (study PRJEB36523, sample SAMEA6512641) | groundwater metagenome | collected 2019-01-08 | study: AquaDiva: Metagenomics assemblies of 32 groundwater samples | reverse complement strand
ATGCGCGTGGATGGCGTGGGCCAATATCAACTCCTAGGCGAAACCTTGGACGACGCCGCGGGCGAAGCCTTCGACAAAAGCGCGAAATTGATGGGCATGGGCTATCCCGGCGGCCCGGCACTGGCGAAGTTGGCCCAGACCGGCCAGATCGGGCACTACAAGCTGCCACGACCGATGCTCCACAGCGGCGATCTGAATTTCAGTTTCAGCGGCTTGAAAACAGCGGTGATGCTCATCGCGAAGCAACCCGCTTTGAATCACGCCAACCTAGCCGCCGAGGTGCAGGAAGCCATCACCGACGTGCTGGCCGCGAAATCCATTGCCGCCTTGAAACAAACCGGCTTGACCCGCCTCATCGTCGCCGGCGGCGTCGGCGCCAATGCACGACTGCGCGAACGCTTAAGCCAAGCCGTGCCACCGGGCGCGGCTGTGTATTACCCGAAACTGGAATTTTGCACCGACAACGGCGCCATGATCGCCTTCGCCGGTGCGATGCGGCTTAAAGCTGCCGATACGCGCTATGGCTTTAGCGTGAAGCCGCGCTGGGATTTGGCTGAACTGGAAGCGCCTTAATAAAAATCGTCACGGCTTGCCGTGTAAGGTGTTGACCCACCTACCCAGCGTCTCGTTACCCGTCAGTTGAACCAACATTTCCGGGTAAAACATCACCACATACAGCACCAATAACACCACGACCAGCAGCAAATGCCCGAAGATGCTTTCTGGCCGCAGAAAGCCCCAGTATTTCATCGCCAGGAACATGACGTCTTTTTTGTGCTCGGTCATCTGCCGATAGCGGCGCAACATCGTCGCGGCCATATAGGCTAAATAGCCTGCGGCGAGCGAGATAAACACAATGCGGAAGATACCGAATAAATCGACCGTCCCGGCCGAATAGCGGTGGTACATGAGTGACACGCCGCCCATCAGGAACGAGGCGCCCACTGCGATCAAAATATTCATGAACAAGCGCCGCCGTTCACGCGCGATGTCTTGTTGGCGCTGGACAAAAAACGAATCGACCTCGTGCTTGAAATACTCTACTTTTTCTTGCACCAGTGAGGTGATTTCCTGCTTCATCATATGCACCCGGTCGTCGATGGTTGCACCCAGTTTGTCCGCTGCGTAATCGACTAATTCTTTTACGTCGCTCTTGGTAAACTGGCGCTGGTCGTGTAGTTCATTGGAAATTTTATCGAGTTTGGTGTCGATTTTCTCGCTGGTATGCTCGACCACTTCGCGCAGCTCGGTGCTGGCATGTTCGATGCCGTCGCGCACCACGCCATTCAGCTTATCTGCGGCACGATCAATCGCACTCTCTGAGACCTTGACCAAGCTCTCGCGCGCGTAATCCATTTCTTTCTGAAACCAGGTCATGTCTTTCACTCCTGTGTTTTCTTAAAGCCACTTTCCTTGCCTTGCAGCAGTTTTTGGATATTCGCGCGATGGCGCCAAATCAGCAAGCCGGATAATACGATCACCGCCCCGACATAAAGCTTGTTCAAGAAAATAGCCGCGTACAACGGTGCGAGCGCTGCCGCGAGCAAGGCGGATAAGGATGAATAACGGCTCAAGGCAAACGTCAGCAGCCAGGTGGCTATTATGGCCAGCCCGAGCCAAACATTGAGCGCGAGCAAAATGCCAGCGGCGGTGGCCACGCCCTTGCCGCCTTTAAAGCCGAAGAACACCGGATAAATATGGCCGATGAACACGGCCAATGCGGCGGCGGCGATGCCGAGATCGCCCGCATCCCAACCCGGCGCTAATTGTTGCGCCAGAAACACCGCGCACCAACCCTTCGCGCCATCGCCAAGTAAGGTCAACACGGCAGCAACTTTTTTGCCGCTACGCATGACATTGGTCGCACCTGGATTGCCGGAACCATATGAGCGCGGATCGGGCAGCCCGAACGCTCGGCTCACCAACACCGCGAAAGAAAGCGATCCAATCAAATACGCCAGAATGATTAACGCTATCGTGCCCATGAGAAAAGCCTTAAAATTGCCGCTGTTTTCATTCTACGCAAAAATCCCCGTGGACGTTATATTCCTGCACGAATACAAATTGGAGCTGGTGATCGGTATCTATGAATGGGAGCGCCATTTGCCGCAGACAATTCAACTCGATATCGAGATCGGCCTACCCGCCAGCCGCGCGGGTGAAACCGACCGCGTGGAAGATACCATCGACTACGGCAAAGTAGTGCAAGCCATCGAAGCCAGCGTGAAGCAAAAACATTTTGATCTGCTGGAAGCGCTGGCCGAGCATATCGCGCATCTCATTCGCACCGATTTTAAATCGCCCTGGGTGCGCATCAGCCTCACGAAGCTCGGCATGCTGCGCCATATCAAGCGCGTGGGGCTCACCATCGAGCGGGGCTGTCAATCCTAACGCCCGACACCGCCTTGATGGCAGCGGTGATTCTGCTTCTGGCGTATTTTATTCGCGGTATCTCCGGCTTCGGCTCCGGACTGGTTGCCGTGCCACTGTTAGCCCTGTTGTTTCCCCTCAAGTTCGTGGTGCCCTTCATACTGGTCATGGATTTCACCGCGTCGATCGTGCTCGGCAGCGTCCATCGCAAGCAAGTCGATTGGGCTGAACTCAAACCGCTGATCCCCGGCGGCATCGTGGGCGTGGTGCTAGGTGTCAGCTTACTGGTGAATTTGGATCAAACGACGCTACTCGCGACCTTGGGTTTATTCATCATTGCGTTCGCACTGCGCAGTCTGCTGAATCTGCATGGCGAAAAACTGATCTCGCGGCTATGGGCGCTGCCGGCGAGCCTGATCGGCGGCATGGTGAGCGCCCTATTCGGCACTGGTGGGCCGCCCTATGTGATTTACCTCACGCACCGCATTCGCGATAAAGGCGTATTCCGTGCAACGACTTCGCTGCTTTTTTTGATGGAGGGCGGCTTGCGCGGCGTGGTGTTTGCGCTTGCAGGCTTACTTTTTCAGGAGGGCTTGCTCAATGCTTTTCTCGGCGGCCTGCCGATCATGGCGTTCGGCCTCTGGTTAGGCGGCAAAGTGCATGTCGGTATCTCAGCGACACAAATGGTGCGTCTAATTGGTGGACTGTTGTTAGTCAGCGGTACATCGTTATTGTGGAAAGCTTGGCATTAGCCGCCACTGCACACCTCACCCGCGCGGATGATGCTGCGCGTGCAACTGCTTGAGGCGCTCGCGCGCGACGTGGGTGTAAATCTGCGTGGTGGAAATATCAGCGTGGCCGAGCAGCATTTGCACCACACGCAAATCGGCGCCGTGATTCAGTAAATGCGTGGCGAATGCATGGCGCAGGGTGTGTGGTGAGAGCGGTTTGCCGATACCGGCATGCCGGGCATGGCGCTTGATGAGATGCCAAAACATTTGGCGCGTCATGGCCGCGCCGCGCCCGGTGACAAACAAGGCATCGGTTTGCTTGCCGTTGAGCAATGCTGCGCGCGCGCCAGACAAATATTGCTTCACCCAATCCAGGGCCTCTTCCCCCAACGGCACTAAGCGCTCCTTCGAACCCTTGCCCATGACGCGCACTACGCCCACATCTTGGCTGACTTCGGCGATTTTTAAATTCACCAATTCGGAGACACGCAAACCACTGGCGTAGAGTGTCTCGATCATCGCCCGATCCCGCACCCCCAACGCAGTATCGAGATTCGGCGCATTGATCAAAGACTCGACTTCGGCTTCGGACAAGCTTTTTGGCAGTCCACGCGGCAACTTCGGCCGCTCGATTTGCAGCGAAGGATCGGCTTGAATTTTGCCTTGGCGCAGCGTGTACTGATAAAACCGCCGCACGCTGGAGAGCAGCCGACCGGTGCTGCTGGCTTTCATGCGCGGCGCGTGTTGCGCCAGAAATTCCAGCAGATCGACATGGGTCGCGCTGTATAACGTACTACCCCGAGACGCTAGCCAGGCGGCCAGTTTCGCCACATCGCGCCGATAGCTGAGCAGGGTGTTTTTGGCGAGGCCTTCTTCTAGCCACAAGGCATCGCTGAATTCATCGAGCAGCGCTTCCACCGCGCTGCTCTCCGTAATGCGCTTAGCGCTGGTAGCCCTCATGGCGTAGCAGCCAGTCCTTGATTGCAAGCGGCGCGCCACTGGCATGATGCATGAATCCGCCGGCGCCGTTTTTTGCCACCACGCGATGGCAAGGGATGATGAGAGGAAGGGGGTTGGAGCCGCACGCCTGCCCCACGGCGCGCGGACTGGAACCCAGTTGTTGCGCGAGCGCGCCGTAGGTCGTGGCTTGGCCGCACGGAATTGCGCTCATGGCTTGCCACACTTTCATTTGATGCAGGGTGCCGGATTGCCGCAGTGGCAGATCAAACTGAAAATCGGCGTCGTGCAAATAGGCCTCAATTTGCTCACAGACTTGACGCGTCAGCGCAGCGCTCGGCGCCAGGGTGGCTTCACCAAGCGGCAGAAAATCGATGCCAGCCAGCTTGCCTTCTTCCACACGGATGCCCAGCACCGCGAACGGCGTCAGATATTTTGCAGCATAGTCGTAGGCGGGTTTCATTTTTTTCGTTTGACCGGTTTCAAAGGCAGAGCCTTTTTCACCGGCTCCTTTTGCGAAATGGCGCCACGATAAAATTGCATGGCATCATCCTTGAATCCAGCGCGTTCCAACGTAGCCACAGCGCGCTGCAAAGCCTGCGTCGCCAATAAATCGGGGGCGCGCAGATCACTCTTCAACACCGCTTGTGCATAAAAATCCGCCGCACCGATGGCGTCTTGGCGCGCTTCCAATATGCGGCCAGCGCTGAAATACAGCTTGCGCGCCGCCGGCTGCGGCAGGCCATTGGCAGCACGCGCAACGAGGCGTTGCAACTGTGCAATGGAAACTTTTTCGCCCCAAGGTGCGGCATTGAACAGCCGCACCGCAGCCTCCTCCAAGGATGTATTCAGTAGCGCGGCATAGAGCCGGCTGAGCGCAGTCTCGCGTACACCGATGCTCACGCCATGCTGTGCGACATAAGCGAAAAGCGAGCGCGCACCAAGCGCATCGCTGGTCTCGGCGCGCAAGGCCAGCTCCAGCCATGACGCATCATCACCTTGCAATAACTGCTCACGATTACCCAGGCTGTGCGCTTCTTTCAGGTAGGCGCGCCACAATTGCGCTTCCGTCTGCTCGGCCGCATCGGAGAGACCCAATAGTTGCTCCAACGCGCCAATCTGCATCCGATTATCTTTCAACATTTCAGCGCCATCGGCGATGAGCGCGGCATAGGCCGTGGCAGTCGGCTGTTTTTGCAGCGCCGCGCGCGCTTGTGCGATGGCCGCATCCGGCGCGATCAAACCCACCTGCATTTGCAGCGCTAGGGTTGCGGGGCTCGTGGGATCAAGCTCGGCCAGCCAAGTCATGGCTTCGGTCGCACGCGCTTCGCGCAGTAGCCCTTGGGCGAATTCCGCTGCCACTTCCTTCGGCAGCGGTTGAAAATCTTGCTGGTAACGCAGCATAGCGCGGTAGGCTTCATCGGCCTTATGCTCGATCAGATAGGAGCGGATCACTAAGCGCCGCGCCCATTGATGATCGGCGGGGTTGAGCTCGAATCGCCAAATCAGTTGCGCCAACAAGGCGCGCGCCGCAACGCCTTGCTGCATTTCAAGGTGCGCCCACGCAGCGTGGCCCAGCGTTTTTTGTTGAAATTCACGCGGCGCATTTTGGGGATAGTGCTTAGCACGCTCGATGATCTCGGCCGGACGATGCGTATCGGAGAGTAGTGTTAAACGCAGCGATTCCCAATCGTACCAGCCCGCCACATCGGATTTTTCCGGCTGGTCGCGCACCACACGCGCGTAGGCCAATTGCGGCGCCCCGGCTTGATACAGCTGCTGCGCAACGGGTAGGGAATCCGCTGCGGAGGCAGCGAAAGCGAGGGTGAGCAGGGTCAATAAAACCAGGGCGCGCATGATGCTATTCTACCCGCCCAAAAACAAAACGGGCGACACCAGGTCGCCCGTTTTATGCGGTGGTAAGCCGAATTTACTGCGCGGCGACTGCTTTGCGCGCGGTGAGTTTTTCTTTAATACGCGCCGATTTACCGGAACGTTGACGCAAGTAGTAAAGCTTGGCGCGGGCTACGTCGCCCTTGCGTTTCACTTCGATGCTGGCGACCAAGGGCGAATAGGTTTGGAAAGTACGTTCCACGCCTTCGCCAGAAGAAATTTTACGCACCATGAAGGCAGAATTCAGGCCCCGGTTGCGCTTGGCGATGACAACCCCTTCGAACGCCTGCAAGCGCTCACGGGTACCCTCCTTCACTTTCACTTGCACCACGACGGTATCACCCGGCGCGAAAGTGGGGATGGTCTTGCCCAGGCGGGCGATTTCTTCGTTTTCAAGCTGTTGAATCAGGTTCATGGTGACACTCCTATTTCCGTCGTACCGTATCAAAACGGCTCAATCAAATTCTTGCTCGCGTTTTACTTCTTCTAACAAGCGCGCTTCCTCTTTGGACAGCGTGCGGCGTTCCAACAACTCCGGGCGCCGTGCCCAGGTTCGCGTTAACGCTTGTTTTAAGCGCCACTTGCGAATTTCTTCATGGTGCCCCGACATCAACACCGGCGGCACCGGCATGCCTTCGTACACTTCAGGCCGCGTGTAATGCGGCGTATCGAGCAAGCCGTTTACAAACGAATCTTCGACCGCTGAATCCGCATCGCCCAAGGCACCGGGCAAATGGCGCACGATCGCGTCGATCACCACCATCGCCGCCAATTCACCACCTGACAGCACATAATCGCCGATGGAGAGTTCCTCATCCACCTGACGCTGAATTAATCGTTCATCCACACCTTCGTAGCGCCCCGCCAAGAAAATTAATCCTGACTCAGCAGTCAATTCCATCACCACCTTGTGGTTCAGGGTTCGACCTTGCGGCGAAAGGTAGAGCACTTTCGGCCTGGCGACCCCTGCTTGGCGCTGCGCGGCTTTGGCTGCTTCAAGCGCTTTTTCCAGCGGCTCCGCCAGCATCACCATCCCAGGTCCGCCGCCATACGGCCGGTCGTCCACGGTACGGTAGTTATCCGTCGTGAAATCGCGTGGATTCCACGTTTGCAAATCATACAGCCCTTGCTCCAAGGCGCGACCGGTAATACCTTGCTTCGCCACCGCATCGAACATGGGCGGAAACAGGGTCACGACATCGAAGCGCGGTTTAATAATCCGCTCCCCAGTCCACCTGGATCGTGCCACTTTGCAGATCCACCTCATGGACTACTTGGCGCACGAAAGGGATCAAGCGTTCCCGTTCCCCACTTACGACCAGCACGTCGTTCGCACCGGTTTCCAGCAAATTCTTGACTGTCCCTAAGGTCAGGCCTTCGGTATTCAGCACCGTCAGGCCGATCAAGTCAGACCAATAATATTCATCGCGGCGGGCTTTGGGCAGTTCGCTGCGAGGAACGGCTACTTCCATTCCGCGCAAGCTCAATGCCGCCTCGCGATCTTCAAACCCTTTGAGCTTGGCTACTACTTCGGTGCCTTGCGCTCGGGCTTCGAGCACCTCATAGGTTTGAAAGCTGCCATTCTTGCCCAGCCACCAGGTTGCGTAGCCGGTCAGTCCCGTGTTCGTTTCGGTATAGGGATGAACCTTGATCCAACCCTGGATGCCGAACGGGGCGGAAACATGCCCCATCGTAACCAATTGCTCAGGCGGCAGCGGCGTTGGCTCGCTTAAGCAGCTTAGCAACGGTGTCGGAAAGTTGTGCGCCTTGACCCTGCCAGAAAGACACGCGGTCTTTGGCGAGACGCAGGGATTCGGTGCCTTCAGGCGCCTTCGGATTATAGAAACCCACGCGCTCGATAAAATTGCCATCGCGGCGGCTACGTGAATCCGTCACCACCACGCTATAAAAGGGACGCTTCTTTGCGCCGCCGCGTGCAAGTCGAATGACTACCATGATTATTTGCCCAATAGGAATGCGGAAAAGCGCGGGATTTTACTGGAATTCCCGCTGCTAAGCAAGCCAAAAACCTGGATCGGGACTTCCCCGGCACAATTTCAGCCAAATTTTAAAATAACGTCAATAATCAGATGGTTGTTTTATAGCGATGGGCGCGGGCAACCCTAAAACTTTAGCAAAATCTGCCGATACCTAAGCTATTCACTCTTTCGCCGTCCATGCGCAGCATTAATTAGGGATACGTCATGTTTTCTGCAATCCACCACTGGTTCCTCGGCCTCAGCATCCGCTGGAAGCTGCAATTAGGTTTTTTTGCCGTCACCATGCTTACCACCCTCTACAACCGCTGGATCGCCTCCAATGAGTTGCAGAAAATGATCCAGATCGCAGAGCAGGGAGGCGTGAGCGCATCAGTCACCCAGCAGCTACACAATGATTACACGGCTTTTCTCTATAACTCGATCTGGGAATCCGGCATCGAGTTTGCGCTGCAATTCATATTGATCGGCATTCTCGCCAGCCTATTCGTCAAACCGATTCAAACGCTCTGCACCGCGCTCAAGGCGGTGGAACAAGGCGACTTGACACAAGAAGTGCCGAATCGCTCGCGTGATGAAATTGGCCTGCTCGAGCGCAGCTTCAACAACGTGCTGGCGAAGCTGAATAACATCCTGTGCAACATCGAAGGCAGCGGCCGGCAAATGAGCCAGTCGGTACATCAAATTTCGGCGATTTCACGCGAGATCAGCGAGATCAGCAAGAACGAGCATCGGCGCTCGGAAGAAGTCACCGCCGCGACTGACCGTTTATATCAAATCTCAGAATCGGCGCAGCAATTGGCCGATCAGGCGCAAGCGAATTCGCAGCGAACCGAACAGCATGCGCGTGACGGGTTGGCGACGGTACAAACCAATATCGCGGAAATGCAGCGCACGGTGGAGGAAGTCAACCGCGCCGAACACGAAATCGGCCAGCTCGGCGCGGCGGCGCAACAGATCCATACCATCATCGACGCGATTCACAACATCGCCGGGCAAACCAACCTGCTGGCGCTCAATGCCGCGATCGAAGCAGCCCGCGCGGGCGAGGCGGGACGCGGATTTGCCGTGGTGGCGGATGAAGTACGCAATTTGGCGGTGCGCACCACGGCCGCGACCAGCGAGATTACCCAAATCATTGCTACCCTCAACGACAAAATCACCCAAGTCACCGACACCATGGATCAGGTGGTTCAGGCCAGCCACGCCAACCAGGCGCGCGCCCAGGAAACGGCCACGGTTTTTGAGGTCATGGCGGGCGAAGTGACCCAGACCGCTGCTGTCAATCACGACATCTCCAAGGCGAGCCGAGAGCAGATTGAACAATTTGAACACCTGCGAAAAACTTTGGATAATTTATTCGCGACCCTGCAAGCAAACTCGGCCAAGGTCGAAGTCACCGCAAACATCGGCGACGATTTGCATAAAGTGACCCACGGTCTCAATCAACTCATGACCGGATTCCGCTTCGAGCACTTCGCCGAAGGTGCTGAGCGGCGTGAAAACGAACAACGCAGTCACCCGCGCTTCGAGCAAAGCTTACTGGTGCATGTGCTGCAAAATGAGGAAAAATCAGATGGCATCTCCAGCGATTTAAGTCTTTCCGGCATGCAACTGCGCACGCATGAAAAACTTAACCCGAAGCAAGGCCTGAAACTCGACATTCTGCTGCCCCAAGAGAACCGTGAGGTCTACGAAACGCAACAACCGCTGCGTATGCACGGCCGGATAGCGCGCTATTGGAGTTCGGAAGATAACTATTATTACGGTATTGAATTCGTCGATATCGCCGAAGCGGAAAGAAAAAAACTCAAGCGTTGTTTCGATTTCTTCAACAAAAAAGCCGAATACGCTTGAGCGGGCGGTTTTAGCTACCGAAACACAACTTGCCTTGGAATGGGCCCCACTGGCCGAGCACGTTATTGAAGGAATAGATGGTTCCTTTCGCATTTTGATACACGCCATCGCCGCCGGTAACAATTAACTGCTCGGTCGCCGCGCCCGCGCCGATTACGCCCACATCTGCGGTAAAAATCCGGCCGCCGGGGAAAGAAATCACACTGCGTGCGGTAAACACGCGGCGCGTTTCTGGTAAGTTGAACTCATCCGTCGTCGCCACCAACCCACCTTCGTTCAGCACCGTCGGCGATTGGGCGACGCTGTTAGTGATCGGGCTAATCATCGTCTCGAGCGTCAAGCCCGCATGCCCAGCGCCTTTCAGCAGGCCTGTCACCGCCACGCTAAAGCAGGTTCCCGGCGCCCCAAGGAAAGCCACCCCGGTAACATGCTGCGAAACTTGGCAAGCCAGATCCGGCGTCAGCTTCACCCAACCCGCCATTGGAATGCACGTCTGCGCCTGTGCGCCGGTCATACCTGCGCTCAGCAACGCTAAGCACATGATCGATTGTTTCATCACATCTCCTCATTTTGATTTGAATTTGGATAACCAACACCCTTGAAGCAGGCGCGGAAAATATGAAGCAATATCTGCGCCATTGTCATATCGGCCTGTCATAACAGACTGATGGCGATTTTCCAAAAATATCAAACGAGATAAGTGTAAAAATATTCGACAAGCACGGCGCTAAATCATGCCAAGCGAAACGAGGTTTTTAAGCAATGGTATAGTGGGCTCATGTCAGAACACGCACCAATCACCGCGATCCTGCTCGCCGGCGGCGCCGGGCGGCGCATGGGGGGCGAAGACAAAGGGCTGTTAAAGCTCAAGGACAAACCGCTAGTGGAATGGGTGTTGGCACGGATTCAACCGCAAGTGGATGAAATTCTGATCAGTGCCAATCGCAATCTCGATATTTATGTCACCTTCGGCTACCCGGTGTTGCCCGACAAAACTGAAGGCTTCGCCGGGCCCTTGGCCGGGATCGCACGCGGCTTGCTCGATGCCAAGCACGAGTTCATTCTTTCCGCGCCATGCGACACACCGTTCCTACCGGACGATCTGGTGGCGCGCCTGCAAACCGCGCTGGAACAAGGCAACGACGATATGGCCATCCCGGTGGTGGAAGGAAATCCGCAGTACGCGATTTGCCTGATGCGGCGTCGAGTCGGCGCCAATCTGGCGGTGTTTCTCGCCCAAGGTGGGCATCGGGTACAGGAATGGCAAGCGGGGTTGAAATGCGCGCAGGTCGATTTTAGTGACGCGGCGCCCTTCTTCGTCAATCTCAACCGGCCGGAACAACTGACCGCGCTTGAAGAGCGCCTTAAGCGCGCGTAAGCAGTTCGTCGATCAACTCAATCCAATGCGCCACCGGCTTTTGCGTCCCGCTTTGCAGGTGCAGCAAGCAACCGATATTGGCGGTGACGATACGTTCAGGTTGATTCGTCACTAGCGCAGTCACTTTATTTTTAAGCAGTTGACTCGACAGTTCGGGTTGCAAAATCGAATAGGTTCCCGCCGCGCCACAGCATAAATGCCCATCGGGAGCAGGCACGACTTCATATCCCGCACTCGTTAGAATCGCTTCCAGCACACCGTTGATCTTCTGGCCATGCTGCAAGGTGCAGGGGGTGTGCACGGCGAGTTTTACGTTTCCAGTCTCCGGTTTTGCCTTGGCAAGCAGCTTCTGCAAGGCTGCTTTTTCCGCTACCAGAATTTCGCTCACATCCCGCGTCATCGCTGACACCCGCGCTGCTTTTTCTGCGTAAACCGGATCGTGCTGGAGATAATATCCATACTCGCGCACCGTGACGCCACAACCACTGGCGGTCATCACAATTGCTTCCGTACCCTGATCCAAATGCGGCGTCCACGCATCGATATTGTGCCGCATGTAATCCAGCGCTTCGTCGTGCGCATTCAGATGATAGGACAGCGCACCGCAGCAGCCGGCCTCGGGCGCGACAATCAGACTGATACCGAGCCGATCCAACACGCGCGCGGTAGCGCTATTGATTTGCGGCGCCATCGTCGGTTGCACGCAGCCTGCCAAAACCAACATCTTGCGTGCGTGGCGTGGTGCCGGCCATTCGCCTGCTGCAATCGGCGCGGGGACGTTTGCTTTCAGTGTGGCAGGTAGCCACGGCCGGAACGCTTGGCCCAGCTTGAGCAGTGGTGCAAACAGAGAGGGTGTGAGCAACATTGCGCGTAGCGCTTTGCGTTGTGCCAGCGCCAGCCAGTTACGCCCGATTTTCTTTTCCGCAATACCGCGGCCGATATCGATGAGCTTCCCGTACTGCACGCCGGAAGGACAAGTGGTTTCGCACGCACGGCAAGTCAGGCAACGATCTAAGTGCAACAAGGTTTTCCCGGTCACCGTGCCGCCTTCGAGCATCTGTTTGATTAGATAAATCCGGCCGCGTGGACTATCGAGCTCGTTGCCTAATAGCTGATAGGTCGGGCAAGTGGCCAGGCAAAAACCGCAATGCACGCACGAGCGCAGTATCCGGTCCGCTTCGATACCTTCGGGCGTGTCTTTGATATAGTCGGCGAGTTGTGTTTGCATAATTAGAAGTCGGAATACATTCGGCCAAGGTTGAAGATACCATGCGGATCAAAGGCGCGCTTCATGCGCCGGTGCACGTCCATCAAAGGCTTGGGCAAGGGATGAAACACCGATTGCGGCTTGGCCGTGCCGCGGAACATTGTCCCCTGGCCATGCACCTGTTCCGCTGCCGCACGTATCACCCCCGCCTCGGCCTCGGTAAACACCCAACGCAGCGCCCCACTCCATTCGATCAAGCATTTGCCAGGTAAGTCGAGTGCAGCGGTGGACGGCACCGACAGCCGCCATAGCGGCGCATTACCACGGAAGAAATTCGCGCTTTGCTCGCGAATCCCGCGCCAAAAATCTTCGCCCGCCGCCAACGCTTGGCCGCCGAGCTTGGCTTGTGCCGCTTGCACTGCCGTTTCCGCACCGGACAAACGCAGCGTCAACACCTGATCGTGATAGCACGTCGCGGAAATCGGCAGCGGCTCGCCTGCCCATCGATTCATTTTCTGCAAAGCCTGCGCTTCGTCGCACTCGAACTGCACCGTCGCTTCGGCCTTAGGTCGCGGCAGCACTTTGAGCGACACGTCCAGAATCAATCCCAGCGTACCGAGCGAACCCGCCATGAGGCGCGACACGTCATACCCCGCCACATTCTTCATCACTTGGCCGCCAAAACGAAGTTGATCGGCGTTGCCATCCATGATTTGCACGCCCAATACAAAATCTCGCACCGCACCTAAGCTTGCCCGGCGCGGGCCAGACAGCCCGGCGGCAACGCAACCGCCGAGAGTGGCGCGTGGGCCGAAATGCGGCGGTTCGAAAGGGAGCATTTGTCCATTCGCGGCCAGCGCCGCTTCAATCTCAACCAACGACGTGCCGGCGCGCGCGGTGATCACTAGCTCCTCCGGCGCGTAATCAATGATGCCTCGATAGGCAGTGGTGTCGAGCACCTCACCCTGCGGCGCACCACCGTAGAAATCCTTTGAGCCCGAACCGCGAATGCGCACCGGCCGCTGGCGCGCGATGGCTTGGCGGATGGCTTCAGTGAATTGGTCTAGGATAAGCTCCACCATCAAAATCTCGGTATGCCTGGAAACCGCACCTGCCCCTGATGCACATGCATCGCGCCATACTCCGCGCAGCGATGCAGGGTCGGCACGGCTTTGCCGGGGTTGAGCAAACCTTGCTCGTCCCACGCCGCTTTTAGCGCATGAAACAATGTCAATTCCTTCGGCTGAAACTGCACGCACATCTGGTCGATTTTCTCCACGCCCACACCATGTTCACCGGTGATGGTGCCGCCCACTTCGACCGAAAGCTCGAGAATCTTGGCGCCGAAGGCTTCGGCGCGCGCCATCTCGCCCGGCTTATTCGCATCGTACAAAATCAGTGGATGCAAATTGCCGTCGCCAGCATGGAATACATTCGCCACGCGCAAGCCATAGTGTTGGGAAAAGTCGCGGATGCGCGCCAGCACCTCTGCCAAGCGCTTGCGCGGAATGGTGCCGTCCATGCAGTAGTAATCGGGCGCGAGCCGGCCCACGGCGGGAAACGCGGCCTTGCGCCCGGCCCATAATTTCAAGCGTTCGGCATCATCACTGGCCGTACGCAGACTGGTCGACCCACTGCTTTGCAAAATGTCATGCACGCGTTTGATCTCTTCCGACACTTCTTCATTGGTGCCGTCCAACTCGCACAACAAAATCGCCGCCGCTTCCAATGGGTAGCCGGCATGCACAAAATCTTCTGCGGCTTGAATCGCCAGCTTATCCATCATCTCCAGCCCGGCGGGGATGATGCCGGCAGAAATGATCGCGGCCACGGCGGCGCCGGCCTTCTCGATATCGTCGAAACCGGCCATCAGCACTTGCGCCCGCTCCGGCTTCGCCAACAGCTTCACCGTCACCTCGGTAATCACCCCGAGCATGCCCTCCGAGCCGGTCATCAACGCGAGCAAATCATAGCCCGCGCTATCCAGCGCGGTGGCGCCGATTTCCAATATTTCGCCTTCGATCGTCACCACACGCAAGGCGAGAATATTGTTCACGGTCAGGCCATACTTTAAGCAATGCACGCCACCGGAATTCTCCGCCACGTTGCCGCCGATGGAACAAATGATTTGACTCGATGGGTCGGGAGCGTAGTAGAGATGGTGCGGCGCGGCCGCTTCGGAGATGGCGAGATTGCGCACGCCAGGCTGCACCCGCGCGGTGCGCGCCAGCGGATCAAGGTGCAGGATGCGGGAAAATTTAGCCAGCGACAGCAGCACGCCGTTTTCCAAGGGCAGCGCGCCGCCTGACAGCCCCGTGCCTGAACCGCGCGCCACCACCGGCACACCTGCTGCATGGCAGGTGCGCAGAATCTGTTGCACCTGCGCTTCGGTTTCCGGGATCACCGTTAGCATCGGCAGTTTGCGATAGGCAGTCAGGCCGTCGGACTCATACGGTTTTTGATCTTCAATCTCGATCAACACCGATTCATCCGGCAGGAAAGCGCGCAACTGATTGGCGAGTTTGTTTTTTTCCACGGAAAGCGTCTGCGATTTAGACACAAAAAAGCTAAGATTTCAGCCGATTGTACACCGCCGCCAACGCCGTCTCATCGCCCACATTGCCGGGAAAAATCACCACCGGAATATCCGGCAAGCGCGGATGATCCTGCGGTGTC
>ERZ1292630.3036-Hain-H41-02um-R3-3036-length-15080-cov-19_pt1 | contig 15080 bp, 11 predicted proteins | sample MGYA00564408_ERZ1292630 | MGnify/ENA primary metagenome ERZ1292630 (study PRJEB36523, sample SAMEA6512641) | groundwater metagenome | collected 2019-01-08 | study: AquaDiva: Metagenomics assemblies of 32 groundwater samples | reverse complement strand
GTTTCATGGAAGTGGCAGAAAAACGCTTGGCAATAGCCAGAGCAGCCTTGATCTGTGCAGCCCGTGCCGGTCCTATTCCCTTCGTTTTGCACAACTCACGGATAGAAACCGAACTCAAACTTCGGAAGTCACCGTACTCTGAAAGAAGCTTTTTGGCTAAATCAATAGCACTATAATTCTGGGTACCATCACGAATGATGATTCCCAAGAGTTCGGCGTCTGTCAGTTGTTCGTCACCGCCCTGGATAAGTCTTTCGCGCGGTCGCTCATGGGCGGGAAGTTGTTTAATTGTAGGACGTTTTTTTTCTTCCTTCATGGTCGCTGCTACCATACCTCAGAAGTAGTAAGGTGAAACTTTATGAAAATACTCTTTTAAATCGCTGCTTCTATTTTCCCGACTGATTATACCGTATGAATTGGCGCTGTCAATAAAATGTCCCGACATACATTCCAGGGAAAAAATATTTGATTAAATACATTATCTCGTTTATATTAAATAAAATACGAAAATAATCCTTTAGGAGATTTACCTATGCATACCCAGGATTCGGCTATACCAGACATTCAGACGGATATTACATCACACCTTGATTCCAACGGTTTGTGCGACTTATTGATTAAAAAATCCGTGGAACTTGGCTGTGAACAAGCTTTCGTTATCCATACCAATACCGTTGTCGTTGCACGGTGGGTTCTACTGAAATGCAAATATGGATGTGACGAGTACGGGAAAAAACTAACCTGCCCGCCTCACGCGCCAACGTATGAAGAGATGAAAAAGATTCTTGGGGAATATAATAAAGCATTACTCCTCCACGGCCACTTGAGTTGGCAGATACGTTACGTTACCGCAGAAATCGAAAAGCATGCATTTTCTCTGGGATTTTACAAAGCCTTTGGTCTTGGTGCAGGGCCTTGTAAATTGTGCGAAAATTGCGAGACTGCCTCGGCCTGCGTTCGTACTGCAGAGGCAAGACCATCAATGGAGGCGTGTGGTATCGATGTCTATCAAACGGTGAGAAATCATAACTTAAAAATAGAAACGCTTAAGAATAAACTCGATGAGGTTAATATATACGGGCTTGTCCTTTTAGAGTAATTGGATTGCTTCGCGGTCGCTCGCAATGACAAATTCCTTTTTTCGTTCACTGTGATTTCCAGGAATTAAAAAACCTGGATTGCCGATAAAGTATCTTACGTTTTAGCATGATATTTATTCAGCACGGTGCCCAGCGAAGTTATCCCCTGCCCCTTGAGTGATGCAAGTTCAGTGTGTATTAATTCCCCGGAGAATTTATTGGCTTCAACCACCATAATTATATTATCAAGGCCATACATTGCCAGTAGATACTCAAGGCCATCCAAATACGATGGCGTGTCGTATATAATTACGTCATACTTTGATTGAAGCGTACGTAAAAACTCCTGTATCTTCTTAGAATTTGCCGGTATTCCTGTTCCACTGGAAAAATTCCTGCCAGCAGAAAGCAAAAACAAATTATCTCCTTTTAATTTCTTTACTGCATCTTGAAGGTTTCTGCCTGACTGAATACAATCAACTAAGCCAATCTCCGGAGGGGGAATATCAAAGAAATTATGCACCTTAGAGCCTTCTGTAGTACTGAGATCCACGAGTAGGGTCTTTTGCCCGCACTCAGCAATTAAATACCCTAAGCAGGAAGCTAACAGTGTCTTTCCCTCTCCCTTACCATAGCTCGTCACCGTAAGAAATTTAGGAAGTGTTCCCTTGGTAAGAAACTTTATACTCAGCACAATGTTCGCGGCCTTTCCCATGAACTGAGGTGACAGGGACTGCATGGAAACGGGTTGCCGTGTTTTTGGAAGCACACCCAGGAGTTTCTGGTCTACGATTTCATGTACATCTTCGGGTTCTTTTATCGTATCGTCAAGATACTCTCTTAAAAATACAACAAAAATACCTGCAGAACTTCCTAACAAAATACCAACAAACAACAGGAGTTTTTTCTTCGGAAAATAGATGTTATATTTTTTGTGCATAGGGGATATCTGTGCATGTTCAAGGACGGATACATTCGTTACATTCATGGCCTTAAGAACCTTTGCCTTCTCAAGGTCGCTCAGCAGACTTTTATACATATCCACCATGCTGTCGGCAATCCTTTTCGTTGTATTGAAGTTAACCTGGATTTCCGGGATTTTCAATAATTCATCCCTCGTGACTGAAATCTGATGTAAGGTGGAGACGACGTCCGGGTGCGCCCTCTCCTTTTCAGATACCATCTTGGCAAGTGATGCCTCTAAAGAGACGAGCTGACTGACCAACTCACTTGACTTATTTTCAAGGGATACCGCTTCGTGGCTCACCTGGTAATCTTTTATAACATTCTCAAAATACCTGATGCTGTCCTTGATTTTTTTCGTCTCCCGCTGCAGGAACGATATGACGCCTCCTGCCTCTCTTCGGTTAATCCTCTTATTTAACCGACGAAAATTCGCAACCACGGTATTCGCAATATTTTCTGCCTCCGATGGGTCTGGAGAATACCCGATGATCTGAAATATCTCCGTATTATTAATCTGTTCTACCCGTACACCGCGTTTATTTTTCAATAAACTGAGCGTGCCCTGATTTAAGAACGCCTTGTATGCAAAGGGCATATTTCTGGCTGAAATGTGCAGGTCATTGATGACTTTATTGATAGAATCTTCATTCTCGATAAATGCCTGCATGTTTCCCAATGCATTTGAACTTTCTATAAAATTCATCTTACCAGCATTGTTTGGTAAAGAAGATACGAGAGTGGTATTGGTATCGTTGTTTTTTATTAACACTTTGCTTGATGCCATGTAAATGGGCGTGGATGAAAACCCCAAAAGGAGGGAAAAGAAAATAAATCCGCCAAAAATACTGAAAAACAGAATTCTTCTTCTTCCCAGTATGCGCCAGTATTTTTTTAATTCCATAGCTTCGGCCTTTTCGTCATTGTCCCGGACTTATAACAATGCCAGAAGACGTAGTAGTCTTTCCCGTTTCAAGCACCTCTCGTGTCTGAGGCCAGAAGCTAATAGCGCTTTCCGCTGATAGTATCACCGAGAGGATATTTCTTACATGACTCAGCACCATTTCGGTACTCGCCATAAAGGTCGGAGGCACATAGACGACGTCTCCCTTTTGCAGTACGATATTCTGGGAGGTATCCCCTTCCTTCAGGAATTTCTTCAGGTTATGGGTGGTGATATGGGTCTTGTCCACTCCACGCCGTATTACAACTACCTTGCCCTTATTTCCGTCATCGGTAAATCCGCCTTTTTGTACAATGGCCTCCAGCAGGGTCAGCGGAGGCTCGTTGGCTAAAACACCGGGGTTCTGGATTTCTCCAAGGAGTAATAGCTGCTTATTTTCACGAGGAACATAAATAACTTCCCCATCAGAAAGAGTTATATTTTTACTCAAATTCTTATTATCCAATATCTGTTGATAATCCAGTACCCTGACATTCGATTTATCATCCTTTCCCATGATGATAATGTTATTCTTATTTGCCTCACCCGTAAAACCGCCGACCTTCGCAATTGCTTCCAAAATTCCCATCTTCCCTTTAATATTAATGATGCCGGGGCTGCTTACCTCTCCCAGTATGGTTACTTTCCGCTCATCTTTGGGAACATAGATAATATCGTCTTTGTATATCAGGATGTTTTGCTTTGTATCCCCTTCCTTGAATACCTTTTTCACGTCAACCGTTATGATTTGCTGGGGGCCTTTTGGGTCTTTTCGTATGACCGTGACATTCTCCTCGTTTGCATTTTCCGTGAAGCCACCGCACTTTGTAATCAATATGGAAATAGGTTGTGGTTGTTCCAGTTGTAAGATGCCGGGACTGCTTACCTCTCCCATGACAGTAACTTTTTGACTCTGGTACGTGGAAACGATAACGGTTACCTGCGGATTGGTAACGTACTTCCTGAGTCCCTCAGTAATCTTATCTCTTAGTTGATACGTGGTAAGCCCGGACACTTTCATATCTCCAAGCAAAGGGATGGAAATATTGCCCATAGCGTCCACCTGTGGAGAACTATCCAAATCGCTGTTTCTAAAGACACTTATTCCCAGCTTGTCTTCATGACCTATAACATAACTTGATAAATCTTCTTTCAGAACCTCTGCACCGTTTATTGATACCGTTTGAAGATTACAAAATAATAGGCAAACCAACCATAGCAGGGGAAAGGAAAAAGTCCAGCGTTTTATTGCCGTGAGAGCTAAAGTGTTCTTAAACATAGGTATAATTTTTAACATTTCTTGCAAAAGCCCACCATAATCTATCTATATATCTCTAAAAACAAGGTAATTGTAACAATCAACTGATTGACTTCAAGTAAAAAATCGCAATGCTTTGCTTCTACGGTAAAACAAATTCGTTTCTTTATCTTAGCAGGTCATCGGTACATCTCTCCCACATATTTTTCTCCATAAATACATAATAAAGTTAGAAGCAACAACGATCATATATGGTTCAAAAAGCCAACGGTATCTGCTTTGTACAAAAAAATTCATATAGAACAGTGTAAAAAAAATCATAAGGAAATACAATAATAACGACCTTCGCCAATCCTGTCGTAAATTAATCAATATTCCACCAAATACAAGAGGGGTCAGAAATGCATATTGAACGGCGTATAATATGCCTAGTTTACCAGTAAAAAATGCCCTGCGCCCCTCTTTTGGACGATATATCCACAGGTAGAATATTTTTTTAAAGCATCTTTTTATATAAGCAAGGGGGTCTTCTTTTATATAGTTCAATCCGGCTTTAAAAAGTAAAGAATCAATTTCTAATTCAGATAATTCGTGTATTTTTTCAACTACGTTCCTTGGTAAGATGGCCTCAGTTTTCTTTTTTAAAACATTCTTGAAAGTATCGTTGTGAATTTCTGCCTCTGGCAAGATAGGTTCGAAATTGAAATCATCTAAAGGATCTCGAAACGTAGGTTCAAAGATAAAATCATCAAAAGAACGACCTTCTGCGTGATCACGATAGGCTTTTTCGTCTATTATCCAACCAAAGCTTGTGGTAAATGGGTTGTTGCCTAACCAAAAGTTAAAACCTCCATTGGAAGCAGTTGGTGTTAGCCTACCATGAATGACGTAATTTCTAAACACCCATGGACTAATAGTTAAAAGAACCATTACAGCGATCATTACGCTTTTTTTAACTAGATTGTGTGAATTATTAATGAACAACCAGAATATAATAAAGGGGTAAAAGGCTATTATCTGAGACAGGCTCAAAGTTGAAATACCCATGGTAATCCCTGCCGCCAAAGGATACGCCATACCAATACTCTTGTTAGCTTTTATAGTAAAGAAAAGTATTAAGCTTATGAGAAATATATCAATGGTTGTTGGACTAAAAAAATTTCCTGATGCGCAAATAATGAAAACAGGATATAAAGCAACACCCAAACCAGCAACAAGTCCAATTTGTCGTTCATATATCCATGAACCAATATAGTAAACAATAATAGCTGTACAGGAGGAAAGAATCGCTTGAATAATTAATAAATACAAATAAGGTTTAGACACCACAGACATCAGAAACGACAAAATAAAAGGATACAGTGGAGGCATGAAAGATTTCAACGGACACTCCTCTCTCAAACCATAAAAATCGTATGCCAATCCTTTGCCGTTTACAATATTTTCAGCCATCTGTCCGTATTCCAATATGTCTGGGTTAGTCCAGCTCTTAAATAAAATAAGAGCAATGAACCTAAGAAACAGCGCAATACTTAATATTATTAATACGTCCTTATTTACAAGCTTTTTCATAAAAATATATATTCGTATGTGTTAAAACATACTCCGGTTATAGATAATCTTACCTACTCCAGCATAATTGTAACCTTATTCTACTTTCGTTTTTTCGATGGTTATAATATGAACACTGGGAGAAATAATGTCTCTAAGTATTTTAAATTCATTTCCAATGATTTTGAAAGTTTTATTCTCGATTTCTCTTAGATTATCATGATCACTAACTACATAACATCTCATTGTAACCTTGTCTTTCTCAGACCAAGGAATATTCTTAAGAAGTAATTGATAACCTCCAAAAACATCAAATCTTGAAAGTGATAATTTATTTAATATGTACTCCTTTTCACGAGTAGGAGGCAATTTTATTAACTTTTCACATCTACTGCTGTCATAATTAGCTAATACAATGATTACTTTATTGTTGTCTTTCGATTTTCCAGAAATAGCAGCGAAATTAATCCCATCATTACCAATCACCTTTAACTTTATCGGCGTATCCGAAAGTTGATTTAATCCTTTAAATGCATAATAAACAGGCTTGGGAAGTCCATTTTCTGTGACCATCAGGAAATCTTCCTTTCCCCTGCGATCGGATTCCTTTTTGTGTGGTAAGACTCCAAGTGGTGGGATGAATGGTTCTCCTACTGGAAGTGGTGGTATTCCTTTTTGAGGAAGCATAGATTTTTGTTTGTCTAGCTTTATTCGACATATCCCTCCGTGTCTCGTTGAAAGCCAAAGCCCCTCATTAATCATATTTATCAAGGCACACACATTATGGGCTGCTGTCCATGCCTGTTCGAAAACGGAATTATAAACACCTGACCACTGGTTTCCTGTGATTATATTCCATTCATCATTTGCTAATTTTGGTATTCCAAAGAGAGGACTAATTTTGGGATATTTTGCCAATTCAGAATACATAGCTTCTGTTTGTTGAGCGAATACCATGTAAATAAAAGGGCTATAAGCATGAAAAGAAAAGAAATCCAGAGGAATCCTATTCTTTTCCAGATACTGCAAAAAATTAGTTACCCAAGGAGATAGTTTCGAGCAATCAACAGTAGTCCCATCGCGCACGCATCCAACTTGCAATCCCGGTCCACCAACAATAAATTGTGGATTTGTCTTTTTTATAGTTTTAGCCCATGTGGCGTACATTTTGAAAAATTCCTCTTTCGTGCCTCGCCAGAATGCCTCACCCTCTGGCTCATTTCCGAAACGAAAGAACCATTTTCTCTCTGGATATTTTTTAACCCATTCATTATTAATGTAAGAAACAATGGTTTTTAACTGATTAAAGTATTGTTTTTCGTCTTTGGGAGTTATACTTGGAATAAGGGTAAAAAGTGGTGATGCACCGATATCTAATATTATTTCTAAGTCTTTCTTAAAATCGTCCATCGTGTAAAAACTCATCCCACCTTCACTCAAAGGCAACATGACCATAAGCAATTTAAACCCTGCTTCTTTCAATAACGCTTTTTCGTTTTGGTCACAGTCTGGACCCAAAGTTGTTCCAAATGCGTATGGACTTATTTCACCTTCCGTTACACTAAAATCAACAATAATCTCCTTGATCTTTTTCCCATTTGATATTTCTTCGATACTTTTTGTTTCTACCCGTTCGGTATATTTATCTGGAGAAATACTAGCATGTTCACCATCAGCATTTGTATCCAATGGAGGGTCTCTAGTTTCTCCGGCTCTTGTTGTTGGTTTGATATTTTGAGGGGCTTGAGGAAGGCCTATTTTTTCTAACTCAAGATATAAAGAGTCCAACTTTTGGCATGCAGCATTATTTTCACCTGCCATTTTAAGTTCTAATATTTTGGGAATTGTATCTGGTGGTGCAACCTTCGCTATCGCATCGGCCTTCCCCGATAGAATCAACAATATTATCCATACATCCACAACCTTCAATCGCTTATCGAATGTATCTATAGAAGTAGGATGAAATTTTACCTGCTGTAACACGTTCAAAATTTCTTGAGGTCTAATTACACGATCGGAAGGAATTTCCTCTTGTCCGTAACAATGAATACAAAAGGTTAAAAATAGGGAAATAAAAATTAAATATTTTTTCATCAATAGCAATTTCAATTACTTTTGAGATTATGTTCAATACGATTCCTATAAGGATGTACGCACATCCTTACGAATCCCCTTATAAAGAGAAATATTGTTTGTGAAGCAAATAATAAAATGTAAGGCTCAATTGGTGTCCTGTATCTCATGTGCCCTACTATAAATAAACTATATAGAAATGAAATTGAAAGCATAAGAGCGACTAATAAAAGGGATTCTCTCCATTTATTCTTTGAACTAAAAATACCTATAATGCACGAGAATAAGATAACCATGTAAGGAATTACCATTAATTTTTTGTAGTGACTGACGTTTTTTGTGACCAATTCATCAGGTGGAAACCACCAAAAGTAATAAAATCTTTTTAGAACAGATTTTAAATAATAGAGAGGATGTGTTTTTATAAAGTTAATCGCATCTCCATAAAAGATAGAATCTCGTTCTACTTCTGATAAATCGAATGCTTTGGGAAATTTTCTTAAAATAATAAGGTTAACATCTTCCCTGCTTTTTGAGAAAAAAGTACCACTTGCGGAAGGATTATTGCCGAGCCACAAGTTAAATCCCGCAGTAGACTTCAATAGAGGGAATTTATTAAATACCACGAAATTTCTTATTAGCCACGGACTAATGACCAGTATTGTAATAATAAAAACGAAGGAAATTTTTAATAATTTATTCCGAAATGTATCTTTTATATTTAATAACAACCAAATTCCAATCAAGAATATAAAAGGCATTATCACATTACTATTCAATAAAGTAACGCCTATAAGCATACCCGTGATTACGATATTTTTACGTGATGGGGACTCTTTCAAAATAAGCAAATAGAGAATAGTTAACGATAGGAAAAAAGTGAAAAATGTTTCTGGAACTATTCTTAATATAACTGAAATAAATAAAGGATAACAAGTGCATAGTATTCCCAGAATGAAGGCCGCCTTATAATGGACAACTCTTAAGGCTATTACATACACAATAACACAAGTCAGTGCTGAAAAAATAGCATGAACAAATCTGACAAGAAAAAGGGCGACAGTGTCACTTGTGATAGAGTAAAAAATGGATAGAAAATATGGAAAGAAAGGTGTTTGGTTTGCGGTCGGCTTGTAATCAATAAAATGTTTTGGGATAAAATCGCTGTCAAATTCAACAACAGGGGCAGAATATCCTTTTCCTCCAGCAATAGCTTTTGCAATAATACCATATTCATAGTCTAAATTAATTTCTGTTCCAGGGATTGGAAGGAAAGTGTATAAAAAGACAGCGCACAATCTCATGGATAAGGCAAGAAAAAAGAGACACAAAAGAAATGTTCTTGTTCTTTCTTTTGAAAAATCAAGGATTGTATTCATCATAAAGGCTTCTTTCATTGAATTTGTAATGGCTCCAGGCTGTAATTATCGTATCAGTTGGTTACCTTATGTCAAGTTCGTTTTTACCCCAAAAAATTCCCGTTTCCAAATTGTCACCAGAATCTTGCACAAAACAGACTATTTCCTTTATCGAAATCGCTCGAAGCTGTATATTATCCCCCCACCTTTTACAGGCAGTCCGAGAATACGTTTGCACGGTTGGTACTATCGGCTGGGCAATTTTCATTCTCGGACAACCTGTTTAGTTCCGACCCCATATAAGCTTCGCGCTTGTTTTTAGTGTTTTTTACATTATAATAACTTTTTTGTAATAATTCCTACATTTCATGCTAGAAGATTCATAAGTGAATGATTTATGAAAGACACCTTGTTACGAGTTGGAAGAAATACTGTCTTTATTTCAATAGAAAAAGTTATTGAAGTTCTTGCCTCCATAGCAACGGTTGCTATTGTAGCAAGGTACTTGAGCATTGAACTCGTTGGTCAGTATATATTCATTGTTACGGTTGTGGGATTTCTGTTAATGGGAAGTTTTGCCGGATTAGAAAGAATACTGATACGCAATATTTCAAGAGAAAAAGAACGTACCAACTATTACTTACATGGGGCTGTTACCGTAAGAAATATAATGTTTGTTAGTATATTATGCATACTGAGCATGCTTTTGTTTTTCATGCATTTTGATAAGACATCACTGATAGCCACCGGAATATTTATTACATCTGAGTTTCTTTCCTACCAGGGACTTACTTATATGGCCATCTTTAAGGCATACGAAAGGATGGAATATAATACCGTTATAACCTTCGTTACCAAGATTATTACGTTGGGAGCTACCGCTCTGGCGGTTTATTTAGACCTGGGTTTTATTTCTGTTTTTTTGGCTATTACCGCAGGGAATCTCTTCAAATCAATAACCGCCTTTTCCCTATTTAAGAAGCTGAAACTCTCTGGCCCGACGATTCGTAATTCCATAAGTAATCCATGGAAAGAGCTTTTGAGGGAATCGTATATTATTGCACTCACAACAATCCTTGCTGTTGTTTGTGTAAGGATGGAGGTTTTTATTTTAAAGGCATTTTCTACCTTAAAGGATGTTGCACTCTTTCAGGTATCCCACAATATCATCATGCAATTCCAGGTCATACCCATGGCTGCAATTTCTGCTCTTGCCCCTATGCTTTCAAGGGAGGCATCTTTTGTAAAAGGAATAAATAAAAATCTGATAGAAAAATTATTGACAGTTTTATTATGTGTTGGTTTTCCTATAACGATTTTGGGTTTTTATTGCGCTTCCGATATAATATACTTTATTTATGGCGTAAAATATTTACAGGCTGCAACCTCACTGAGGATATTAATATGCTCATCGGTCTTTATTATATTGTTTTATTTATTCGAAACTTTGTTAGTGTCTATAAATAGACAGAATTATATTGGCTACGGCTGGATGTTTTGCTTCGCAATAAATCTTATTCTCGGGTTGTTGTTGGTGCCTTTTATAGGTTATATAGGAGCCAGTATCGCAGTAATGTTTGCATATATTGGTCTCTGTGTGTTTTTGTACTTTTCTCTCATTTGGTTTATGCCAATCAAAATCAGCATGCGAGCAATTTTAAAAGTTTTTACAAGTGCATCAGTAATGATTGTGTATCTTTCCCTATTCCCTATAAAGACTAACAATTCTACAACGCTTGTTATCGTAAATGTATTTATTGCTATCCTGCTTTACTTAGGGACATATTTTGCATGGAACTTCTTTAGCAAGAAAACAGATCTAGTCAAAGGATTGGTTTTTCCACAAAAAGAGCATTAAACACATTTTTAATAAAGATATAATGAAAAAAGAAAATTACTTTCTTAAGATGATCCTGTACTATTTTTGCCGTATATTGTGAAGAAAGAAATCAAGATTTTAATACAAGAAATACCAAGGTGGTTTTACTGGTATCCATTTAGATATTTTATTCAGTTTCTGCCTAGAAATATAGGGTACATTTTTGCAAAAAAAATTGGCCTTTTGTCATATTTTCTATTGTCGAAAGTAAGGTATGACATTGAAAAGGGTTTAAAATTATTTTTAAATGGAAAGGCGGATCAGGAAATACATACAATCATAAAAAAAACTTTTGAAGAAAGGGCATATAGCGCGATTGATGTTTTTTATTATCCTAAGTTAACCGAGGATACTATTGACCGGATTGTGGATTACGAGGGTCTCGGTCATATCGATGATGCCCTTCGGCATGGGAAAGGGGTTATCCTCATGCACGGTCATTTTTGCAATGAAGAATTCTTAATGCCTGCTATGGGTCATAAAGGATATCCGATGAATCAAATAGGAAGTCGCTGGGCGCCGCCTTCTGTAAATGGACGGATGGGATGGATTCCTAACATAATTCGAAAAAAGGCGTTCCGACTCAGAATTGGTTACCGTGAAAAATTGCCTGTTGTTTTCCATTATATTGATAAATCTCTAAAATCGGCTTATCGATGTTTAGAAAATAATGAAATCTTACTCATTGCTGCAGATGGTAGAGAAGGGACGAAATGGTTTCGTGTCCCATTTTTGGGGAAAACGTATTCGTTTTCACCGGGTGTTTTTCAGATTGCCCGAAGGACAGGCGCAATAGTATTACCCACTTTTTTAATTCGTGAGAAAAATAATTCCACGTTTAAACTTGTCGTTGAAAAAGCATTTTCCGTAGGAGATGATGATGTGGTTAATATTCAAAATTTTATAGGTATATTGGAATCATATATACGAAATTATCCGTGGCTTTATGCAAAGGTGTTTTTGCTTAAAGATTCATTTTAAGGAAGATACTAACCGTGAAGATATTATTAGTTCAAGCGTATTTAGGCAGAAAAGAGAGAGAGGGTTCTTTGTATCCTATAGGACTCGCTTATTTGGCTTCCGTCCTCGAGAAAAAGCACGAAGTGAAGATTCACGACCTTAATTTATATGAAAATCCTTACTCTGAACTAGAGTCTCTATTGAACTCTTTCAAACCCGACGTCGTGGGTATATCACAAAGGAACATAGATACCACGCAATTACGTGATTTATTTTTGTATATAAATACACTTGGACCAACAGCAAAGCTTGCCAGGGAAGCACTTCCTTCTGCGAAAATTCTCGTTGGAGGGTCAGGTTTTTCTCTCTTTGCAGATAAGATTATGCAAAAAGTTCCCGAAATTGATTATGGTATTTATTTAGAAGGTGAAGAAAGTTTGCCAGAGCTTTTAGATAATTTAGCAACGCCGGAGAAAGTAAAGGGATTGTATATACGCAGAAACGGTAACGTTGTATTTACAGGGTTGAGGAGGCTTCCTGATTTTAATGCACTTCCATTCCCCAATAGAGATACGGTAAGCCAATACACGGTTTTTCATCCTTTAGCTATTGGTGTTCAAACCAAGAGAGGATGTCCGTTGGGATGTACTTACTGTAGTTATCCACATTTAAATGGAAAGAGTTTGCGTCTGCGAACCCCAAGCCGTGTTGTTGACGAGATAGAGGCGTTGGTGAAAAAACACGGCATTAAATCATTTTCCTTTCTTGATAGTGTTTTTAACTTGCCGAGAAGTTTTGCCGTTGATATCTGTAACGAACTGGCAAAAAGAAATTTGGATGTTACCTGGAGTGCCTGGTATTCTCCGATAGGTTTTGACGAAGAACTTTTCAAGATTGCAAGGAGTGCTGGTTGTGAACATTTTGCCTTTTCTCCCGATGCAATAACGAATCAATCCCTCAAAATGATGGGGAAGGAGTTTACAGAAGAAGATATTCAAAGAGTTTTTACCATTGCCCGGCGGAACAAAGATGCCAAGTTTGGGTTCTCTTTTTTCTGTAATACACCGGGATTGAATTTCAAAGGGTATCTCAAACTTCTTCTGTTTTTTATAAAAGGGAACCTCCTATTGTTTGGGCGAGGTGGAGTAGGGTTGTCATGGGTTCGCATTGAACCTTTTACTAAGATAAAAGAGCAGGCTATAAAAGATGGTATTATCAGTGAAACAACTGACCTGTTTGCAACAACCCCAGAGGAATTGGGCAAGCTCTTCTATCTTAATCCCAAACTAAAATTAGAAGATTTTATTACCCATAAATTACTAGATACAGTAAAGCTTGTAGCAGGTTTGATGGGGAAAAAAGTAAAGCATGGGTAATTATGGAATGGGTATATCTTCAAGTATAAGCGACAAAAGCGACGCTGCTTCCTTTTCAAATGGGATACGTTTTTATAAGCAGTTTCCAATATTTGTATGTTTTTTCGCCCTTCTTGTAATCACTTCCTTTATTCTTTATGAGTTTAAATGGGCTTCAGTAACGGCATTAATCTGGCTAGCACTCTTATCTATTTCTCTATTTGTACTTGCAATGAACAAACAGTGGGCAATGTACTTGCTCATTGTCGCCACTCCCATTTTTAACATTCAGTTCATTTATGAACGGAGCATTATAGAAACAGTTAGAGTATTTCCAATTACCTTTGTTGTGCTTTTTGTACTTTGTGCCCTCTTCATTGAAAAAGTATTAAAAAACACTTCAAATCGTGTAGGTATCTTCCCTACTTTTCACATACCTGTGTTAATGATTTGCGTTTGGGGAATTATTTCAGAGTGGTGGGCGTTTAACCGTATTGTAGGGATATATTGGGGAATATCATTTATTACCAATATCGTTCTTTACTTTTTGTTTTCTTATTTTTCAAATTCAGTTGAATCCATCAAGAAAATAATGCTTTGCTGGATAGGCATGGCGATCTTTGTAGCTATTTCGATGTTTGTAGGCACAATAACGGGTTATACGCTTGATGAGAATATTTTTGTTGGTAACCATTTCAAGATTTATAGCTATTACGAATTGAGTGAAATGAGGGCCAAGGGGATAGCTGGTGCCTTTGCTTCTACTTTCGTGTTAATTGCAATTTTATTTGCAGCCGGGCTAGCAACTGATACCCAAAAACAGAGGAATAAAGTCCTTTTCTTTTTGGCTATTGCATTTCTGGTATTTGCTCTCTTGCTTACTCAGACAAAAGCTCCTCTGGCTGGTTTGATTGCGGGTTTTGTCTTTATTACCCCTTTCTTGGTAGATGTAAGAAAAAATTTACTACGATATTTCTGTTATATTGGTCTCTCTTTTTTGATTATCTTCGGGACTTTTTTGATATACGCTGCTACGTTACTCCAGAAGACTGTGGCGAAAGGGAGTACAGCGAGCCGAATAATTTCTCCTACTGCTTCTACAGAGGCCATAAATTATCGGTTTGAATACTGGAATAAGGTATTTAAAGAATTTATCCATCATGATGCTTATATACAGGGGTTGGGAATAGGCGGCTGTACCCATTTTCTGTTCCCACCTGTTCCCCATATCCATAGCTTTTATCTCTCTATTTTATTTGATTTTGGACTTATGGGGTTTATTCCCTTTACAGCTATCGTATTTCTTCTGTGTGGTGACATTTTTTATACAATAAGAAAATTACCAGCAAATTCGACAAGGACACTGTTCTTGTGTATTTATGCCTGTATAATTTCTTGTGGAGTAGCATCGATAACTGACTTTCACTATAATTTTACGATCGTATGGGTAGTTTTGGGATTAGTTGCAGGTGCACATAAGTATATAAGAAAATATACCTCCATTCGTAATAAGACCTTGGCATAGATATGCATACAGAAGAAAGTATAATACGGGATGTTGCAAGGCTGATAGTTTGGTTCCCGTTTCGCTGGATTATTCAAGCAGTTCCGGTTTCTCTCGGGTTTTTTACCTTTAAGGTTTTGGGCGATATTCATTATTT
>ERZ1292630.3034-Hain-H41-02um-R3-3034-length-15092-cov-6_pt1 | contig 15092 bp, 7 predicted proteins | sample MGYA00564408_ERZ1292630 | MGnify/ENA primary metagenome ERZ1292630 (study PRJEB36523, sample SAMEA6512641) | groundwater metagenome | collected 2019-01-08 | study: AquaDiva: Metagenomics assemblies of 32 groundwater samples | reverse complement strand
CAGCCCCGCGGCGTGGTCCACCGACTTTTCCTCCGGCATTCCCTCCCCGTCGCCTTGGAGCTATTTGAAAAACGGCCAGTGCTGGCAAATGGGTTCCGGCGTGACGCTAGAAAACGCCTCGATGGTATCACTCCGGCACCCAGGGGCCACCTTTGAGCTGCGGCCGGGGTCATTTCCATGCGGCGGCACCATTCCAGCCGCGACAGCGATGGGCACTCAGATCGCGAACATGAACCTAGCCGTGACCGGCACCTACGAAGTCCACAGTCGCTCTCCCACGCCGACAACTGATCCCGACGCGGCTGCGCTTGCCTTCTTCTCCATGTACAACCACAACGACGCGACGGGGCAGATGTCTCAACTGCTCGTCGGCTTCAACACCGAGAACCCTGACTCGGTGTTCCTGTCCCTCAATGGTTATCACGCTGGCCAGCCCCTGTTTGAGCACAACTTCGTGTGCAGCGGAGATGGCTTCGACCCGCGGCAACTTCACGTGTACACGATCTCTTACGATCAAGCGAGCAACCAGGCGGTGTTCGCCATTGATCACGAGGCGGTCGTCGCGCCCATCGTGCCGGCCGCCTTCGCCGCGTCGGCGACGCCCATGCATCCGACGCTGATTCTGCGCGCAACCGACGCCCGCACCTTCAGTTATCCCATCTACTGGGAAGTGGATTTCGTCAGCTACTCTCCCGACCCCACCGCGCTTCTGTTTCCCCAGAGTGCAACGGTACAGTGTTCTCCGCAAGGATGAATGCCAAGCGCGCCGCTTGCCGCTGCGCGAAACTCCGTGTGATCTAACATGACCTCGCTCTCTCTCTCTTCTTCCCCAGGTCACTCTGGGATGTGGCGCACCGCCACTGTGGCGACGGTATCGAATCTTCCTCTTCCGCACGGCGCGATCGGTACGCATGAGGGTAGCCACACAATCATTGACCTACCGTCATGTGAACAACCCGCCACTTACGCTCTTTGTCGCTATTTCCGGGTACTCTTGTTCTTGCAGAAGAGGAGGAAGACGAATCAACTCAATGACGTCGGCGCCGCGTGGGGCCATTTCGGAAATCGCGCCTCCCGGATCCAACGTGTTCAAGATTCGGACCGACCACGACGACCGCACCGTGTACGAAATCCAAAACCGCAACCGGCAGGCTGCGAAAGTGTCCTTTCTGTTCCGCGATTTCGAAAACATTCGGTTCGAGCCCAGTTGCCACGTGTCGTTGCCGGAAGAGCGAGAGACGGCAGATGGGAATAGGACGCTGCTGATCCGCGGCACCGTCAAAGGCGGCGACACCTCCGTGTTCGTCACGTTGTTTACGGCGAGCGACGACGCGCCGTGGTCGTTCGACTACGATTTGACGTTTGATGGACTCGAGGACTTTGAGTGGTTGTCGTGAACATCACCAGCCAGCGGCGTTGCACTTCTGGTGATCGCCCGAAAAGTTTTTCAGTTTCAGTTGGCAAATGGCTGTGAGCATTGCCGTCGGTGCATCTGAGTGAGAACGCCGATGTATCAGCCGCGGATCGTTCTTTTTTTGTTGGGCTTTGAGTGCGGACTACAGTAAGTAAAGATTTGTTTTCGTCCATCCAGTGAGTTCCGGTTACGATTTTATTTTATCTCCCTGGCGCTGCGCTGTCGTCGTCGTACCGTGAGATCTCATCTCCTCCCCAACAATGGTGCACGCCGACGACGAAATCCGCTCCCGGTGGTCGAATCGACTTGTTCGCTTCGAACGTGGCGTCCGCTCGGACATGCGGCGCCTTTGGACCGAGGAAGGGGCCTTCGGGAGCGTTTGTCAACGTTTTTTTCCTTCCCTCGCGAGACGCAACGAGCTGGTCGCGACCACGGTGACCGATAAGAGCGACTCATCCACCAGCGGGGCGGACGCCTCTGCGTCGTCCGCTTCTTCGTCCGCGTGGGCCCTGAGCGGTGGATTGCCGTACAACCGGCGCATGAACTTGATTCCGAAGCGCAACCTGCAGTGGGCGCTGTACCACTGCCTCGTCAACGTGCAGCGCGGCACCATCGTGGCGCTGCGTTGCGTGCCTGCGTTCGTCGTCGCGCAGTCGCGCTCCCGCGGACCTGTCGTCGGCATTCCCGCGGGTCTGGTGCTCGGATCGGCCGCCGCGTTTCACTACGTGGCCCTCATGTGCGTGGCGTCGCCTCTGCTTCACATCAGCGGCGGCTTCTTCAACATCTACGACGGGCTGGTGAACTGCTACAAGGGGAATCGGTTCTTTAACAGCGAGCAAGGGTGGTACGACCCTGCGGCGGCTAGCGACTGGAGACGTAACATGTCGAGCCTTCAGGCTTCCATACAAAACCGCATTGCCGAAGCGACCGCCGAACATTCCGCCCAGGCGAGGGAGGCCGATTCGATGATCACCCGGGTGACGGGAAAAGGGGTGCGCGCGACGGTGTCCGCCTTGTACGACGCGGCTAAGGGCAAAATAATGGGCGCGAGGAAAACCCCCGAGGACGACGCTCAAGGTAAAGGACCCCGAGGGCAGGGAGAAGCAGGGTCCAGCCACGGAGCGGAACCATTAGACCCATACTCAACTCTGCAAGTCGCACCAACGGCGTCGCCCAAGGTTATCAAGGAAAGCTACAACCGTCTGGCGAAAGTGCTCCACCCGGATGTGAATCGATCCGACCCGCTTGCTGCCGAGAAGTTTCAACAGCTAACGAGTGCCTACAAAATTCTGAACGATCCCGAGTCGCGGAAGGCGTACGACATGGGCGGCATGGAGGGGCGCCAGCTGGCGAGCATGGGGGGCGTGGCGGGGGCGGGGTTCCTGAAGGGATCCCCCGCGACCATCATTCAGCAGCTGTTCGGTGGTGTGCCGTTTCAAGAGCTCTTTGTCGGCCCGCTATACCGATCCACGTTTCACATGCAATCTCAAAATGGCTGTGCGGTGAACCTTCAGGACTTGGAAATTCTGCAAGCGTATCGCATTAAACTCATCGCGGCTGTCTTGGTCGAAATCGTCGATGCCTTTGCTCTTGACAACGTTGGCGCCATGGCATTGACAGCGTATGCTTCGGCCCAAGCGGCCGCGGAAAGCCGTCAGTCACTCGAGAATGTTTCGACTGCTGACACGGACCACGCCGATCGTCGAGGAGCCCAACCGTCATCCCGCACGTCGCCGATGCCAACGGTCCAAGTGGCGTCCAAAACGGTGGGCGGAGCGTCCACGACGACATCCGCGGCCTCCGCGACTATGGCCGCTGTCAAAGGCAACACGTCGATGACCTTCTCACATGTGCTGCGCGACGATGTGGTGCAAAAATTCCGCATCTCCGTGCAAGACCATCCTGACTTTTCGTCTCGGTGTCAAGCGCTGGCGCAATATTTGAGCAAATGTAGCTACGGTCGCGAGTTGCTTCACGAGATTGGCATCTCATATCTTGTGAACGCGAAGCGATTTTCACAGGATTTTCCGCCGTCCGTGTGGTACCGGCGACCATGGGAGGACTATCAAGCGAAGCTGCTGATCAACGTGAAGGCGACCGGCGGTATTCTACGCACGCGGCACACGCTGCGGCACTCGCGCGCGAAAGACTTGGAGGCCACCGCGATGTCGCTGCTGGACATGGAGTGGGAGAACGCGCTGACGGACGTGCACATTGTGAGCCGTTTTGCGGCGATGGCCGTCATGAACGACACCTGCTTGTCGTCCGTGGTCCGACAGCGGTTGGGTTGGAATGAGCTCGGTGCCGAAACCGTTTCTGGACCATCGGCGTCGCCTGATACGCCGAATGGTACTGGAAAGGGTCTCCACCAGCGTCCATTGACGTCCACTGAGGCAGCCGGAAAGCGCCTCGCGGGCGGCTCCAGAAGGACAACCATCGCGATGTCGTCGACGATGTCACCGGGAGGTGCCTCATCCGGATCCAACCTCGAACGCTGGTGTGAGTCGGTCAGGCGTCGCCAGTTGGACGTCCATGCACGTGAGCTTGCGTCGCCAGTCCCTTCGGCCGTCTTGAAGGCCGCGCCATCACCCTTGGCACGTCAATCCGCCAAGCGGCCTTCGGTCGTGTCGTCTCTAGCCGGCCAAACCGGCCCCCCCGTTGGCAAGCTGCTCGCCGAGGTTCCCCAATCTGAGCGCGAGCGCATCGTGCAAGCTGTCACCGAGGAGGTCCGACAGCGCCGCATCAAGGCCTTGGGCTATCTGGGCCACACCTTCGCCACCTACGGCAAGGCGTGGGAACCGAAACCTGGCCGTGAAGCTCTGATCGAGGCTCGCACCCACACAACCTCAAGCTTCAACAACGCCCTTCCCCCGCCGTTTTGATCTTCACTTTTTCGTGACCAATAAACCCTTGGCCAGAAAGATCTATCAAGGATGCCAATAACATGAGAACTGCCCGTCCTCTCTTGGCTGTTCGGCTCCCTTTCCAGCTTCTCACATCAGGATGGTCGCATACGTCTCTCATTTGTGAATCGCCCATCGCGCGTAATGGCCTCCGAATCGTCCGGCAGCGGCTCCACAGGGCCATCGGAAGGCCATGCCTCATCATCGTGCCGCCGCCTCGCAATGGTGGCCTTCCTCTTCGCGGCGTGCATCCTGGCGGGAAGCACAGGGTATGCTGCTTACCCACCATCCACCCTTCCGTCCCCTAGTCACCCTGGGGGGGAACACCGTGTGCGCGAGGCGTCAGCCGCACCCGTGGGCCATGACCGGGTCGCCAAACAAGAAATGATCATTCGCGCTCCCTCCGCTTCCGGGCCGACGGCACCAACACCGTTCGCCGACCCCAATGAGGACTCCGACGCACCGCCGCTGCGGCATCCAGTGCACCCCCGCCCGCCATTCCAAGAATATTTTAGTGAGCTGCTTGCGGACGTGCTCGGAGCCGACTTCGCCGCGGCGCTGTACGATCCATACGTCCTTCCCGCGTATGCGCTGCGTCCGGAACGCTACCAGTGGCCCGTGCCGTTTGTCTCACAGGGGCTTGCGGTCCTCCACCCGGGCAGCTTAGGACAGCTGGAAGGGTTCGAGGCCCAGCTGCTGCTGGTCAAGAGGTCCACGTCGCTGTATTACGGTCGTCTTCACCGTGACGCCGCGTTAAGGGCACTCTATGCCGACATCGTGATGGTCCCTGGCGGCGCGAGCGACGAGAACGCGTCGTCGTCGTCGTCATCAGCGGGAGGAGGACATGACGGAGGACGTGCAGAGAGACGAGGAACGACAGCGATGCGAAGGCAACAACAACGACGAAGAGGCGTGCTGCTTGATCGCAGCCTCCGGCATCTCATACTTGGCGTCGCGAGGTACGCCGCGATGTTGGCACAGCTCGCGGTGGATACGAACCCCACCGCCAAGGCACTGTTGATGCGCGTGAACCAACAAAGACGAGGCGCGTCGCCGCTGAGCGACGACGGCAGCTCTCCGACTGCTCCACGTCCGCCCGTGGATGCACTTTTTGCTTTCATGCGCTTCCTGCCCGCCCATGGAACGACATCGGATGCGTCGAGGATGTTGAACGAGGGTGCCCACGGCGAATGGGCAAGAAGTACCCGTGTCCATGCCCCCGGCGGCCGGGTGTCGCCGCACGAGAATTCCGTCTTCGTGATCCATTATGGCTCGAAGTCATTTCACGAGTACGGTAAACACTCGAGCAAGTTTTTCGTCACGCAACGTCCGTTTATTGCGTGCGGTGCGTTGCAGCGCATGTGCGAGGATCCCGACGGATGCCGGTTCCTGTGCAACCCAGCTTACGTGCAGTTTGCGGCCCCGCAGTATCCATATGCACCGCCGCCCGAGACCGCTTCAGCGACATTGACCAGCTTAAGGAACCGTGTGGCCGCACAGCCACGGGGTACCTACCTCCACCGCTTCATCGGCATGGGGTCTTTCAACCAGTATGATTGGGAGATGAGCGCCCTTCGCATGTTTGGGTATGTGAACGCCGCCGCGGGCGACACATTGGGGTCGAGACGGTCCGTCGCCGCGAATGGTCTTCGGAGCCTCACCACGCTGGATTGCACCGTGACGTTCAAGCCCCCCGAAGTGCTGAAAGTCGCGGCGGTTGGCTTTGGAACGGCGAACTTCTGCATCGCCGACCGCACCAACGTGGCGTCGCGGCAAGTCACGTACGAGGAGACGCTTCGTCGCGTGGTCCTGTCCGAGCGTCAGGGGACCCACGAGACGCTCGGGATCGTCCGTTACACGACGGGCCATGAAGTAGCAATGGAACGGCCGGTCCCTGCTGCCTTTGACGACGTGACGCTTCTCAAGGTCGACGTCGAGGCGTGGGAGTACTCGGTCCTCCCGTCGTTGGCCGTGCACGAGATCGCCCAAGTGCGCCGTGATAAACGCCTTCTACAACGATTCGAAGCGGAAATGGCTGCCATTGCGTCATCAGCGGCGTTCCCCACGGAGCGTTCCCCTCAAGCTGCTGAAACGCGGACGTATGCTGCGGACCTCACAGTGGTGGACTTCACCACGTCAGCGGCGTCCACGATCCCGGAGCCCCGGCCCTTGCGTACTGTTTCTCAGATTCAACTCGAGGTTCACGCGTACGCGAAAAACCGAACCCGAGCCGTGTGGCTCGTGCATCATGCCAATCTCCAGCTTCTGCAACTTGGCTTTGCGCAAGCGGCGTACGAGTACAATCACGAATCGCCCAGTCGCTGCTGCTTCGAAACGCTGTGGGTGCATTATCGCCACTTCATTTTATCTGAAATGTGGCCTACTTGACGCCGTCTGGCGTCTGCCTTCGGGTTATCCTCATCGTAGATGGAGTCATACCGTAGCATGATTTCCCTTTATGGGTCGTCATTGGAGAAACCTTTTTCTATTTATCGTTGCTGACGTGTTGTTCTTATTTCAAAGATTTTTTCATCCGCCCCACCTCGCCGTGAAGGTGGCATCTATCAAAATCGTCTGCATTCGGAGGGTTAAAAAACCGCATCTTCATCAACACCCAAAAAAAGACCGCATCGACAGCATGAACGTGCAGGCCATCATTGGCGTGCTGTTCCTGTGTGGCTGCGCCTCGTTGATCCTTTTCTACCGCATCCGCAAATTCGGGATGAGCGGCTTCACCTTCTTCTGCCGCTCCAACGCTCTACTGCTCACGGTTGCGTTTTGGTGCGTCGTGGTCATGCCCGTGGCGGCGGAGCTGGCGTATTTCTTCTCGAACCTCGCGTTCCTTCCCCCACCCCCGCAAGGAGGCGGCTCGATCCCCAACTTCTTGACTCGCCCTGCTCTCGTCGGCGCGTGCGTCGTCTTGGCCTTCGAAGCAGGTCTGACGGCCATGGTGGCGTACCTCAACGTCCGCCTCGTGGGTCCGTGGGATCCGCGTTACCAAACCGAGGGCCTCAAGAACCACCGGTTGGTCACCTTGGCCGTCCAAGGCATTTGGGCCATTGCTTTCTTCGTCGGATGGTTCGCCCGGGCCGAGTTGGCCACACTATTAGCGACGTATGGCACCTCGCCCTACTTTATGACCTCCGATCGCGTGCCCGAAGTGTACGTGGCGGTCTCCGTGGGGCTGCTGGAGCTGGTGTTCGTCACCGGCTGGTGCTGCTGGCACACGTACTGCAACGGTCCCAAGTACGAGGAGTACTTGTGCCCAGCCTGCCACGGAGGAGCCAGAGGGGGCGGCTGTGAGGTGTGCCGCCCGCAGTATGCTGGGAAGCTCTACATGAGAGTGTAGTCGCGCCCCCCCGATTCCTTCCTCCGTGGCCATCATTCTCCGGCTGAGCATTTCCTCCTCAGTGGCGCCAAATCGCGTAACGCTGGCCGACAAGGGCCGGGATGCGACTCACCTTGTCGATATCGCTTCTGGTTGGGCCTGTAATGAGGGTACTTTCATCCTTCTTGTGATGTGATTGCGTTTCACAAAAGATAGTCTCGCCAGTGACAATTTTTGTCTTCCATCTGTTGCTTCGGCCGTCTGCCAAATGATGCCGTTCTCCGCGATGCTGCTCGTTGCAATCATGGCCGCTGCCGTGGTGTCTGGTCAGGCCCTTGTGCCGCTCCTGTGGCAAGTGAAGGCCGCCGGTGCGATCGGGGCGCCCGTGTTCTCCGCCGATGGCGCACTGACGCTTTTCACGGGCAGCAACCAACTTTGGGCGGTGTCTTCCACGAATGGGTCGGTTGTCTACCAGCTCCCCGGAACTGGCTCGTCCCTCTCGGCGCCGGGGTCGTCTCGCGATGGGCGGTACGTGTACCTCACGAGTAACGACGCCTCGGTGATGGCCGTCCGTGCGTCAGATGGATTTCAAATTTGGACATCGTGGAATATCATGCCCATGACGTGGGACGCCCCCACAGTCAGTGGCGACGTCTTGGTGGTGCTGACCGGCGACGGCGGCGCCACTGGACTGCACCGACACACCGGCGCGGTGCTATGGCACACCAAGAAAGGTTTGTTCGGGCCCGCCACAACCGTCGCCGCGACTGCGTCTCGTATGTTCCTCGCATCGCGGAAGGCGTCGCTCACGGCGCTGTCCATTCGCACAGGCCAAATCGTGTGGCGCATCCCTCTGCAGACCCTTTTTTCGCCGCTCGTCGGCGATGGCGGCGCCAGCGTGTTCCAACTGCAGTTCCTGTCGGACGGCGACGGACCGTACGCCAATTTGTCGAAAATCAACGCTGCCACCGGCGCGTTCATCTGGAACACCACCACCTACGACTACTCCTTCGCAAGCCCGGCCCTGGGCGCCCAAGGCGTCGTCATCTGGCCGACCTGGTACGGTCGCGAACTGGTCACCACCACGATGACAGGATGGCTGTCCAACGGTAGTGTGGCTTTCTCGTCCTCGTTTGACTTCACGAGCACTCCAAAGTACACCGCCACCCACTCGCAAAACTACGTATTCGGCTCCTACGGTTCGGTCCTCGGCGGCCAGGTGGTGAATCAAACCGGCGAGCTATACTTCAACCAGACGTGGTATGCCACACTGCCCACGGGCGCGACATCCGATCATGCTCCCGTGATCCACGAGGCGACCGGCCTGCTGTCGACGCGCGACGCCACGGGGGCTATGTACGGGCTTCGACTTCCGTAAACTGGGGGGTGGCGGACCAGCCGAATGTGTTTCCTTCGCGTGTGTTCCCCCGATGTGCCGTGATTACGCATTTCCGATCCATTCGTTCCGCGCCCGTGAGTAACACGAATCGTGCGTTGACGCAAAAATATTTTTCGAATGTCTAATCGTACGTTCGCTTGAAGCCGACGTTACGCGGCACACCACTTTCAAACGCACACAGGGGCTGTTGAAATTGCCGCCCTCGACAACACACTTCGTCCGCTTCGTTGGTATGACAGAAATTTTTCTCGCTTTCCTCGCAATAACACCATGTCCCTCTCCATCGTGACGTCTGGCCGCGATGGCCTCCGCGGCCGCGACGGCAGCAGCGGCAGCGGCTACGGCGGACACGGCGGCAACGCCACGAACGGCACCCACGCCGCACACGCCTTGCCCATTGACGTGCTCCTGAGCGCGCCCGGCGGTGCGAGCAGCTCGGGTTGTGCCGTGTCTGGCACGCACTCGGGAGGCGTGCCGTTCGGACCCGACTCGACCATCCATCTTGAAGCGAAGGGGGGCCGCGGCGGCGACGGCGGCCGTGGCGGAGATGGATCTAGCGGTCGGCCTGGAACCAGCGGCCAGAATGCCTCTCGTGGCTGCTCAGGGACGAACGGAGGCCCGGGTGGTCCCGGAGGCAACGGCGGTCACGGCGGCGACGGTGGCAACGGCGGCCACGGGGCTCCCGTGCGCGTCGTGGCGCTCGACGACGATATGGATCTGTTCATGCTTTGTAATCGGTGCGACGTCCGGGGAGGCAACCCCGGTAATGGTGGAGGGGGTGGCTGCGGAGGGTCCGGCGGCCCAGGCGGCGCCGGCGGCTCGTCGTATTCCTGGACGGAATCGCACACCACGTACATCAATGGCCAGTCCAGCACAACGACCACATACCACAGCAGTCCAGGCGGCTGCAGCGGGCCTAGCGGCTCTCCGGGACGAGCCGGAACCCGCGGCACGGATGGAACCCGCGGCCGCGATGGCAGTTTCGCCGAAGTCGTGCGCAGCGACGGCCGCGAAAACAGTTACGACTGGCGCTATGTGGCGCACGTTGATGACCACCTTCTGACGGATCGCACAACGACCGACGGAATTTTTGAGCCTGGCGAAGCGTGCGAATGCCTCTACACTTTGTCGAACCAAGGGCCGATGCCCACGCCGAAGGTTCAACGACTGATGAGCTCAATTTTCGCCAATGACTGGCTCCTCAACCCGTCCACGACCTGGGCCGCGCAACAGCTCATTGCCAACGGCCGACAATCCAAACTGTTCGAGCCGATCAAGTTCATGCTGAAAGATATCGCCGAACCCCGACCCAATTGGATCTTCACAGCCGACACCAAGGTTCGATGGTCCGTTCACGTCGAGCGGGTGCGCAAGTTTTTCACCGAGGCCGAACTCGGGCCACCGGTCACCTTGCCCATTCAGTACCCGGTTCGCCTTTCGCGCACCCACGGACCGGCCTCAATTTCCAAGAGTGAGGAAGCACCTCTCACCATCTGCTTGCGCAACATTTGCCGCCGCGCCCTGGGTTCGGCACAGGGTCGCGTCCTTCGCACTCATCTTGCACTGGTGAAGTCCGTCGACAGCATGGAACCACTAAATCAACCGCACTTGGTGGAGTCGGTGGATCCCAATGGAAATCCCATCCCGTTTCTCGACGTTCCGGTCTCGTCTCTGGCGAGCAACACCAATCTCGTGCCCGGCTTTTTGGTCCGCTTCGGACCCGAAGCGAAGCAGTACAGCCACATGACGATCGGCATTCAACTGTTCTTAGGCCACATTAATGACTTCTCGAGGGAGCGCCGCATTCAGCGCATGTCGCTTGACTTGCAGCTCGCCGAATACTATGCGCCGGACCCCAGCTCGGATCTTTGCATCGTGACCACGAACAAGACGACGCGGGATGCCTTCCTCGCCTGGGGATCGATGTCGCGAGATCACAACTTTTCTCCCAACTTCTGGAATGCCACCCTGCACGACGGCATTTCATTCGAACAAAAGGTCAACGGATCCAGTTTGGCGACCGACTACAAGCATCGAACGGTCCTCGTCGAGAACAACAATCCCGGATTCCTCACCACGCTTCGCACCGATCGCAACGCGGACGACGAACACGCCTTCGATACCCTTTCGTCCCGCGAGGTCACCCGCGCCGTTCGCGACGGCCGCACGGGGTTCGGTCTGCTTGGCCGCATGATCAATGAGAGACAGAAACTGATACCCTCCGATGATCACCCACCCATTAACATTCCCACGGCGGAACACGGCTTCGACGTGCGTTTTATGAGGGACTTTCACTACTGGCAGCAGCGCCTGGCCATGTACCCTGTGCCGCCCACCGGTCGCCCAGACTTTCTCAACTTGCACGACTCGCTCGTGAAGGCCAAGTTGCCAAGTGCGATGGCGTGGTCGTTGTTGGTCGGCATGGCCGAAGTCCGGTGCGGCGACCCTATCGAACAAGTCACTGTACAGCGACCTAAGTGCCTCGAGGAGCGGTTGTACCATTTCTTCCAGTGGTATTCGCCGCGTTTGTGTCAGCCCGCGTTTGTCGCGTCGCTTTGTGACCTCACACGGCGCACTTCCGACGGCACGTCCGCCTCCGAGGACGCGTTATTTGCGGAGCTGTCGTCCAAGTTTGGCCCCGAAGTGCAAGATTGCAGTACCCACCGTATGGTTTACGACACAATCCGCCCCAGCAAAGTGTGCATCAAAACCGCTCGCGAGACGCTGTGTAAAGCCGCTGCGGTCTTGCACGACGACGTGTCGCAACTCCGGCCGCAATGGAAGTTTGTGGTGCTCTTCGACATTGCCCCGCACATCGTTAATTCCGCGTCCGTCACGACCGTCATGGGCGTCAAAGTGCCGCCCGTCGTCGCCGGTCATCAATGGCTGACGCACCTGTGCGTCGGCCGCTTGTACTTGTCGCGCTCCGGCAACCGCAACGGTGCCTGCCTGCAGCAGCAGCCGATGCCATCGGCGGCGGCCATCGACCGTGGTGTGATCGAACACCCTGCCACGCTGTACACGTTGCTGAAGGCGTCGCCGTTCTTCAAAAAGCTCGAACAACTCACCTCGTCGAGAATGTCGAACGCAGCGCTTGCGGCCTTCGGTTCGATCGTCGCCGCGGCCATTTTGAGCGACTTGGTCGAAGAGCAAGCCGCGATGCGCCGACATAACTGGAGCGGACCTATTCCGGAGCCGACTCTTCTCGAGCACTGCCCGTGCCTTGGGGCATTCGTGACCACGGTTCTCACGACGCCTCCGCACGCCATCTCGCCGAACGGAGCGACCGTCGCCCTGAACGTGGCGGTCTCCCTTCACGTGCTCGCCTCTCGCTGGATGCGATGGCACGATATGCTCATGGTCAGCCGCCGTTGTCGTGTGCTGTCCTCGGTCACCATTGCCGTGCTGACCCCGGTGATCATCTACTTCGCAGGCAGCCCGGTGACGGCGGCGACGGCGATCAAAGCGGAACAGATTCGGCGAAAACAAGTCAAAGATGTGGACGACCTCGCGGTGCAGATGGCCAAAGGGCTCGCGACGAACCGTTCTTCGCAGAATGTGGAATTGGCGTTCAAGGGCATGTGCCCAGCGATCGTATCGGGTATCCGAGCTCAGGAGCAACCCGCTCAAATTGTCGTCGACCGCTGGGTCATGCCCACCTCTCGGCATCGCAAAGCTCAGCTGCACAAGTTGCGCACCGATTTTGACAACAAGACCGGCGAAGTCAAGCGTCGCACGACGCGCGATGAGCAGCACCGACGGTTGGATTACATCGCGTGCCCGGGAAATCACACGCTGACCGAACTTGGCGCCACGAAGCTGCCGCAGGACGCCCCTATTTGCGGCATCTGCGAGGAAGCCGTGGTGTACGGTGGCCGGCAATGCCGTCCTTGCCAATGGACCGTCTGCGTCGCTTGTTTGGCCATCGGAGACGGGACGACGTGGGAGCCCGAAATTGACGCCGAGGCGGCGGGCAGTCCTCCTGCGGAAGCCGTGTGATGCGATGCGGAACACAACGACAACAACAACCCCCAAAAAAGGCAAACCCCCGCGATTGATGATGATCATGTAAACAGTGGCATGACTAACACCGCATCGGACAAACGCTCCCGTTCCGCAGTTCTTTGCGACTCGTTCCTCTGGAAAACGCAAGTTCCAAAAAATATATCGTTCCGAACGGCAGGGGGGGCCTGCCTCTAACCGTGTGGCGCTCTCTTTTGTCCCGGACGGCTCTCCTCCTCAGAGGCCCTCCGCTTTTTCTTCTTCTTCCCTTCGGTCACGACGTGTCGCCTTTGCAGCAAATCGACGGTGACGCTTTTCTGGATAACGGATGAGTTGGATGCGACTCGCCGCGGTCAAAAAAAACAAAGGAAATCTTGTGCTGTCACGCAATTCTTCTAGAGACGACCGTGCAGAGCTCGTCACCCTCTCGCACTTTTTTATTTTTTATTTTTATTTTTATTTCGCGCTTCCCATGGCCGCCGCCCGCGCTCCCGGAGAGACTTTACACAAGGTGGTCTTCATCGGCGAAAGTGGCACGGGTAAAACGTGCATCATTCGGCAGTACGTGCACGCCATTTTCCAGGCCGCCGACAAGGCCACGATTGGCGTCGACTTTGCACTGAAGGTGATCCCACCTGCGACCCCTGGTGGGCGATCCACGACGCTCCAAATTTGGGACGTGGCCGGGCAAGAGAGGTATGGGCAAATGACGCAAGTGTACTACCGTGGCGCGGTGGGTGCCGTCTGCGTGGTCGACGCCACCCGTCCTGAAACGTTTGAGGCCGCCGTTCATTGGAAGTCCGATTTGGATAGCCGCGTGTTCCTCCCTGGTACGACCACCAACATTCCATGCATTCTGATGATCAACAAGATCGACTTAGCTCAGTGTCATATGTCGAAGGAGGAGGTCGCTGCCTACTGCCAACGCTTCAACTTCGTCGCGTCCTTCGAAACGTCCGCGAAGACCAACGTGGGTATCAGCGAAGGCATCGACACACTGCTCAAGCACATGGAGAGGAATAGCCCTAACAAATCCGATGACAGCAAGCCCAAGCCAGAGGGGGGAGCTGACAAGCGCGTGGACATCAGCAAGCCCAAACCGCCAGGTGGTGGCTGCCCGTGCTAAAATGGCACACCCCTTCCATCGGCAGAAAGGAAGCAGTTTGCTATGACCAAAGTTTGATTTTTCGTCCAACTTTGTATTCTTTGTTGCGTGTGTGGCGACGAACGATGTGTAATTGGGTGTGTATTTCGTCGTGCGGGGGGTCCGTCCGTACCGTCCACGCGGCGGCTCGGATCTCGTCGGCCCCAAACGACTCCGTTCGCGGTTTAGGGCGCGTCTCCACACAGTACTTCCTTCCTCGCCCTCTTCTTTTCCACTCAGCGACTGCGCCTGAGGTAAAATGATGAATTCCACACACCCCCGCGCAACCATTCTCGCTGCACGTGCGCTGCGGTGTCGTTGGTTTCCTCTTTCCTCTCACCTTTCTCTGTTCCCCCTGTTTGCAGCACACCAAAACAGCCGGCGCCATTGTGGGCGGGGGAGTGGACGGGAATGCCTTTGTGATGCCGCCGCACAGACCCAACAATAAAGTGACGAGCGGCTATCAAGGCAATGTAGGTGGTCTCCCTCTGCTCAGTTTTCCTTCCCCCTGTTGTCTCCCACGGCGTCCGATGTCGCAACCGCCCTTGGTCTTCGTCGATTCCACACCTGACAAGCCGTTGGGCTCGTCCGTGCCGTTCGTCATCAATTCAGGACCCCAAGAAACGATTGGCGGCGCGCCGGACATGAACGGCACCTCACCGACCCACTTCTTCTTGGACGGCGCGCTGCCGCCGTTGCCGGAGGGCGCGGGCATGATGGCCAAGGCGCAACACTGCTACCTGCGCGCGAAGCAATACAAGGACGGCAAGCTGAAATCACTAAAACCATGGTCGGAGTTTTTCGACTGGCACGCTTTCAACGTGCCGGGGAAAATGGAGGCTTTTTCGAGAGCGAATCGGAACCTGGCCTATTTTCAATCCAACTACATGATCCTAACGGTC
>ERZ1292630.3032-Hain-H41-02um-R3-3032-length-15103-cov-5_pt1 | contig 15103 bp, 6 predicted proteins | sample MGYA00564408_ERZ1292630 | MGnify/ENA primary metagenome ERZ1292630 (study PRJEB36523, sample SAMEA6512641) | groundwater metagenome | collected 2019-01-08 | study: AquaDiva: Metagenomics assemblies of 32 groundwater samples | reverse complement strand
TGGCTATCGCATCCATATTTTCGCGCCTGATGATGATAGTTGCGCCGCAGAAATTTCGGCAACGGTAACGCGCGCAGCCTATTCTGATCGCACCGCCCTCGCCGCTTTTGCCGATTCGGTTGATGTCGCAACCTTTGAATTTGAAAATATCGATGCCGCGCCTCTAGTTGAGGTTGCCAGTCGTGTAAGTCTATGGCCGCCACTTGCCGCACTCGAAATTGGCCAAGACCGGATCACCGAAAAATGCTTTGCGGGCGAACTTGGCGCGCGCACCGCCCAGTGGGCACCCGTATCAAGCCGTGCTGAACTTGACGGCGCTCTTGCTAAAATTGGTGTCCCCGCGATCCTCAAAACCACCCGCTTTGGCTATGATGGCAAGGGTCAGGCGCGCATCAAGGATGAAGCCGATGTTGATGCCGCTTGGGCAGCAATCGCTGGCAGGCCTGCAATCCTTGAAGCGATGGTTCCCTTCGATCATGAATTCTCGCTCATCGTGGCGCGCGATCAATACGGCACGATCAGCTTTTGGGAGGCGCCTGAAAATGTCCACAAAGCTGGCATTCTCGCAACATCTGTGATCCCGCCAAGCGATATCATTCTCCAGCAAATCCCTGCTGCACGCGGGCTGGCTCGACGTCTGGCAGAAAAGCTTGATTATGTGGGGGTTTTTACAATTGAATTTTTTGCAAGCGATGACGGGCCGGTGTTCAATGAAATGGCACCGCGTGTTCATAACAGCGGTCATTGGACGATTGAGGGCGCAGTCACATCACAGTTTGAGAATCATATCCGCGCCGTTGCCGGATTGCCGCTTGGCAGCACAAAACTAACCGGATCATCGGTGCTCATGAAAAATATCATCGGCCATGATGCCGATGATTGGCTTGCAATGGCAGCAGATAGCGGCACTCATCTTCATCTTTACGGTAAAGATGAAGCGCGTGATGGCCGCAAAATGGGGCACATCACGCGCGTCATATATTAGCTTACGCGGGTGCCGCTCATCGCCATCGAGCCGAACATTCCAGCCTTGACCGAACCAGTGATGCTATCACCGTCAACGGTTGCTGTACCTTCAAGCGTCATCGGCATCGGCACTTTCATATCCATTTTCCAGGTCAGTGTGTTGCCATCAACCTTGCCATCATAGACATCGAGCGAGCCCTGAGCACCTGCATTGGTACCGCTCCATGTGTCGCCGTCCACGTTGACAGTCAGTGTCGATTTCTGATCGCCCATTGGTGATTTGACAACACATTCATACGAACCAGCTACTGACATATTATTTCTCCCTTGTTGAACGGCTATTTCGCCGCAGGTGCACTAATCTCTTCCACTGGCAAACCGATTCCGTCAAGCTGCGGACGCACCAGTTTTGCATCGCCGACCACGACAAAAATGAGCTTGTTTGGATCAATCGCCGCTCTCCCCGTAGCGTCAATCGAGGCAGCCGTCACCGTCCGATATTTTTCGGCAAGCGCTGCATAATAATTGTCGGGTCGCTTGAGGTTGATAATGCTCGTAATCCCGCCAAGCACATCGCCTGCGGTTTCAAAACTGCCGGGAAGTTCCCGGATATTACCGTTCATCGTCCGCTCAAGTTCTTCAGTGGTAACGCCGCGCGTGGTCAGAAAGTCGCTGATCTGGCTGCGCAGGGCTTTGATCGAATCGCCAGTACGGTCGGCCTGAACGGGCGCAGAAATCGTGTAGCTGATCCGCTGCTCCTGGGCACCGATGCGTGAACCGACGCCGTATGACCAGCCTTTGGTTTCGCGTAAATCCATGTTGAGCCGCGAAAGAAAGGCACCGCCCAAGATATCATTGGCCGCGCGCAGCGTGACGAGATCATCGCTGCCTTTGGCATCAAGCACTTGCCCGCCAATAATTAGGGATTGCGGCGAATTGGGGCGATCGACAAGGTAGATTTTGGACTTTGCCACAGGTACCGGCGCGCTGAAATTTTTGACTGGCTTGGGTGTTGCCGGTTTTGCCCATGTCCCAAAGCTTTTTTCGAGCAGTGGAACGAGTGTTGTCAGGCTGGTATTTCCCGCCACGAAAATGCGCGCTGTATCGGGCCGCAGCCATGCTTTATGAAATGCAGAGAGCGCAGCTTGGTCAAGTTTTTTGACCGTTTCAGGTGTCCCTGTACCACTGCTGGCGCGACCATAAGGATGGCCTTCACCCCAGAGTTTGACCGGCAGAACGCGCCCCGCAAGCCCCTGCGGTTGGGTCAGTTCAGCCAAAATACGCGCCAATTGCTGGCCGCGCAGCCGGGTGACTTCAGCCGGGGCAAAGGCTGGATTGCGCACGATATCGGCGAGCAAATCAAGCGAAGGCGCAAGATTTGGTGTTACCGCGAACAGGCTAACATTGGTGCGATCAACGCTTGCCCCGGTTGAAATCGTTGCGCCAAGCCGCTCGCTTTCCTCTGCAATCTGCACCGAACTGCGCGTCGCAGTGCCTTCATCCATGAGCGCAAGCATGAGCGACTGAGTGCCAAGCGCATCCGCAGGATCGGCCGCCGACCCCGCATCAAAGCTAACCGTCATCTGAACAGCAGGCACCGCGCTCCGCTTGGCAAAGAACACCTCTATTCCGTTGGAAAGTGTAGCGCGCTCAATCTTGGGAAAATCAAGCGCTGTCAATTCGCCAACCGGCGGCAGCGCTGAGCGATCAGGGCCAACCACTTTGGTTTTCACTATCGCAGCGGGCGTCGCGGCCGTTTTCGACGCGGCAGGCGTGGCGGGCGCGACCTCATCATATTTCTCGCGGTCGCCCGGTGCAACGGTCAGCGAAAAAACGGGGCGCGAAAGCCATTTGCGTGTTGCAGCGGAGACCTTCGCTGGTGTCATCGCCGCAAGCTCGGCAAGCTCGGTGCGGTAATGCCCCGAATCGCCCGAATACACCAAGCCTTCGGCAAGCGTCGTCGCCTTACCGCTAAAACCGCCGACCGATTCAAGCCCGTTGATCGTTCCAGAGATTGAGCGCGTCGCGACGCGGCGCACTTCATCCACCGTTGGCCCCTTTGCCATAAATTCGGCGATAATCGCATCAAGCCGTTTGGCAACAAGCGCTGGATCAACACCGGGCTTCACATCCGCCGAAGCGGTGAACATGCCAATTTGTTCAAACAAGTCTGCCGAAGCTGCCACCGAAACCGCAATCTGTTCCTTGCGGACAAGCGCATTGTCAAGGCGGCTGCTTGATAGCCCACCGAGCACGGTTGCACCAACCTGAAGTGCGCTGGCATCCTTATCATTCAGGCCCGGAATCGCCCACATCCGCATGATCCGCGTGGTAGCCACCCGGTCTTTCATCACCTTGCTGACTGGTGCTGCAAGCGTTGGCACGTCAGCATTCACGCGCGTGATGGCTGGCCCACGCGGAATGCCGCCGAACCAGTTAGTGACCTTTTGTTTGGCAGTCGCAACATCGATATCGCCCGCAAGCACGAGCACCGCATTGTCTGGGCCATATTTGGCACGGAACCAGTTTTTTACATCCTCAAGGCTTGCCGCACTCAGATCCGCCATCGAACCGATGGTTGAATGGTGATAAGGATGGCCCTTCGGAAACAGTGTTTCCTGAATGACATATTCGGTAAGGCCGTAAGGCTGGGTATCGCCCTGCCGCTTTTCATTCTGGACAACGCCAATCTGATTATCGAGCTTTTCCTGCGTTACCGCGCCGAGCAGATAACCCATCCGGTCGCTTTCAAGGAAAAGTGCACGGTCAAGCGCTGCAGTTGGCACCGTTTGGAAGTAGTTGGTGCGATCAAACCATGTCGTACCATTAAAATCGGTAGCGCCAACCTGCTGGAGTGGCTCAAAGAAATCCCCGGGTGAATTTTCCGAACCGTTGAACATCAAATGTTCAAACAAGTGGGCAAAGCCGGTTTTGCCCTGTGGTTCATCCTTTGAACCAACATGATACCAAACCGATACCGCGACAACAGGCGCTTTCCGATCGGTATGGACAACAACGCGCAAGCCATTCGGCAGCGTGAATTGTTCATAGGGAATCTTCACTGCTTCGACGAGCGCCGAGACAGGCGCAGGGTTGGCAGGCGCTGCAAGTGCCGGTGAGACCATAAGTGCAATCAGTGGAAGCAGTGCGATCGATTTTTTCATATATCTCATCCTGTCAGGCGAATTTTTGGAGCGTTATAAGCGCAAATCTGTGTGAGGCTATGCACAGTCATTAGCCTTCGACGAACCGTAATCAAACTTCGACCAAGTGCTAAGGGCGGTACGCCCGCTTGGCATTGGCGATCAAATCAGCACGTTCGAAATGCACTGGCTTGAACTTATGCGCGATAAACAGCTTCATCTGATCCGTATAATGGGGCGAATTGGGCCGTGTCGTCGCCGCACCGTAAGGCTGTATCGACTGGCTAAGCACTTTGCCCGCTTTGTCCCAATTGATCAGCATGACGAAACTATCACCGTGCTTGACGCGCATCCGGCCATCAGGCTGCGGCTCCCATGTCGTTGCCGCGCGCAGTGTATCTGTGCCGCCATTGGCAGGCAGGTTCACGGTGCCATGGATCATCCGCTGGACATCGCCCAGCGGCGGATCAATCCGGCCAAATCCCTTCATCAAACGGTCAACCGCTTCACGCAGCTTTACCTTGGCGTCGCCAAGCGGGCGTCCGTGATAGGCATCGCTATTCGCCAAGTGCATCATCGATTCGCCGAGTGCATCGGCCTTGGCGTTGCCGTCGCTGTTCCAATCCCAAGTCCCAAGCAGTTTTTGCGCGGCAAGCAAATCCGGTTCCTTGCCAAGATCAAGCGCCATGACTTTTGCCATCCAAGCCCCGGCGAAGCTGTTGCGGCTATAGGCCGTATCAAATTTGATCGCGAGCAGTTCAGCAGGCGTAATCGACGCATCCGCCGACAAAAGTTCGTTGGCGCGTACCATGCGATTGGTCGTCCGCCGTTCAATCCCTAGCAGAGGCGAGAAATCCGCCGGGTTAAGCTCCGACCCCGGCCCTGCCGCAACAAAGGGCGTGTTGTTCGCGTTGAAGACAAAGCCGCTAGCAGGGTTTAATATCTGCGGCATTTGCGCAAAGGCAACCGAATTTTGCCACATCGCGGCCGACGTATCACCGGGCAGAACTTTCTCATAATCATAGCCCGCCTTGCGCTGCGGAAAAAGCGCATTGTAAATATAGGCAATCCGCCCGGTTTTATCAGCATAGATAAAATTGGTTGAAGCGATGCCACCAATTGACATTGCCTTGCGCCATTCCTCCCAATTTTGCGCTTTGCCGATCCGGTAATATTGTTCAATATTTTTGAGTTGGTCGATGGTTGCGTAGCGGATCGCAAAAGCGCCGTTCTTGTTTATGATCACCGGCCCGTGGAGCGAACGGTAAACCATCCGGGGAACCGGCAGCGTAAACGGCCCGAATTTCACGCCTAACCAGACACGCTTGCTTTCCAGCGGCAGCCACTTGCCATCATGGCGGTACTGGGTGCCCGCATCATTGAGCACGAGCTTATAAACATCGATCAGATCCGGCCCGTTGACGGTGTTCGTCCACCCCAGATTGCGGTTATGGCCAAGCGCAATGAAAGGCATGCCGGGAAATAGCGCCCCTGCCATATCAAGCCCCTCACCCGAATGCATCGTCGCTTCGTACCAGGCCACCTGGCCTTCATAGGGCTGGTGGGCGTTGGAAATGAGCCAAGTCTTGCCGTCCGCCATGCGTTTCGGTGCGACCGCAAACGCATTCGATCCGTTCCGCGCAGGATCTCTGCCAACCGGTGTCAGTGGTGGCCTAGCACCATCAACAGGCGGCATTTCATCCTGCACCAATTTGCCAATCACGCCGTCAAGCCCGAAGAAGAACGGCGCGCGCAGGGCGAATCCGGTCGCGATATCCTCTCCGTTGATCGGAAATAGCTTCGAAAGCTTTACTTCGCTTGGGTTTCGCGCAGCAAAAAGGTTTATGCCCGAGGCATAGGCATCAAGCAGGGCGCGGACATCAGCAGGTATCTCGGCATAGTGCCGCTTTGTTGTTTCACGCGCGCCGAGGAGATGTTCGACATAATCAACCTTCGCCCCGTCGCTCCCGAGTATCGCGCCGGTTCGCGCCCGCGTCATCGCGACAACGTGTTGAATCGTTTCGAAATCATCCTCGGCGTGGGCATAGGCCAGCCCGTAGGAGGCATCAGCATCGGTTTTGCCAAAAATATGCGGTACACCAAATTCATCGCGGACGATCCGGGCATCATATTTGCGTTCAGGCGGAGGCGTGGCCGATGTCGCAGCCAGTGGCTCCCAAACCGCAGCGCCAACAACAAGCGCTACTATCAGCCCGGCTGTTACGGTAACCCATTGCTTCATCGCGATTTATCCTCAGCCTGTTTTGCAAACATCCATTGACGATAGCGACGCAATCGGCAAGTCAGTTCGGATAAACTTAATTGCCGGGGTCATCATGCGCTTTCGCCTTCTCGCAACACTTTGCGTTTCTACACCGCTTATACTCGCTGCTGCCAACGCGCCTGAGGCAGCGATCACACCCGAAGCGATGCGCGCGCACATCGAATTTCTGGCAGATGACGCCCTCGAAGGGCGTGAAACCGGGACACGCGGCCATGAAATCGCGGCAAATTATGTGGCAAGCCGGTTCCTTGCACTGGGGCTTAGCCCGGCCAATAAGGAAGGCTGGTTTCAAAAAGTGCCATTCGCGGGCGCTTTGCTTGATGAAGCAAAATCTGGTTTCACTATTGCCGGGCAAAGCTTTGCCAATCGCAAAGAAGTGCTGTTCGGCCCCGCGCGTAACGACGGCACTGATAGCCAGCAAGCCCAGGTTGTTTTTGTCGGCTATGGCATTGATGATCCGAAAGCTGGTCAGAATGACTATGCGGGCCTCAATGTGAAGGGCAAGGTCGTTGCTGTCCTAACCGGCTTTCCTAAAGGCATGCGGAGCGACGTCGGCGCGCACTATGGCCGCAGCAAAGCCAAGATGGCCGAGGCGCGCGGGGCAATCGGCGTGATCACCATCCGCACATTGGAGCGCGAACGGACACGGCCTTGGACACGCGAGATTGAGGGGCCGATCCACCCAACGCTCAACTGGGCGCAAAGCGATGGCAGCGGTTTTACCGAAACACCATCAATCCGGTTTGGCGTTACCCTTCATGACACGGCGGCGGCGGCGCTTTTCGCAGGTGCGCCGACATCGCTTGAGGCGGTGCTTACAGCAGCAGACAAGGCCAACGGACGCCCCAAAGGGTTTGCGCTCAAACCCGCAATCAGGCTTGACCGCGTGACCACCATGTCACGCACCATCAGTCCCAATGTGATCGGCATGTTGCCGGGCTCCGATCCGAAGCTGGCGGGTGAATATGTTCTGCTGATGGGTCATCTCGATCATGTTGGGGTAGATCCTGCTAAAGCGGGTGACAAAATTTCCAATGGGGCAATGGATAATGCCTCAGGAATCGCCGCAATGCTTGAAGCCGCCCGCGCGCTTGCTGCATCGCCAAACCGCCCGCGTCGTTCGATCCTGTTTGCCGCCGTCACCGCCGAAGAACGCGGGCTGCTTGGCTCAGACTATCTCGCACGCCATCCGGCTGTTTCAGGCGGAAAGGTGGTGAGCGTGGTCAATCTTGATATGCCAATCCTGCTTTATGATTTTCAGGATGTTATTGCGTTTGGCGCAGAACATTCAACAATGGGCCCAGCCGTAGCGCGCGCTGCGCAAAAAATGGGGCTGTCGCTTTCGCCCGATCCGCTGCCATCCGAAGGGCTGTTTACCCGTTCGGATCATTACAGTTTCGTCAAACAAGGCGTGCCATCGGTATTTCTGATCACCGGTTTCAAAAATGGTGGTGACAAGATTTTCGCCGATTTCCTCAAAAACCATTATCATAAGGTCAGTGATCAGCCGAGCCTGCCCTTCAACTGGAATGCCGCCGCCAAATTCGCGAAGATCAACACGCTAATCGCGGCAGAAATTGCCAATGCTGATGCTGCTCCCAAATGGTATCAAAGCAGCTTTTTCGGTAACATTTTCGCAGGTGACGCAGCAAAGGCAACCGATCCGAAATAGCTATTACCCTTGTCTGGTTCAAACCCATCCTTACATCATGGGTGAAAGGAAGGGCTTTCTCCCATGAACCTCGAAAAATTCACTGACCGCGCCAAGGGCTTCTTACAAAGCGCACAGACCGTCGCGATCCGGATGAACCATCAGCGGATTGCGCCTGAACATCTGTTGAAGGCGCTGCTTGAAGATAATGAGGGCATGTGCTCTGGCCTGATAAAGGCGTCGGGCGGCGATGCGGGCGTTGCGGTGCGCGAGACCGATGCGGCTTTGGCCAAGCATCCCAGCGTTTCGGGCAGCGGTGCGCAGCAAACTCCCGGCCTCGATAATGACCTTCTCCGTGTCCTTGATAGTGCTGAACAGGTTGCGAGAAAAGCAGGCGATAGCTTTGTCACGGTTGAGCGGTTGCTGCTTGCGCTGACGCTTGCGACGACGACGGCAGGCAAAGCGCTCGCAGCAGCAGGGCTTAAAGTTGATGCGCTTAACGCCAAAATCAACGAACTTCGCAAAGGCAAAAGTGCCGACACCGCATCTGCCGAAGATACCTATGATGCCCTCAAAAAATATGCGCGCGATCTGACCGAGGCGGCACGCGATGGCAAGCTTGATCCCGTTATCGGCCGCGATGAGGAAATCCGCCGGACGATCCAAATTCTTGCGCGCCGCACCAAAAATAACCCTGTCCTCATCGGTGAACCCGGTGTCGGCAAAACCGCGATTGCCGAAGGGTTGGCGCTGCGGATCGCCAATGGCGACGTACCTGATGGTCTCAAGGATCGTCAGCTTATGTCGCTCGATATGGGCGCGCTAATCGCGGGTGCCAAGTATCGCGGTGAATTTGAGGAACGGCTTAAGTCAGTACTTGATGAGGTGCGCGGGGCTGAGGGACAGATCGTATTGTTCATCGATGAAATGCACACGCTAATCGGAGCTGGCAAAGGGGAAGGCGCGATGGACGCGTCAAACTTGCTCAAGCCAGCGCTCGCGCGCGGCGAGCTCCACTGCATAGGCGCGACGACGCTTGATGAATATCGCAAACATGTTGAGAAGGATGCAGCACTCCAGCGCCGGTTCCAGCCTGTTTTCATTGGCGAACCAACGGTTGAGGACTCAATCTCGATCCTACGTGGCCTCAAGGAAAAATATGAACTTCACCACGGTGTTCGGATTATTGACGCCGCACTAGTCGCGGCCGCCACGCTGTCGCACCGCTATATCTCTGACCGTTTCCTGCCGGACAAGGCGATTGACCTGATGGATGAGGCCGCAAGCCGAATCCGCATGGAGGTTGAGTCCAAACCCGAAGAGATTGAAACGCTTGACCGCAAGATCATTCAAATGAAGATCGAATGCCTCGCGCTTGAGAAAGAGAGCGATACAGCATCAAAGGATCGGCTAGCAAACCTGCGCAGCGAACTTGCCAATCTTGAGGAACAGTCCGCGTCACTCACGACCCGCTGGCAGGCAGAGAAAGAAAAAATCCATAGCGAGGCCAAGGTAAAAGAGGCGCTTGACGGGGCGCGGCTCCAGCTTGATCAGGCGCAGCGCTCGGGCGACTTGGCGAAGGCTGGCGAGTTGCAATATGGCACGATCCCTAGCCTCGAAAAGCAATTGGCCGATGCCGCTGGTGCCACCGAAGGCGCGATGCTGCGTGAGGAAGTCACCGCCGATGATATTGCGTCAGTCGTCGCCAAATGGACAGGCATTCCCGTTGAGCGGATGATGACTGGTGAGCGTGAGAAATTGCTCGCAATGGAGGCGACGCTTGGCAAGCGCGTGATTGGTCAAGCCGATGCGGTCAAAGCCGTTTCAACCGCTGTCCGCCGTGCGCGTGCTGGCTTGCAAGACCCCAACCGTCCGCTCGGAAGTTTCCTATTTCTCGGGCCAACCGGCGTGGGCAAAACCGAACTGACCAAGGCACTCGCTGGCTTCATGTTCGATGATGACAGCGCGATGGTGCGGATCGACATGAGCGAATTCATGGAAAAACACAGCGTCGCGCGCTTGATTGGCGCGCCCCCGGGCTATGTGGGTTATGAGGAAGGCGGCGTTCTAACCGAAGCGGTACGCAGACGACCCTATCAGGTTGTTCTTTTTGACGAAGTGGAAAAGGCGCACAGTGATGTGTTCAATGTCCTGCTCCAAGTGCTTGATGACGGTCGCCTGACCGATGGGCAGGGGCGGACGGTTGATTTCACCAATACGATCATCATCCTGACGAGCAATCTTGGTTCGCAGTTCATCGCCGCGCTTGGTGAGGGGGAGGATGTCGATAAGGTTGAGCCACAAGTGATGGAAGTCGTGCGCGCGCACTTCCGCCCGGAATTTCTCAACCGGCTTGATGAAATCATCCTGTTCCACCGACTGGCGGCCGATCATATGGCACCGATTGTCGACATCCAGGTTGCGCGTGTCGCGCGGCTACTTGCCGACCGTAAGATTACACTTCAGCTCACCGCTGGCGCGCGTGCGTGGCTTGGCCGCGTCGGCTATGATCCGGTTTACGGCGCACGGCCGTTAAAACGCGCGGTGCAGAGATATCTCCAAGACCCGCTTGCCGATATGATTCTGCGCGGTGACGTACCCGACGGGTCAACCGTCAACGCCGACGAAGGTGACGGGGCGTTGCTATTGTTAGCGAAGTAAGCGCAGGGATTGCAGGCACGGTGTATTGGCGGCAGAATGCGGTTGTGACTAAGACACCCGCTTCTATTGCTGATATCCTACGCAATCCCCTGTGGCTCGCCGACCGCTATAACCCTGAATTTGACGCGGTGCATTTCCGCCATGTCGATCGTGATCAGCATCGCATCGCAACTTTTTTAACCGAGGAATATCTAGGAAAGTCGGTCAGTCCGGTCATCATTAAGCGCGATGAGGCGCTCGCCGCGCAATCGGTACAAGCGCCCGTTCACTTCATTTTCCACTCCGCCTTCTGTTGTTCGACGCTACTTGCGCGTGCGCTTGACGTGCCGGGAGTGGCAATGGGGCTGAAGGAGCCAGTCATTCTCAATGATATCGTCGCCTGGCGACAACGGGGGGGTGACCCGCGACAGATTGGGCAATCGCTTGATAGCGTTCTGCGCCTGCTCGCGCGCCCGCTTGCCCCTTGTGAGGCCGTAGTAATCAAGCCATCCAATGTCTGCAACGGGTTGGCTGAAGCGATGATGGCGCTGCGTCCTGATGCGCGCGCGCTCCTGCTTTACGCGCCGCTTCCCTTATTTCTCGGCTCAGTAGCCAAGAAAGGGATGTGGGGGCGGCTCTGGGTGCGTGAATTGCTCGTCAAGCAATTGAAGGAGGGGTTTGTTGATCTCGGTTTTTCCGACGAGGATTATCTTGGGTTGACGGATCTTCAGGCGGCGGCGGTTGGCTGGCTAGCGCAACAGGCGCTGTTTATGCGGATGACCGCGCGGTTTGGCAAAGCACGGGTAGCAACCCTTGATAGTGAAATATTGCTCAGTGCGCCCACCGAAACGATTGGGCGCCTCTCGACACATTTTGCACTGGGGCTAAGCAGCGACCGCGTTGCAGCGATTGTCGCTGGGCCTGCTTTTACTCGCCATTCAAAATTTGATGGTGCTTTTAATACGCAAGCACGCGTGGCCGAACAGGAGAATGCTGCGGATGTCCACAGCGAAGAGATCCAGAAAGTGAGCGCGTGGGCTGCTGTCATCGCGGAGAATAACGCAATTGCCATGCGCCTTCCGATATCACTGCTCGACTAATCAATCATTGAACGTAGCGCACAAAAAAGGGGCGGCACCGAAGTACCGCCCCAAATTTGTTTTGCTCTCGTCAGATCAGAACTTGAACTTGACGGCGGCTGCATAACGACGGCCGAGCGCATCGAAGGTCGATGGGAACACGTTACCGCTGTTAAACGCTGTTGTCCCTGCGTTTGAACCAACAACCTTTGGTTTTGAATCAAGGAGATTCTGAACCGTAATCGTCAGAATGACATTATCCGACAGTTCAAAGCGACCGCTCAGATCATAATAATCCTTCGCGTTGATCCTCTGGAAGTTGCGACCGGCACAATCTCCACCCTGATTACCTGGACCACAGAACGGACCATTGCCATTGACGATATCATCTGGCTCTTGCTCAAACTTGCTGAGGTGACGCCAAAGAAGCGAAAGTGTGTAACGATCTTCGAAGGTAAGCGACGTCCGCTGCGTCCAGCTAAACTCTGGTTGTAGTGAGCCACAGTTTGCACTGATAAACGAAACGCATTCCCGATTAATTGAACTCGGCGATGCCTGGAACTTGTTCGAATTTGTCCATGTGCCATCAAATCCGAAGCTGTAATCAGCAAACCCTAGATCACGGCTGTAGTTGATGCTCAAATCAATACCGTCGGTTGTAATTCTACCGAGGTTTGAATTGACAAATGGCAAACCGGCCGTTGTGGCTGTGTCACCGTCAAGGCCACCCGTCAGCGGATTACGACGGATGCTCGTGCAAGCCGCACTCGCGGCACTCGCGGCCGTCAAGTTTGCGAAACAACCATTAATAATATCACCGGCGGTTGGTGTACTGATTGCATCGACAATCTTGATATTAAAGTAATCGACCGAGACCGAAAGCTTTGGTACAAAGTTAGGCTGCCACACCGCACCAACGGTGTAAGTCGTGGTCTTTTCAACATCAAGATTTGGATTACCGCCCGATGTTGCGTTGGCCTGACCTGCCGATGGGTTCTGGATCGAACCAATCGTGCCCGCAGGAGCACCCTGCGCGAGGCAGACAGCCCTGAGATTGTTGTTTGTTGTTGGCGCTGCAGCTGCGCATGGATCAGTCGCGAGATTGGTTAGGCCCGTAACTTGTGGCGAGAACAATTCGCCGATGTTTGGCGCACGGGCACCGCGCTGATACCCACCACGGATTTTCAAGCCTTCGACTGGCTCGTAAGTACCTTCAGCTTTGTAAGTGTAGCTCTTACCGGCCGTCGAGTAATCCGAATAACGGCCACCAAGCACCACTGAAAGGTTTTTAGCGAACGACTGATCTTCAAACAAAGGAATGTTCAATTCACCGAACAATTCCTTGACGTTATATTCGCCGAAAACATCGGGTGATGCTGCACCATTACCAAGCACTTCACCCGGTGTAGAAGTCGCAAGATCGGAGACCGACGATGCGTTATATTTACGATATTCGGCACCGAAAGCAAAGCCAATCGGCGTTTCAGCAATCGCAAAATTGCCCGTGTCACCCGAAATCAAACCCTTAACGGTTGAGAGTGATGTGAGCGTCGTTGATGACGTGCTCACACCTGTCAAGAAGCCCAATTGCGCAGCATTGATGCTACCCGCAGGCCCGAACAGATTGAGCGGAACGCAGCCACCCGATGGATCCGTGCATGAGTTGTTCGTTGGTGTGCCTGTCGCAAGAACCGCCTGACGCAAACGCGTAAGCAATCCATTGCCGGTTTGCCGCGATGTATTTTCACTTTCCCCATATGATCCGTAAACATCATAGCGGATATTGTCAGTGATATCACCCCGGAAGCCAAGGCCATAGTTAAATACGGTCGACGTATAGGTGTTGTCACGCGTACCCGCTTCGACGAAACGACGCGGCGCGCTTACCGTTACAGTCCGGAAATCAGGACTTGTTGGCCCAGCCGTTGCCGCCGCATCGCACTGCGCTTGAGTAAAGCGTGGAGTATAAGCAATTTGCCCCGAAAGTGCGTTGCCCGCAGCATCAACACCTGTGACGTTTGGCGCGATATTGAATGCGCACAACTGATTACGACCAATAGCTGAAAGGAAAGGATTGCTGAGCGGCAGCGTCAACGAGCTACCGAAAGTCCCTGATGGCGCAATAATTGTTTTTACAGTGTTCTTCGAGAACAGGCCCTGCGTGTAAACTTCAACCCGGTCACTGACTTCATAACGGGCGGCACCAAAAATATTGAAGCGCTCGAAAGGAGTCTGGAAAATGTTGAAAGGGTTAAAGTTGAACGGGACAAACCCGTTGTTAAACTGGCCCGTTACTGGATCACTTACGCGTGTTCCGCCATTGGCAATGCCGCCGGGGCGTGGCGCCAAAATTGGCGTGCCATCGGCAGCGGTGCCGATTTGCATCAAAGTCGAGAGCGTGTTTGGCACACCGTTTACGGCTGGCCGCGTTCCCGTGAGGCGACCAGGAACCGTCGTACCGGAGCCGCCGGCAGAGCCCGAGAATGAGTCGATATTATCAACTGAGAATGCACGATCCCCCTGAAACACTGGATCGGCTTGCTGATAGCCGATGCTGAAAACGGCATTGCCTTTTCCATCATCAAAATTTGCACCAATGGTAACGTCAGCACGGAATGTGTTGCCATCGCCCTTTTCGGTGATCTGCTCCGAAACCGTTGCTTCAATCCCTGAAAAATCTTTCTTGGTGATGAAGTTAACCACGCCAGAGACAGCATCCGCACCATAAGTTGTGGTGGCACCGCCGCTTAGAATGTCAGTCCGCTCAATCAGTGCAAGCGGGACGTTGTTCAAATCGACACGACCCGTAAGATCGGCTGGAACAATCCGCTGCCCATCAAGGAGAACAAGGTTGCGGTTAGACCCGATACCACGAAGGTTGACGAACGAAGCGCCACCATTGCCGTTGTTAACCGCAGAGCCGACGCTAGGCACAGCACTTGGCAACTGGCGAAGAAACTCTTCGGCCACGTTGGTCTGACGGAGCTCAACTTCTTCCGAAGTGATCACCGAAATCGGGCTGGCAGATTTAAGGTTTGGATTGCTGATCAACGAGCCGGTGACGACGATTGTTTCGCCTTCGGCTACGGCCTCATCCTCGGCTGCGGGCGCGGTTTGCGCGAATGCTGGCATCGAGATCATCGCGAGGCCGAGAACCACCGGCGCTACACTTGCGCTAAGGCGCCCACGGCTGAAAATTGATTGAGTCTTCATGTCTGTCCAGTCCCTTACTTCTGGAGTGATGACCGGCGTTACCGGCCAAAATATTATCGCCATAACCAAATAGAGGGACGGATTGCCCCTTTCATTGGATAGACTTATCACGCTCATTGCCGAAGCG
>ERZ1292630.688-Hain-H41-02um-R3-688-length-34357-cov-7_pt1 | contig 15111 bp, 11 predicted proteins | sample MGYA00564408_ERZ1292630 | MGnify/ENA primary metagenome ERZ1292630 (study PRJEB36523, sample SAMEA6512641) | groundwater metagenome | collected 2019-01-08 | study: AquaDiva: Metagenomics assemblies of 32 groundwater samples | reverse complement strand
CGTCACCGGCACAGGCGACCCCGGCGTCACCGGCACAGGCGGCCACGGCGTCACCTACGAGGGTGCAAGTGCCACAAGTCCACCAACAGCCGATGAATCCCTCCGCCGCCGATGATGCCGTCCATCCCCGGCCGAGGTCGAATGCGGACTCGTTTCGAGTCGACGACGCGCCTGCTGTCGACCGGCCGTTGCATACCATGCAACCACCCGAATCGTCCGGCTCGTCTACGTTTTCCGTGGGAGGCAGCGACGACGGCGACTTCTCATTGGACGATCACAAGGAGGCATCGAAAGCAGCGGCCACATCGGGCAAGGGCACCGCTGTGTCGGTTGTGGCGTCAGCGGCGCCTGTGATTCCGGAGCGAGCGCCGGGCGACGCCTTCGTAACGGCTGCGAGCACCGCCAAGCCTGACAACGAGGACCCACCTTGGCTGTAGAATCGCGAGGCTGTACATTGTGAACGGGTCGTGTGGTGGTTCTGAGAACCAGTGGAGAGTGCGCCAGCACAGGCGAATGCCTCCTTTTCTGTCTGCCGTCCCCTTTCTCGAGTTAAGTCCTCTGCCTCCAACGATGGCCGCTGCGCCACCAGGCGCGTCTCACGTTGACCCCCGTGCCATGCGGTCGACTCAAATCACCAGCTTCAAGGTGTACTCCCGCGTGCGGCCCTTTATTCCCAGCGAGCTGACGGAAGGGACAGAGTTGCGCTCCATTATCGAGATGCTCGGTCCAAAGACACTCCTCCTGGATCCGAAGGAAAACTACCAGCCGAAGGCTCAATTCGAATTCGACGATAGTCTTTGGTCCGTCCCGCCCGAGAGTCGCTTAGAACACGCCTTCCCGATGAGGCGCGCGGGCGACAAGCCGCCTCCGTACGTGTCCCAGCGGATGGTGTATGACATGGTCGCCAAAGGCTGCGCCGGAGAGGCGTTGCGCGGCTTCAACACCGCCATCATGAGCTACGGCCAGACGGGCAGCGGAAAGACGTACACGATGATGGGCCAGTACGACCCGTCCGTCGTGTGCGGGGGGGAAGGCCTGGAAGGCATCATTCCGCGCGTGTGCCACGAAGTGTTTGAGACCGTGGACATCGCACGAACCGAGGAAGCAAAAAAGCCTGAGTCGCAACGCACGAAAATTATTATTAAAGTGACCTTCGTGGAAATCTACATGGAAAAAGTTCGTGATTTGCTGGACGTCAACCTGCGAACCAGCGCGGCCAGGGCGCCGGATGGCAGCGCAAAAATGAAGGAAGGTCGCATTCGGCTGGACCCCGAGACGGGACCGTACGTGGAGGACGTCACATCCTACGAGGTGGAGACGTGGGCGTACTGCTGCATGCTGCTCGAACGTGGGTCACAGCAGCGCACCACAAGCGCCAATCTCGTGCACCAGCAGAGTAGCCGTAGCCACGCCATCTTTCAGATCACGCTCAACCAGCAAATAGCTGTGCCGCCGAAGGATCGGTTCTCGAAGCCCGGCACAAGAACAACGGTGGGCCGCATCAACCTTGTGGACCTGGCCGGCTCCGAACGAGGTGGCTTCACGGACTACGTCAAGGAGAGTTCCAAGATTAACACCTCGCTGCTCGCGTTGCGCAGAGTAATTGATTGTCTCGTGGAACGACAGAATCAACTTCTTGAGCAAGTGTCCGCTGAAGTCTCCGGTCAGCCGCTTTCGGGCGTGGACAAGGGGCCCCCGCCGCAGGTTCCCTTTAGAGACAGCGTCCTGACCTGGCTGCTGAGCGACTCGATCGGCGGCAATGCTCGCACGACGATGATCGCCGCGCTCAGTCCGCATGCCAAGAACTACGGCGACACCCTCGCGACGCTGCAGTGGAGCTCCCGTGCCCGCAATCTGGTGACGGTCGTCAAGGCGAACACTTCGCAGGAAACCGCCGCCGGCTTTCACGACAAAGCGGCGGAGGTGTCCGCGTCGCTCATGTCGCAGAGACACAACGTCGACTCCATCCGCTCCGATCTGTCGAGTAAGCAGCAACTCATCGAACGTCTAGAGTCCGAGATCGTCGCGCTGATGAAACGAAACGTGTCGTGCCGCAAAGAGCAGGGCGACCACGCGGCCGCCGCTGCGGCAATCACCATTCACCGTTTCCTCAAGCGGTCTCTGCAGCGGAAGCTTGTCGCGGAGAAGAAGCGGCGCATCGACGATGACCTCGTCGAACTGGAGCGGTGTCGCCGCCACGCCGAGACCTTAGAATCGCAGGTCGTGGAGTCCCAAGATCGAGTGCGCTCGTCCGGCATGGATGCTAATGGGGTCGAGGCGGCGCTTGCCGCCGAGGAGGAACAGCTTGCGATTTTCGACCGCGAGGAGGCCACATTTTCCGAGGCTTACAGTACCGCGAAGGACCTTCACACCCGGGGCATGGAAAAGGTGAATACTGAACGCGATCAGCATCTGGCGGCCCGGACAGCATTGTCTTCGGAAGTCACTTCGGTTCGGAGTCAACGCGAGCGCTGTGACGGTCAGGTGAAGTCCATGCTCGATGCGCTCGCGACGATGGAGGCGACCGTCAACGAATATGACGAGGCGACGGCTTCGGACGTCAAAGAAAAGACGCGTCTAGCAAAAGCCGACCGGGACGCCCGCGCGGCGCGAGTTGCGGAGCTGCGGCAACGCAAAGCGGCCCTCGAAGCACAAAAGGCCGACTTAACAAAGAAACTGGACGCGAAGAAAAAGAAAAAGTAGTGGTCGGCGGCCCATCCGACTCTCCTCGTCGTCGCTAAGGGTCCTACCTACGAGGGCTCCCGCAACCGTTAGATTCGAAACGAAGCGGCGAAATCTTCAATCGCTAAAAGAGAGGCATTTCTGTCTTGCATTCCCCGTGCGCATGATTTAGGGCAGTTGGTGTGCCAATCAGGTCCTGCAATTTGATCGACTCCTCACTCATTCCACATTTTGAAGGGGTGTGAGCAGACAGACGACATGCGACCACATGGCAAGCCAACAGCCATCCGCGCCGCAACGAGCCGGTCGCGCTCTGCCCAGTTCAGAATCGCCGCCATCGTCGTGGTGGGGTTGCTGCTGATGCTGCTGCAGCTCCGGTGGCTGCCACAGGTCCGCCTTCCGCACCACAGCGACTTCCTTGCAGCTAACGACGAAACAAAACCACAATCGGCTCATGGGCACAGTCCCGTGCGGCGACGCCCGGTTCGACCACCGGACACAAGTGCATCGGCGATCACGTCGGATCCCCCAGCGGTAGCACGAGCCGCGGTTGAGGTCGAACTGGACGCGGACGTCTCCAAGGGGCGCTGCTGGACGATGCACCAGGACCCGCACCATGTGTTGGCAGGCGTGGCGGCAGGGGACGCGGGTGTCGGTGACTGTCTTCCCCCCTTCGCCATCCGCGTCTCGAGACCTTTGGGCGAAGGCCGTTTTTTGCTCATCGGGGAATTGTCGTATGGAGTCGACGTGCGACTTAGTGCCGCGAAGAGGCGGGCCGAGTGGTGGCCGCCGCCACACGCCGTGGCCGCCAGTCACTGGTGTCTGGCGCTGTGCCTGTCTGAGCGCACTTGCGACGCGTTCACATCAGATGGCGCTTCGACATGTCGACTTTGGGCACTCATCACGGACAACGCCACCAGCAGCAGTGACAATCGCGAAACGAAGTTACATTTTCATCCTGGCCACTGGTCGACGGTGACACCGGATGGAGCGGTGGCAGGGCTTCCGCTACTCCCGGGATTGTTTGTCGACGAAGACTTCATCGTCGCTCTGCGGGATGCATTGACGCTGCGGGTTGCTTCGCGCGATGCAACGCCACGAACGGCCCCTCGTGGAGGACGATGCTGGCCGCTCATCGGCGAGGCCCACAACGCCGCGAAGGTCTCGCAGATGGCGTCCCTCGCCATGAGTGCCATGGAAGGCAGCACGTCAAACCGTGTGGGCGTCGCGGTCACTTGCCTTTCGGACGCCAGCATCGAAAAACTGATGTCGGTGCGGACGGGACCGCGGGACAGTGGAGTCCGATCGTCGGAGTGGATCGCCGACCCCACCGTCGTGGCCGCAGTGGTCGTAGACATGCCGCGCGGGTTTGCGGCGCGCCTCTGTTTGAGCCTTTATCCAACGTGTGCGACCGTGCTGTGCCAGACGCGAGCGGCCGCCCAAGCCCACGATGTGGTGGGGAACCGCTCCACAACGTGTTGGCTGGTATCCCAATACATCGACGCCGCGATGACAGTCATCGAGGGGGCGCGAGATGACAAGCCGCCAGAGCCGCGTGATGAGCAGCAGGAATGGGTCATGACCTCGCTGCTGCCGGGTCTGTTTTCCCAGCCAGCAGCGACCGTCCGATCGAACGGCTCCGCGACGCTGCCGCCTGCTGCTCTCGTGGCGGGGTATTTTCAGCCCCGCATGTGGCCGTGCGAGTCCATCCCACCGGACTTTTTCCCGCTGCCGAGTGGCCCACCCGGTCGCGTCTGCTCAATGTCGGCGAAGTCGACGAAGCCGCACGAGGAAGTCCCGGCACCGAGAGAGCTTGGCCCTGAAATTTCATGGAGCCGTGGGATGACCTCCGGGGATTGCGCGATCTGGTGCCTCGTGCTAGGGTGGTGCCAACGGTCGTACTTCACTCGTCATAACGCCATCTGCAAACTATTCGCGGAGAACGCCGCCGCCGGGATTACCGCTGCCAATGAGCCGGCTGCGTGCTTTCCGATGATCCACGATCCTGGGCACGTGTCCAGTGGAGCCATCCACGGCAGGACCGGCGGGCCCCCTGGGACGGGTGGCGTGGTCACCGTCCCCCAAGCGTGTGCCCTTCCCCGAGATCTCGAAAGGGTGTTCGTCCGCCATGCCAATACGGAGCACTGGCTGTCAAGAGCGCGCGTGGAAGCGCACGTCTCTCACGCTGGCGCGTGCCTGTCGCTGTGTGCATCGTTCACCTGGTGCTTGTCTGTGCGTTGGAGCCGGCCACTGTGCGGGCTGTTCGCCGCCCCATTCCTTGCGAAGCCGATGTGGTCCGCGAACAACAAACCGCTTCCGTTGCTGCCGCTTCAAGGTGCGCCTAGCGAGGGGCTTGACGATCAGTGGGCATCGCCACGGTTGCCGCCAACCGCACCCCTCGTGGATCACAACGAGGCGTTCTTGCGGGACGAAATGAAAACGGACCCCAAAGCCTTCTCCCGCCACGTGGACGCGTCGACCTACGAAACGGGCAGTGGCGGCGCCAAGCCCACGTTGTCGGTTGCGCTGCTGCCGTCTGCGGCGTCTTCCGCGAGTGTTGCTGCCTCTGATGCGTTCACGTTGGCGACGCTGTCGACGTGGGCCAAGAGCCACACCATGCAGTCCGCCATCGTGCAGTGGGGCGAGGACCCGTCGCACAGCGTCCACCAGGCGGCTCTCCCTCCGAGGGAACAGTCGTCCCCGTTCCGGCTTGTGTTTATGATTCGCCGCATGATGAATCGCACCCATCCCACAGCGGCGGCAAATTGGCTGCTCGTTTCTCGGAACGACGTTTTCATTTTTAAGAGGAACCTTGCCGCGACGCTCAAGGCGATGTCGGCGCGGTCCTTCGGAATAGGTGCCGTCGTGTTCGCCGGGAGCGTCAAAGACGTCAAGATGCGGCGTCCAGGGACACCGGCATTCGAACGCATGTTACGAGTGGTGACGGGCGGGGGCGCGGTCATCTTAAACGGAGAGGCCGCGGGGCGCCTAGCCATGGCCGCGGATCTGTGCCACGAATTAGTCACCTTTCCCTTTGAAGGCAACTTCGGCGACGGAGAGGCGGGCTTGGCTTTCGACCGGCTGGGCAGCGAGTCGAGCTTCGCAGCGCTATCCTATTGTGCGCAGGTGGTCGGAATCACGGCGACTCACCTGGACGTGTGCCGGGTGGCAGCGACCGACGCGAGGCACCTCAGTCAGGGCAACGATCCCGATTTGGTCATTCCTCTCGGCGTGAGTAAGCTGCGGTCAGTGGAAGACTTTCATGATGCGCAAGTCCGGGAGGCGACGGCTGTCTTGCACACGCGACCAAAGGACTGCTGCTTCGTGTCCAGTCAGTTGACGGTGTGACCATGTCACGGTGTTGTCTTCACGTCGTGCGGCTGAAGAAAATGACTTCTGAATCGGACGACGTGGAGGACGCCTCCTCCCCTTCCTGCTGCTTGGCACCTCGGAGGGCGCCATCTGCCGTCATCGGGCGCCACAATTCGGAATGCGAATGAATTCCGCACGCGGGCATTGACCCAACCCGTGTCGGGCACCTTGTTGAGATCGAACTTGTGCCCCGCGGGCCAATTCGCGATTTCCCTTTCGTATGAGCCCTCCATCACGGCGGGATCAGGGCCGGCAATGTGCACTGACAGCCCTTTTGACATCCCTTTTTGCCAGATTTTGTTGTCCGCCTCCTGTGACTGACTTGTTGGCCGCATCACGATGCTGCGGGGAACGCCCATCCGCCGACTTGTGTCGACGCATCCGTTCATCATCGGCCGCCCAGAGGAGCGGGGTTTCCTCTTCCGGCCGTCGAATTTGAATCAGTACAATCGATTGTCGATGATCGACCTGATTCAACGAACCGACGAGGAAAATCGCTTGTTGAAATTTGTGCGGTTTCCCGAAATGTTTGGTCTCATGTACCTCAACCTCGTCTTAGGCACCATCGTCACCGTGTATTGGGTGTATACCAAGCCGATGCAGCACGCCGCCAACAGGGAGCGCACCCTTCTCGGCGCCATGAACCAGCATGAGCTGTGGAAGCGCAACCGCGAGATGGTCCAAATCTTCGAATACCACCGACAGCTCATTGAGCAGACGCGGCAGCAGTACGCCCCGCGGCCCGCGTGCTACGATGCCCCGACCACGGGCAACATCGCTTGGACGAATACAAAAAAGGTGTAGGTGAATCAAACGCCCTTGACCATGGAAATACGTTCGAAAGGTCCATCCTGTTCGTAGTTGTCACGTTGTGTGTTTGTGAGTGCACGCTGGAGCCACGGAGAGAACCGCAGATGCAGGACAGCATGGCATGTCGCATTGCGAGCAAAAGTGTTTCGGTGCGCCAAGCGCGTCAGGTGAAGTCACAGAGACATCCCACATCCTATACCACCGCACTCCCAAATCCACCCCTCTCCACTGATCGATGGCCGAGGCATCGCCGCTGACAGCCATTATTCTAGACAATGGCTCGCAGCACGTGAAACTGGGTTTCGGCGGGGAAACAGCGCCGCGAGAGGAGTGGGACAACGTCGTCGGCAGCGCGAGGCATGCGGGAGTCAATGGCATCATGCTCGGCCTTGGAACGGACAGCTTCGTGGGTCCTGACGCGGTCGCTCAACGTGGCTTGCTCAAGCAGACGTGGCCAGTTGACCGTGGCTTTGTCCGTGACTGGGACGCTATGGCACTAATGTGGCAGCGGGCTTACTTTGGTGGTTTAAACGTGGCCTGCGAGGAGCACCCGCTACTGGTGACCGGCGTCCCCGACGAGACGAGGGAGGACAAGGAAAAAAAGGCACAAATTCTGTTCGAGACCCTCAGCGTTCCTGCTATTGTGCTCGCTAACACCTCGACCCTGTCGTTGTACTCGACGGGCCGCACGAGTGGCCTAGTGGTCGATTCCGGCGCGGGTCGCACTCACATTGGCCCTGTGTGGGAGGGCTACTGCCAACCGCACTTCCTCCGTCGGCTCGATCTCGCTGGCCGCGACGTGACCGAGCACCTTTGTCAGAAGCTCCGCGCGGATGGATACCCAATTTCGACGGAGAGCGACCGCGCCGTGGCCAACGCCATTAAAGAATCCCTCTGCTATGTGACGGATGATATGGCTCGCGACGCAGCGTACTGTCGCGAAAGCAAGGCGCTGGAGCGACTCTTCGCGCTGCCCGATGGCCAACAGATCTTCATGAACGAGCATCGATTTACGGTCCCAGAGGCGCTGTTCCGCAACGAGCTGCTGGGCAGCGGCGGCAACGCGGCGGCGATGGGCGGCGGCGGCATTCATCGCGTGATCCATGAAACGATTTCGTGCGCCGATCCCCTCATCCAACCCGAACTGTACGGCAGTGTTGTTCTGGCTGGCGGCAACACTCTCTTCCCAAAGCTTGAAGACCGGATCCAAAGAGAGATCGCCGCCGTCGCGCCAAAAGGCGTGGCCGTCAAAGTAGTTGCCTTTCCAGAGCGGAAGTACGCCGCGTGGCTCGGCGGGTCAATCCTTGGCTCGCTGAGTACCTTCCCGTGCATGTGGGTATCCAAGAATGAGTACGACGACTACGGCCCGACCGTCGTACATCGGAAATGTGGACTGTAGCGCCTCTCCGTCCGGCAATATCGCAAAGTCAGCTCTCCAGCCCCGTTGTGTACGAACAACCTCCGATTTCATCCCTTCCTGAGCGCCAGTCTAGACAGTGAGGACGTGCATTGCCTGCCGCTCCGCGGTCAACCCACGAAAAAGGGCTGCGAACCGCTTTGTCGTTGTATTTTTTCCCCTCAAAGGATTGTTACAAGTTTTCCCTGTAATAATGGACCGCCTGCGAGAACAAGGTCCGTGCATAGCGCCGGAGGCCATGCAAGGTCCCACCGAGCACTCGAACTTCGTCGTTCCCGATGCCGTTATCGTGGGCCCGGCGCCCAGCCCGCACAACCGCGACGACATGCTCACGCTCGTTGACTTCGGCTGCAGATGGTTCATTGACGTGCGGTCACTGCCTCAGGATTGCACTCGAGCGGTCGAGTCCGCGACCGGAGAGGAACTCAGGTACACCCACTTCGACCTTCGCACGCACATTACTAAGCAGGCAAGCAACATTGCCGTCGAATTTTGTTCGTTGCTACTCGCAGCGGTAGAGTACGGCGTGCAAACTGCCGGGCAGGTGTACCTCTACGACGACGACGGCCACGGTCTTTGCATGGTCGCCGCCTGCGGTCTCCTCAGCGTCACCTACGGCTTGAGCGGGCCCAAGGCCGTCAACGGCGCCTCGCGTCTACACGCCTGTCGCGTGAAGGATGAGGGTGTGTTTCAATTTGTCACCGATGTCCATCAAAAAGCGTTTGTGAGAGACATGGCGAGCGTCACCGTCGCGCAAATTTATGCACTGCGCGAACGTGAAAACGCCACCACGGTTGCGGCCGCGGCTCCGACCGATTCAGTGTCATCAGGAATGGAGGTTGGCACGGCTGCCCGCTGGAGCGCGCCTGGTGACTCGGCATCGGCCCAGCCGGCAGCAGCGGCCACACCCTTAGCGAGTCTGCCGACAGGCAGTCGCGCGGTCAGTCTGCCCGCGTTGAGTCCTATCGACGCCGGGCCCGTTTTGGTCACCAACGCCGCGCTCCTCGGTCAAGCGGCTGCGCTGTCACCAGCCAAGCGGCACATCGATCCCTCCGCGCCCCCCTCTGCAGCCGGGACGCCCATCAGCAGGCCCGTGTCTGCTCGCTTCGCCGCGTCGAAGGGCTGCGGGGGCGGCCAGACCCACATCAACCTTTTTTCTCAAGAAGTGACCGAATTGACTCCCACGAAGCGGGGCCGCGGTCTCGTGCACGGTATGAGCGCGGAATCGCTGACCGCCTCGTTGAAGGCTGCTGGCATTAGCACGACGAGCTCTCCCGTCAGCCCTCCAGTGCCGACGACGAGCGAGGCGATGGTCGCGGGACGTGGAGCAGCCGTGAACGCTGCGCTGCCGAGTGCGCCACCCATCTTCTCGCCGTCGGTCGACCGCGCCCTCGTGGCAGGCCCGACTAGCACCAGTAACTGGATCGTGCGCGGGAGGGTTTGTGTCGGCTCCCGGCCATCGCCGATGACGCGGCAATTCCAAGCGCTGGTGGCGGCCAAGTTCACTCATTTCGTCAGCTTAGAAGAGGAAGCCGATTTCATCCGGTTTCCCTACGTCGCCGAATACGAAAAGGCAGCCGGCCGGAAGGTGACGAGCGTGCATCACCCTATGGTCGACGGGGCCGCCCCGAAAGTTCCTTCGGAGGTGCACGAAGTCCTCGACTTGGCGAAGGGGATCGTTCGACTCGTCGTGGGCCGAGTAGACGAAGGCCGGCAGGAGAACGGTGGCGCCGTCGTGTACCTCCATTGCCGCAACGGCCATGGGCGCGTCGGCATCGTGGGCAGCATTATCTTGGGGCTGATGTACGGCCTTAGCGGCATGCGCGCCGTCAACCTCAACGACGCCTTGCATGAGTGCCGCGCCGATCCGGAGGGCCAACGGTCGCCACAGACGCAGGAGCAACGCATGTTTGTGATCGGCCTCATTTCCTCCGCCCCTAGCGGAAGCGCCGCGGCGTGAGCGTCCGCTTCCTTTCCTTCCCATCGTTCCTTGTTCGTCTCGCTTGGCAATCTGATGTCATCACACAACCAGAGTGATTGCCGTCCTCCTTACCCCTCACGTGTGTGCTCCTCGGTTGTCGCCTGCTCTCCGTTGGTGACCGTCGCCTTTTTGGCACCTCTTCATTTCTCACACAGTGTCAGCCGCCACCGATTTCACCGACGACAGGGAAGGGGCGGGCATGCCATGGCCGCATCCCCGCCGTCCGAGGGCTCTTCGCACTCGCCTCCGAATACCGATGTGGTTGCCCTTCCGGTGACCTTGGACGAAGGGGACTGGATGCAACTTCGCAGGCAGTTTGCGGAGGAGGGCTTCATTCAATTCAACGAGCCGCTGGTCAGCGACGCTGCTGCAGTGAGAGACCGACTCGACCGCGTCGATGCGGGCGCGTACGAAACCGGCGTGCCCCCGACAAAAACGGTCAGGGCGGCGCTGCATCCCACGACCACAATTGGGACCGACGACGGCGGGCGTGGAGCCTCCCGCCGCAGGGAGCGGCCGCATGGCCCAGCGACAACGGGCCACATGATCAACGTGCACCGATCGGACTCTCTGTTGCGACACCTGGTAACGTCGCCGGCCATCGGGGAACTAGTTGCGCGACTGACGGGATGGAGTAGCGTGCGTCTCGCGCAAGACCAGTCATGGGTCAAGCCGCCAGGCGCAGGACCGCTAACATTCCACCGAGACTCGCCCTACTTGGACTTCGACCCGCCAGGCGTTGTCACCGTGTGGCTTTCGCTGGATGACCTCAGTACCTCGGCCCGCGCGGAGCAGCTTGGTTCGCTCGAGTACTGCGTGGGGTCGCACCTCTGGGACGCACCGGGGGCAAGGACAGGTGTGGCAACGCAGTTCTATGACGCAGATTACCGTGCGTTGTTGGTCTCGGCAGCGAGTCGCCATAATTTTACTCTCAGCAACCTCCGCATCTGCCGGGTCTGCGTGCCAGCTGGCGGAGTCGCGGTCCACGATGGTCGCACGTGGCATGGCTCGGGGCCTAACGCGAGTAATTCCGAGTGGCGCCGGGGTATCGGCATCCACTACATCCCTGGGCACGCGCGATTCCGGTCGGACCGCCCGGTGGCGCGGATCTGGCAGCCTTTCAAAGATCCTGAAGGGGGCTTGCACCTACCAGACGACACCATGCCCTTGGTCTGGCCGGCGGCCCTGCCACGCAAGGACACTTCGCGGCACGCGGCGCCCGAACCCTAAATTTATTTCCTCGTTGCGTTCTTCCCTGTCGCGTTCTGCTTCTTTCGATACTTCCCACACATGGCTCTCCGCGCGCTTCCGACAGTCCACTTCCTCTTTCTCCTTTTTCGTCGCTTCGACTACCATGGGTGGGTGCTGCTCCTGCTGCTCGTGCTGCTCTTGCTGCTCGCCGCCGGCGAAGAAGTGCAGCGAGTACTCCTCCGGCATGGAGGGCTTCTTCGTCTGCGAGGGCGAGAAGTGCGCGTCAAGCGGTTCCGTCTGGGGCTCGGGCCCGTACACCGCGGACAGCTGCGTGTGCGACGCGGCGTACCACGCGGGTGTGATCGGCGACTCTGGGGGCATCTTCAAGGTGACCAAGGCTCCCGGCCAGGACAGCTACACGGGTTCCACCCAGAACGGCTACACGTCCCAGAGCTACGGCAGCTATGGCTCATCGATCACCATCAGCAAGTTCTAACGAACAGCGCGACCCTTATGTTTCTTATCAATTTTCCGCTCGTTGTATGTAGTCAACATGCTAACCCTCTTCGTATTTCTTTGAAGCTTCCTCCGTGTCTGTTCTAATGGGAGCGGCTGATGTGGCCCCGCAAGGGGCCGTGGATGCCGTTCGAGCGCGGCGGCGTCCTCTTCATGCGAATCGCGGTACATTCACTGGAAAGCGCAAGTTGGTGATGGTTGAAGCCAACCTCCTCAAAGACGTCCATCTGACCAATGTCGGCCGTGCCTCCGCCGTCGTCTTGGGCTTACCGCGACATGGTCGCCCGTGTCGTCGCTAACCAGGTCCCGAATGCCGTCTGTACACCCCACACGCGCCTCATCCTGATGTGACGTGGTTCTCCCCTCACATGACGTTGCGTTCCCCTTCCCATTTTCGAGCGCGATCTCGTGCAATTGTCAATGGCTGCTGGCGCGTCGAACACTGGGGCGGCGGAGCGCCGTTCCTACGTGTTCATGGTCGAACCGCTCGCGTTTTACTGCAACGCAGTGACGGCGAAGGACAACTACTTTCAGCCTCAAGGCGACGCGCTGTCGTCGCAGGACAAACACATCGACAGTGACCGCGCGGTCGCTGAGCACCGTGCGTTAGCGTCTCAGTTGCAATGTTGCGGGGTTTCCGTGTGCCGCATGCGCTTCGGTGCGACTGGGGAAGCTGTTGTCCCCTCGCCGGCGTTGCCTTCGCTCGTACGAAGCCAGAGCGAGGGACTAGGCTACGATCCGGTCAGCCGAGAAGCTCTTCCAGACAGCATCTTTCCGAACAACAGCTTTTCGATTCACGCCACGGCGCACGGCAAGGGGCTGGGCGCACCCTCGCCGGGCGCCCGCCCTAAGCCAGCGGTGGTCATCGTTCTCTACCCCATGAGTCCCGGTCGCAGGAACGAGATCCCTCGCAGCTTTCTCTTGTCGATGGCTGAATTGCAGAAAATTGGGACGGCGCGCGTGTTGGACTTCCGCATCGCTGAGAACATGGATGGCCTTTCTGCGGGCGGTTTCCTGGAGGGGACAGGGGCGATCAACTTCAGTAGCGACGAGACTTGCGCGTTTGTCGCGCGTTCGTTGAGAGCCGACGAAGCAACGACGCGCGCGATTCTCGGCGAGCTCTGGCCGTGCATGGAACGCCAACACCCCCCGGTGGGTCACAGCTCGTCACTGTACTTCTTCAACGCCGTGGACGCCGCGGGCCGCGCGGTCTACCACACGAACGTGGTGGGTTGGATCGGCGCGTCGATGTCCGCGTGGTGCCGAGAGAGCATGACGTTCGACTCGCCTACCGAGCGCGATCGCTTCGACGCTTACTTCCACGCCCACGGCATCACGGTGCTGACCTTGACCATGGCCGAGATGACCGCCTTCGCCGGCAATGCGCTGGAACTGCGAACCGGGTCGGGTGCGATGCTACTCGCGTTGTCACTCACCGCGTGGACCAACTTGACGGACGCGCACCGCGTCACAATCACGCAACACTACGGCGCGGTGCGCCATTGCGGTCCATCGGCAGCGGTGCGAAGGGGGGGCAGCGGAGCGGATGAGGGCAGCGGGGTGCTTGTGGCCGACGTCGGCACGATCGAGCGCCTTGGAGGTGGCTCGGTTCGCTGTTTGCTTGCGCGTTGCGACGTGCCGGTAGCGAGCGAGAGCGACGTTCTGCTCGACAGCCTACGCAGCCAACTCCACGCGCGGTGAGCGGCTGATCTGGACGGCAATCAGCGGCACATCCTGGGCCGCTCGCGGCAACGAAGAACAGGTTGTAATGCGCACCCCTCCCCGGACAGGGCCTGATGAGATGCGCACCTCGAGTGTGTCAGGAATTCCTCTCTTCTGCACAGGAGGGTTTGGGTTCAATACACATTGAACACCACTGACTTCCCCAGCTCCAAGCCATGCGCCATGGGGAAGGCCGGTGCACGTGGCGGCACCGACGCCGGCGTCGCAGCGTATCCACCCAACAAGGATGAAAGGTGGAACAATTGATCACTGACCGGCATCGCAGCAAATACACGTTGCTGGCAACGAATTTTTGCGTCTCAGCGCCAAAACCAGCAATTTGTGAACTACCTTGGTGACACTTTCTCATCCACAGCAGTGTTCGGATGCTCGTCCACGTCGCGGCGGACGCTGTTGGTGTGAACTCACTTTCGGCACGGTTCCGCTGCTGCACGTCGTCTTCCGGGACGGCGTCTTCGGGGACGGCGTTGCTGGCCAGCGCGGAAAGATTTCATTTTGACGTGCCCACCGTATTGACGGTCGTGATGTCCTGAGGGACGCTGACGAGCGGAACGGTTTAAGGACGAAACGCGGTCGCATCTGACAGCCGTTGTCATTGGCCTGGTCGGCCACTCGCCCTGGCTTCCGCGTTCCTGGTGGCGCTCGACACGTTCGGCGAGTATCCGCGGGCGTGTACTGCGATTCGGATTCGCCATACGCTCGCGAAGACAGCTGCCACAACCGCAGCGGCAACTGTAGGTCCCCGGCAACTGTCCGCATGCTTGCTGTTCCGTGCCAGTGCCACTCTGGCCGCGCACCAGCAAGCATGCGGGTGCTCCCTTCAACCCATGTCGGGTGGGGTTCTCGGCGCAGCGCACCCTCCGCCAATCCCAGTTTCCCCCTTCAAATCTCAGAACGATGTCTTAGCTCGCGTCTCGATCGTCTTTCCGCTGGACTCACGACTTATTGTGTATCGCCGCCGAATCCTCCTGCTCGGAACAGAACGGGTGCAGCGGTCTACCTCGCTCCCGCGGTCTAACATCGCCCCCGCCCTCTTGGGCTGTTCGAGTGAACCCGCTGTGTCGCCGGCAAGCTCGAATGACGGACGCGATTGATTGACGCCGTCTTTCTTGACGCCATTCTTCAGCTGGTAGCCTTGACAACCGACGAGCGCCTAGCCGACAAGCTGAACACCACATGGTCGACGAGGGTTGAGGTGACGGGGGCGCTCCACCCTGGAGAAGCAGCAGTGGTGCAGGGTTGAGGAATCGGTCACGTTGACAGAGCAACAGCGCAACACGCAGCGGCTTCACAGCGCGGTGCAGTCCATCGCGCGCTTGTCGCCGCAATGCGTGCGGTTCGCGAGGCAGGCGAGAAAGGGCAACAGTGGCACGCTGCTGTTTAACAACGCCGACCGCTC